>JACCDQ012011671.1_pt1 | contig 10061 bp, 8 predicted proteins | sample 7446031 | NCBI WGS metagenome assembly JACCDQ01 (sample SAMN15323442, study PRJNA562643) | freshwater metagenome | isolation source: river surface water | place: USA:Blue River Watershed | collected 2017-08-17 | reverse complement strand
GCCTGTAAGGGCTGCGGTAAAGCGTACGGATGTATTCAGTGCGCACCCAGACCATGAGCAGATGAAGGCATATTTTAAGGCCAGCAATAGTGAAGGGAAGTTGAAGGGATTGTTTTTGGTGCATGGAGATGTGGTTCAGATGGAGAAATTGGCGTTGGACGTAGACCATTGCAATGTGCACATGCCGAGTAAGGGGCAGACATTTCAGCTGAATTAAAAATGGCATAGTGGAATGACTTTACGCAGGGGCATAGGATTGTTGTTGATACCATTTTCATTGATATGGGGAGTGGTATCGGGGATGCGGAGGTTGTTTTTTGAGATTACTGGAAGGCGGCAGGCGGTGGGCACGGAGTTAGGTGTTACCACTTGGGTGATTGGGAACATTACTGTTGGCGGCACAGGCAAGACACCGTTGATGATTGCGTTGTGTAGGCGGATAATGGAGAAGGGGAACGGAATGCGTTTGGGGGTTTTGTCGAGGGGATACGGGCGTGAAGACAGGCGATATGGATTTCAGTGGGTGGATTCGCGGGTACCGGGTGCGGTGGGTTTGTATGGCGATGAGCCGGTTGAGATTCAGCGAGCATTGGCGGAATATGGTGAAGGTATTGAGGTGGCGGTATGCGGAGATCGGGTTGAGGGGGTGAGAAGGATGGTTACGGAGAAGGGTTTGGAGGTGTTGTTATTAGACGATGGCATGCAACATTTGCCATTAAGGGCAGATGGGTATGTGATGGTTGTGGATTTCAACAGGCAGCCGCAGGATGATTTTTGCATGCCTGGAGGCAACTTGCGGGAATTTGGTTTTGCCAGTGAAAAAGTGAGTTGGGTGGTTGTGAACAAGTGTAGCATGGATGTTTTGGAAGGTGAGAAGGCGCGCTTGTTGAAGCAGCGATTATCGCCCTATTTGAAGAAGGAATTGAGGGATGATTTTGAAAATCGCGTTTTGTTGACTTATGAGCAAGTGCATTCTCAATGGGTTTTGGGCGATGATTTGGGAGATAAAGCTGCATTTGGTTTGTTGGGAATTGCAGGTGGAGAAAGGATATTAAGGAATTGGAAGAACAGTGATAAGGTTGTAGGGGGTGTGGTTTTTAGAGATCATCATTTGTTTACGCTGGAAGAGATGGAGGGTGTATTGGAGCAGATGCGTATTGTAGGGGCTGATAGGCTTATTACCACGCGTAAAGATTGGATGCGATTGGACGCTTTATTGGATAATGGGGATGGTTCATTGCGGAAGGAGTTTGAGGAAAGGGGCATCGCCATAGAAATTCAATGGACGGAGCCGGCGATGTTGGATGAGGGAGAATGGGATGGGATTGTGATGGCATTGATGGGGGGCGAGGAAAGAAATAATGGAGTTTGAAAGTTAAAAATTCAATAAGAACAGAAGTATAACGTTTAATAACAAAGAGATGAATCAAATACAGAATAAGCTTGCTGGTTTCAGCGAAAAAGGAAAAGAAGCGGGAAGGATATTGAGTAATATGAAGTTTTTTGGGAGGTTGGTTATGGTGATGGGGTTGATTTTTGCTTCTACATTTATGGGTAGTTGTAAGGTAGATCCATCCGTTGTGAAGGATACATTTGCGGGCATTGAAGATGGTGTTTGGGAGTGGAAAGAGATTCAGAAATTCAAGTTTGATATCAAGAAGGCTGATTATTATTACAATATTGATGTGAATTTGCGCATTACGGGCAAATATGCGTATTCGAATTTGTGGATGATTGGGGTATTGAAGGGCGAGGGTAAGAGTGATACGTTGCAATTTCAGGCTGAGTTGGCCGATGAAACGGGAAGATGGTTGGGACAAGGAAATGGAAATGTGTTGACGTATCGAATACCGTTTAAGCAGAATGTGATTTTGAAGCCAGGAAAATATGAATTTTACTTGAAGCAAAATGTAAGAACCGAGAAATTGGGTGGCATCACAGATGTGGGGATAAGGGTGAGTGAGGCGAGTGCTATTTTGTAGTATGGTTATAAGTAATTAACAGTTAATCTATTAGGTTATGGTTGTGAAGGGTATTGCTGCGGCGATGATGGGTGTTGATGCGTTGCCGGTAACGGTAGAGGCAACGATGAGTCCTTCGTTTGATGGAGGGGGAACCTATATTATTGGTTTACCTGATAGCAGTGTAAAGGAGAGTTTATTCAGGTGTGATGCAGCGATAAGGAATTCGGGTTTGGAGCCGATAAGGCAGCGATTGGTGATTAATTTATCGCCTGGGGATGTAAGGAAAGAGGGAAGTTCTTATGATTTGGGTATTGCGTTGGTGATGTTGAGGGCGAGTTATCAGTTGGGCGATGCGGAGAAATTGGATACGTTTTTGGTGATGGGGGAGTTGGGATTAGATGGCAAGATTTTGCCAGTAAAGGGGGTATTGCCGGCGGCCATTTTGGCGAGAAAACTGAAGTTGAGGGGCATGTTGGTGCCGATGGAGAATGCGAAGGAGGCGGCGATTGTGAAGGATTTGGAGGTATATGGGGTGCAGCAATTGGCTGATGCGGTGGCATGGATTAGGGATGAGAAGGAATTGAAGCGAGTGGTAGTTGATCCGAGAGCAGATTTTGAAATTGCTTCGGAGGAATTTGATGTGGATTTTGCGGATGTGAAGGGACAGGAATCGGTGAAGCGTGCGTTTGAGATTGCGGCTGCGGGTGGACATAATTTGGTGATGATCGGGTCGCCTGGCAGTGGTAAAACAATGCTTGCTAAGCGGATGCCGAGTATTTTGCCTCCCATGACCTTACACGAAGCCCTTGAAACCACAAAAATTCATTCTGTTGCTGGCAAGCTTAGCAAGGATGCCGGTTTGGTTGCCAGGCGGCCGTTCCGCAATCCTCATCATACGATTTCGGATATTGCGCTGATTGGGGGAGGTGTTTTCCCGCAGCCCGGTGAGGTTTCTCTAGCCCAGAATGGGGTATTATTTTTAGACGAACTTCCTGAATTTAACCGCAGTGTTTTGGAAACTATGCGTCAGCCCTTGGAAGATCATAAAGTGGTGTTGAATCGAGCCAAATATCAAGCTGAATTTCCTGCCCAGTTTATGTTATTGGCTAGCATGAATCCTTGCATGTGTGGATATTATCAGCATCCTACAAAAGCCTGTACGTGTTCGCCCGGAAATATCACCAAGTATATGGGGAAAGTGAGTGGGCCATTGATGGACAGAATTGATCTTCACGTTGAAGTGGCGCCGGTGGATTATGAAGTATTGGGAACGGTGAGGAAAGGTGAAACCAGTGCACAGATTCGGGAACGCGTTGTAAAGGCTAGGGAGTTTCAGCAGGAACGCTACGAAAAAGACGGTATTCAAGGTGTGTTTTGCAACGCTCAATTGGATAGTGGTTTGTTGCAGCGTTATTGTGTACTACCGCCTACAGCGGCTTTGTTGTTGAAAGCAGCCATGCAAAAATTAGGATTGAGTGCTAGGGCTTATGACCGCATTTTGCGCGTAGCGAGAACCATCGCCGATTTGGCGGGCAGTGAAAATATCGCCATGGAACATGTTGCTGAAGCTATCCACTATCGGAGTTTGGATAAGCAATAAAAAAAGAGCGACACTTGGCCGCTCTTTTCAATAATTTTTTATTTTGGAATTACTTCACCAATGTTAATTCATTGATGATGTTTGATGCGCCGCCCAATTTGTCAACGATGAACAAAGTGAAACGAACGTCTACTGAGATGGTTCTTTGAACTTCTGGCAAGAATGCGAAGTCTGAAGAAATAGCTTCCCAGTTACCGTCGAAGGCAGTACCGATCAATTCACCTTTTGCGTTCATTACGGGAGAACCTGAGTTTCCGCCGGTAATGTCGTTGTTGGTTAAGAAAGCAGTATGCAATTCGCCGTCTTTATCGGCATATTGACCGTAATCTTTGCTCTTGATCAATTGGATCAATTTATCTGGCGCATCGAATTCAAAATCGCCGGGCTTATATTTTTCCAAGATGCCTTTGGCTGTGGTGAAATCGCTATAAGAAACGGCATCACGAGCGTGGTAAGGCATAACAGTACCGTAGGTTAAACGCATGGTTCCGTTGGCATCAGGAGCAAAAGCATTTGTATTCATTTGCAACTGTGCGCTCATAACCAAACGGTTAGCGCGGGTCAATTTGTTGTTTACTTCGGTTAAGCGGTCTTTTAAGGCAACGTTGATGATATCGAAATACGCTACAGTGATGTTATAAAGCATGTCTTTTGCCAATACAGAAGCGGAAGGCTTTTTCAAGAATTTGGCAAGTTTTTCTTTGGAAGTTAAAATTGATTTGCTGCAAAGTTCTTTGGCAGCTGCGGTATAGTTGTTACCGTGCTTTTTCATCAATTCAATGATGTTAGCAGGCAATAAAGTTTGATCCAAATCTTCGAAGATGTGGCGTAGAACAACGGCTACTACTTCTTCTTCGATGGGTGCATAGTATTCAGCGAAGATGTTATCTGCGTTCATCATACCTGTCATTTTCAAGGCAGATGCAGTTTTCTTGGCTACCAATGAATCGTAAACAGGACGAAGGCTTAGCGCCAACGACATAGCTTGGCTATTTGAGATACCATCTTGGAAGTACACACTGAACAAACCGATTTTATTCAATTCTTTGTATGCTTCATCGTACAATGACGTTACTTCACCGTAGGTTGCTTCCAATTTGTTATCACGCACCCACTTTTCGAATGCTTTTTCAGCATTTTTGCGGGTTGTGTACAAGCCATCTTCTTTAGAAAGGTCTTTGGCTTCACCACCAAATTTGTTCCAATAGTTACCAATGGAAGCCAACTGATCGGAGTACATCAAACGGATATTTTTGTCTTGGCGCATATATTTTTCATACACGTCCATGATGTCTCTACGCAATTGAACGCGCATGGGTCTTTCTTTGCTTGCCAAGTACTTGATACCTTCGCTATAGGTATAGCGGGTTGTACGACCTGGGTAACCCATAATCATAGCGAAATCGCCGGTTTTGATACCACCGATATTGATTGGTAAATGGTGTTGTGGTTTGAAAGGCTTGTTAGCTGGTGCGAAATCAGCAGGTTTATTTGACTCATTGGCGTAGATGCGGAACATGGAGAAGTCGCAAGTATGGCGTGGCCATCTCCAGTTGTCGGTTTCGCCACCGAATTTCCCTACGTTTTCTGGAGGAGTACCAACCAAGCGGATATCGCGGTACACTTCATAGAACATGGCAAGGTATTGGTTGCCATTGTAGAAGGGAGTAATTTCGATAACGTAGTTGGCTCTTTCAGCGCCCATAGCGGCGATTAATTCCGAGCGAACGGCGTTAAAATTTTTGGCAACGGCAGCGTTTCTTTCTTTTTCAGATGCATTGATTGCGATGTCTTTCAACACTTTATCAGTAACATCTTCAATTTTGCGCAATAGGCCGATATTAAAATTTGCTGGACGTTCTTCTGCTTGAGATTTTGCCCAGAAACCGTTGGCTAGGATATTGTCTGCGGGTGTAGACAATTTTTGGATTGCACCGTAACCGCAGTGGTGGTTGGTAAGGAAAAGGCCTTGAGAAGAGATGATTTCACCTGAGCAGAACATTCTGCCTTCTTTGCCCATTAATCGAACAATGGCATCTTTGGTAGAGGCTTTGTTGATGGAGTAGATTTCTTCTGCTGTGAGTTTCAATCCTTTGGCCTGCATTGGGTCTTGAATTTTCTGCAAGAGGACCAATGGCCACATGCCTTCATCGGCGCGGAGTTGCATTAAGCTGCTCAACGCTAAGGCAATGGTAAGTATGCGTTTCTTCAACATAATTATGATATTGAGTTGCAAATTAACTCATTTTGGGGCAGAATTTGTTTATTTTGACTACTTATTCAGGTATGTTGGGTGATTTGATTGAACTGAGACCAGAGGGCTATTACTGTGCGCAAGCGGATTTGTATATTGATCCGATGCGGAGTGTTAAGCGTGCGCTGTTAACGCATGCGCATTCGGATCATGCCAGGGGTGGGATGGAGCATTATTTGGCGCATAAGGACAGTGAATGGGTTTTGCGGCTGCGTTTGGGCAAAAACATATCCTTGCAAACCCTGGAATATGGTGAATCTCTATGGATGAACGGGGTTGAAATTACGTTATTTCCGGCGGGGCATGTACCTGGCAGTGCGCAGGTAAGGTTGCGGAATAGCAAGGAGTGTTGGGTAATTTCGGGCGATTATAAGACCATCGGTGATGGGTTAACGCCGGCATTTGAATCGGTTGCTTGTGATTATTTTATTACGGAGAGCACATTTGGGTTGCCGGTATATCAGTGGAAGCCGCAGGCGGAGATTTTTAGGGAGATTAATGCTTGGTGGCAGGGTTGTGCGGAGGAGGGTTTGAATGCGGTGATGAGTTGTTATTCATTGGGTAAGGCGCAGCGGGTGTTAAAATATTTGGATAGGGCGATTGGGCGGGTGATTTGTCATGGTAGCATTGCGGAGACAAATGAGGCATTGGAGCGTCAGGGATTTGATTTTGGGAGTTGGGAACGCGGGGAAGCGAAGGCAAAGGGAAAGAAGCGTGGGGAAGGCATTGTGGAGGCGCAGAAGGTGAAGGGCGCGTTGATTGTTTGTCCGCCGGCGGCGATGGATTCTCAATGGATGAAGCAGTTTGGCGAATATGAGACGGGCAGTTGCAGTGGATGGATGGGGTTAAGGGGCACGCGCCGCTGGGGGAATTTAGACAGGGGATTTGTGTTGAGCGATCATGCTGATTGGAATCAGTTATTAGGGGCTGTGGAGAGTTGTGGTGCCGAGAACGTATATGTAACCCATGGATTTAGCGAGATTTTTGCGCGGTATTTGCGGGAGGAGCGGGGATTGCGGGCGCAGACAACGCGGGCGTTGATGCGGGGTGATTTTCAGGTATCGGCGATAGAGAAAGGGGAGGATGGATGAGGCGTTTTGTGGCGTTGATAGAGGAATTGGATAGAACCACGCGTACCAAGGAGAAGGTTCAGGCGTTGGAGCGATATTTTCGGGAGGCGGAGCACTGCGATAAAATTTGGGTGGTGGCATTGTTTACGGGGCGGCGGCCGCGTGGAATCATCAAGTTGGCGAATTTGCGGAAATGGGCGGCGGAAACGTCGGGCATACCACAGTGGTTATTTGACGAGAGTTATCATTTTGTGGGTGATTTGGCGGAGACGATGGCGTTGTTGGCGGGTGGTGGATTGGTTTCGGGGGAAAGCGGGGAACGTATAGAGCGTGAGGAAAGTGCCGATTGGGTTAAGATGGGATTGGATGGGTTGTTTCGGTATTTAGAGGCGATGCGTGGCATGGATGAGGAGAGGCAGCGAGAGTGGGTGATAGGCATGTGGGGGCAGATGCAGGTTACGCAGCGATTTGTATTCAATAAATTTTTAACGGGGGGATTTCGGATGGGGGTGAGTGAGCAGTTGTTGTTTCAGGCAGTGGGGTTGGTGGAGGAAATGGAGACGGGCGATGTGGCGCATGCGTTGATGGGCAAGTGGGATCCATTTGAAGAGACTTATGATGCGTTGATACGCGGTGGGGATGATAAACGGGGCAGAAGTAAGCCTTATCCTTTTGCGTTGTGCTATGCGATGGAAGACGAGGTAGAGGAAGGTTTGGCGCCATGGCAATTGGAGTGGAAATGGGATGGCATTCGCGGACAATTGATAAAGCGTAACGGCGATGTATTTTTATGGAGCAGGGGTGAGGAGTTGGTGAACGATATGTTTCCGGAGGTGGTAAAAGCCGCCCAAGAATTGCCAGACGGTGTGGTGCTGGATGGTGAATTGTTGGTGTGGGGAGAGGATGATTTGCCGCAGGGGTTTCAGCAGATGCAGCGAAGATTGGGAAGGAAAAAAGTAGGGAAGAAGCTTTTGATGGAATGTCCGGTTAAGTTTATGGCTTATGATTTATTGGAATGGCAGTGCAACGACATGCGGGAATTCGTATTGCGGGATAGGCGAAAGTTGTTGGAATCGTTGTTTGATTTAGACACGAAGCAACGTTTATCGCCCTTAAAAAATGGGGAAGCGGGTTTGTTATTATCGCCCAAAATGACGGCCAGTAATTGGGATGAGGCGAGAGAAATGAGGGCTAGGGCATTGGAGATTCGGGCTGAGGGGTTGATGGTGAAGAGATTGGATTCTACGTACCCGGTTGGTAGGAAGCGGGGCGATTGGTGGAAGTGGAAATTGGAAGCGGAGACGGTGGATTGTGTGATGATTTATGCGCAAAGGGGCCATGGACGGAGGGCGAGTTTGTACACAGATTTTACTTTTGCGGTGAGGGATGCGGAAACGTTGGTTCCATTTGCGAAGGCATATAGTGGATTAACGGATGCGGAATTTTTAGAGATTAATCAATGGATTAAACAAAATACGCGGGAGAGTTTTGGTCCGGTTAGGAGTGTAACTGCCGAGCTGGTATTTGAGGTAGCGTTTGAGGGGATTGCGTTGAGCAAACGACATAAAAGTGGCATTGCGGTAAGATTTCCGCGTATTGTGAGGTGGAGGAGGGATAAGAAGGTCGAAGAAATCGCCAGTTTAGACGATTTAAAAATGATGATTGCTCACCGAGAGGGCGAAAAAAATGACAATTCGCTGATTAAGTGAAAGTTAGGAGGGGGGTATTAACCTTGGATTTTTGATCCCCAATTGGGAGGATCGATGGCAAATTCTCTTACGAGTTGGAGTTCTGATGGCTGGATATAGCCTTCGGCTGCTGCCACGGATGTAAGGGAATCGAGGTTGGTAAGGGTAAAAACGGGGATACCTGCTTGGGAGAATCTTTCCATTGCATTGGCAAAACCGTAGGTAAACAGGGCAACAACGCCTACTACTTCTCCGCCGGCTTTTTGCACACCTTCTACGGCTTGGAAAGAGCTTTTTCCGGTTGAGATGAGATCTTCTACCAAAACTATTTTATCGCCAGGGATTAATTCACCTTCTACTTGATTTTGTAGGCCGTGTTTTTTGGGTTCGGGGCGAACGTAGCAATAGGGGGCGCCAAGGATATGGGCTGCGAGGGCACCATGGGCGATACCTGCGGTGGCGATACCACCGATGCGGTTGGCTTGAGGGAATTCGGTTTTAATGATGTTTGCCAACTCTTCTGCAACGTAGGTTCTAACCTCTGGAAAGGACAGAACCATGCGGTTATCGCAGTAGATTGGAGATTGAATTCCTGAGGTCCAAGTAAATGGCTTTGATGGACTTAGTTTAACAGCTTTTATTTCGAGAAGAAATTTTGCTAACTTTGCGTTTCTATCAGACATGGGAGCACAAAGTTATAAAATCTATTTTAACGAAAGTGCATTGGTGATTGCGGAATCTCCAGAGGCATTGAGGGGTTTACCTAATTTATATTACATTGGCGACGATGAATTGCATAAAAGTTTCAAGATTTTACTATCGAATGAGACGTATGGCAGGGTAATGAACTTCGGGTTAATCTGTCCGAATCCACAGGAGATTTTCGATGAATTCAAGGCTGAGTACACGGTTGTACAGGCTGCGGGCGGATTGGTTTTTAACAAGCAGAATCAGATGTTAACCATCAAAAGAAATGGTTTATGGGATTTGCCAAAGGGAAAAATTGAGCGTCACGAAGATCAAATGGCGGCAGCGTTGCGTGAAGTTATGGAGGAAACGGGCATTAACATGTTGAATATTTCTGAAAAGGTAGGCGAGAGTTATCATGCTTATTTTGAAGATGATATTATAATGTTAAAGGAAACGCATTGGTATTATATGAATTGCACGGGAAAATCAACGTTAAAGCCTCAGGTTGAAGAAGGAATTAGCGAGGTTAAGTTTGAGGATTTGGCGTGGTTTAATAGTGAAGCATTTGCTTCTTACCAGAGCATCCGCGACGTTGTGAAGCGCGCATTAAATCGCGAAGCGAAATCCTAATTGGGATTATAATTCCAAGCCTGAGATATCGATATTGGCCGGCAGGTAAGGTTTAAAATCTGATTTATAGATAATCAAATCTCTTACGAGGGTAGAACTGATATAGCTCAATTCTGGGGAGCTATTGATAAAGATGGTTTCAATTTCTGGCCACATGGCTTTATT
>JACCDQ010435511.1_pt1 | contig 10061 bp, 11 predicted proteins | sample 7446031 | NCBI WGS metagenome assembly JACCDQ01 (sample SAMN15323442, study PRJNA562643) | freshwater metagenome | isolation source: river surface water | place: USA:Blue River Watershed | collected 2017-08-17 | reverse complement strand
CGCGGCCTGGCCCATCTTGGTCATGCCCATGCAGGCGTGCGGCGCTTTGGACGCTACCACCGCATAAGCCGCGCCCTTGACGCCACCGTCGGTGCCGTTCTTGAAACCCACCGGGCACGACAGGCCGCTGGCCAGCTGGCGGTGGCTCTGGCTTTCGGTGGTGCGGGCACCGATCGCGCCCCAGGTCACCAAGTCGCTGATGAACTGCGGGCTGAGCAAGTCCAGAAACTCGGTGGCCACCGGCAGGCCCAAGTCGATGATGTCCAGCAACAACTTGCGCGCCATCTCCAGGCCTTCGTTCATGGCAAAGCTGTCGTCCAGGTGCGGGTCGTTGATGTAGCCCTTCCAGCCCACCGTGGTGCGGGGCTTTTCAAAATACACGCGCATCACGATCTGCAGGTCTTTGGCATGCTTGTCCGCCTCAGCCTTGAGCAGCCGGGCATAAGCGATGGCCTGGTCGTGGTCATGGATCGAGCACGGCCCGACCACCACCACCAGGCGGTCGTCCTGGCCTTGCAGCACGTTCGAGATGTCCTGGCGCGAGCGCTCGACCAGCGCCAGGTGCGCAGGCGATGCGGGCAAGCGCTCCTCGAGCAGCGCGGGCGTCATGAGGGGGCGCACCGATGCGATGCGGGTGTCGTCGATGCGGGTTTTGTCTTGGGTGGAAAGCATGGCGTCGGTTGAAAAATACGATCAAATCATCACGAGCCAGTTTAATGGCTCTGCGACAATAGCCATCCACCTCAAGGAGAGCATTTTTGTTGGCATTGGTAGGCCTGCCCGGTTGCGGCAAATCCACGATCGGTCGATGGCTTGGCCGGGCGCTTGACCGCCCGTTTTGGGACCTGGACCGTGCCATCGAAGAGCGCCTGGGTTGCACCATTGCCGAATACTTTGCCCAAGCCGGTGAGGCCAGGTTCCGCGAGATCGAATCGCAAGTGCTGGACGAGCTGACGCAAATGGACCTGGGCGTGCTGTCCACCGGTGGAGGCTCGGTGCTCAACCCGGTCAATCGCCAGCGTCTGCGTGAACGCGGGCAAGTGATCTACCTGCACGCCACTCCCCTGCAATTGTTCCCCCGCTTGCGCCATGACAAAAAGCGGCCGCTGCTGCAGGTGGCCGATCCGTTTCAGAAGCTGATCGAGCTGTTTGACGCTCGGGATGCGCTGTACCGCGAAACAGCCCATCAGGTCATCGATGCCGGTGGCCGCCCAACACGGTGGGTGGTGGACCAATGCCTGCAGCTGCAAGCGCTGCGCCTGGCCAACCCCAAACACGCGGCATGACCACCGCGTGTTGACGCATCAGACCCGTTCAGGTCTGCGTGTCGCTCAATCGACCTTGATCTTGTTGCGCGCGATGATGTCGCGGTAAGTCTTGGTGTCCTGCTGGATGCGTGCGGCCAGGCCTTTGGCGCTGGCATCGTCCACTTTCCAGCCTTGCAAGAACAACTTCTGGCGAATCTCGCGGGTGCTGAGGATTTTTTCGAGTTCCTGGCTCAATTTGGCCTGGTGGGCCGCAGGCATGCGGGCCGGGGCCATCACCGCGTTCCACACTTCGATGTTGACGCCTTTGGCGCCGATCTCTTCCATCGACGGCAAGGTGGGTGCCAGCGGCGTGCGCTTGGCCGAGGTCACGGCCACCGCTTCGAGCTTGCCCGCCTGCACCAGCGGATTGACGGTCGAAGCCGGCAGCAAGGTCATTTGCACCTGACCGCCAATGATCGCGTTCAAGATGGGTGGGCCACCGTTGAAAGGCACATGGATGGGCTGGATGCCCAGCGCCTGCTTGAGCAGCTCCATGCCCAGATGACCACCCGAACCGGCACCGACCGAGCCATAAGCCTGCTTGTCGCCGTCCGCCTTGAGCTGGCTGATGAACGAAGCCACGCTGCGCTCGGCGGCGGGCTTGGCCGTCACCCACACCAGGGGAGCCGTGCCAATCAAGGCAATGGGCGCGAAATCGGTGGTCGGGTCATAGGGCAGTTTGGCGTACAAGAATTTCGAGCTGGTCAATGGACCATTGCCGATCACACCAATGGTGTGACCGTCTTCGGCCTTGGCGATGGCATCGGCACCGATGTTGCTGCTGGCACCGGGCTTGTTTTCCACCACCACCGCCTGGCCCAAGGCGCGCGCCAAGGGCTCGGCGATCAAGCGGGCCTGCACATCGGGCGACGACCCGGCCGGGTAGCCCACGATGATGCGGATCGGTTTGGTCGGCCAGGCATCGGCCGCCGATGTGGACCAGGACACGCCAGCCGCGAGCAAGGCCAGGGCACATTGGCCGCTGCGCATCAGGAAATTTCGTTTGTGCATGGAAGTCATGGTCTCATTCTCCGTTGAATTGTTCGAACAAAAAGGGGTGGGGTGCGCGCCTTTGCCCCGGAGGGCTGTCCAGGCCATCCTGGCGCACATGGGTGAGCAGCTCAAAATATTCGGGCGAGGCCACGCAGGACACCTGCGGTTGCAAAAAGGCCACCAAGGCCTGCACACTGCGGCGCAAAACCTGCGCATCCAGATGCTGGAGCATGAGCACATGGTCCTGACCTGCGCCCTGCAAACTGTTGGCCGTGTTGGGCAGCCAGTAATCTTCGCCAGGGGGCGCAACACCCCATTCTGCGCGGACCGCTCCACCACCCCAAACCAGCGCCTCTAGCCAGCGGTTGAGCTGCGCCGCCAGACCTGGCGATGCCGAGCGCCATTGGACCGTCGCCAATTGGCTGGCCGAGCCCAGACCCTGCACGCCGCCCACTTCACAAGGCAGGCGGTAAAAGTCACGCAGCACCAGGCGCATGCGCGCAGACCACGGTGTGGGGTGGGTGAACACATCGCGGTATTCGGGGGTGGCCAAAGCCTCCAGCGCGCGCAGGCTGTAACAGGTGAAATACCGCAGCGGCTGGTCCACAGACCGGTAACGCGTCGCCTCCACAAAGCCCGGCAAACCCACGCGCTCGGGCACATGCTCAAAGGTGTGCCATTGCTCGTATTCGGTCTGCACTTGGGCACTGGCGATGCCGTTCCACAGTGCCAGAAAGGCCTGGGCCTGAACGCCGCTCATGCGACCTCTGCCTCGTTGAATACCTGGTCGGGCAAGACCATCACCTTGGTCGCCACTTTGTGGCGCGCCAGCGCAAAGCCCTCGGCGGCACGCGACAAAGGCACGCAATGGGTGACCATGTGGCGCAGCAAAGCGGCATGACGGCCCATGAAAGCGATCACCTCGGGCCAGGCGGCCTCGGGGGCGCGGTAGGAGCCGCGAATCTGCTGGTGTTTGCGCACCAGCGCGGTCAAATCGATCGCCACCGGCGCAGCGTGGATGCCGGTGATCACCAACACGCCATGCGGCTTGAGCGCTTGCAGCGCGGGCGCAATCACGGCGGCCACCCCGGTGGCCTCGATCACCACGTCAAACGGACGTTCACAGCAAGCCTGAGCCAAAGCTTCGGCCATGGGCTGCTCGGCAAAATCCAGCAGGTGTTCAAAACCCAGGCGGCGCAAGACCTGCAGGCGCGCCGCATCGCCGTGCCCGGCCACGACCACTTCGGCCGCACCGGCCTCGCGGGCGAACAAGGCAATGCCCTGACCGATGTTGCCTGGCCCCAGCACCAGCACCCGGTCACCCGGCTGCACGCCTGCCGTGCGCACAGCCTCCCAACTGACCGACAAAGGTTCGGCCAGCGCCGCCACCAGCGGGTCCAGACTTTGAGGTACAGCCACACAATTGCGCGCAGGCACCCGCACCCATTCGGCAAACGCGCCGTCACGCATCACGCCAATGCCACGGCGGGTCACGCAAGCGTCGGGCTGCCCTGCTGCACAGGCCGGGCACACACCGCACACCACCGAAGGTCTGACGGTGACCCGCTGACCGATGTGCAGTCCGCTCACGCCAGCGCCCAACTCGGCCACTTCGCCACTGAATTCATGGCCGATGGTCACCGGCAAGGCGGGCGCCATGAAGTGGTAGCTCGGCGTCCATTCGTCGATGTGCAAATCGGTTCCGCACACCCCCGTGGCTTTCACACGGATCAGCACTTCACCTTCGCGCGGCGCTGCGCGCTCGGTCTCCTGCAATTGCAGGCCATGGGCGGGGCTGGTTTTTCGGAGGGATTTCATAAAGAGATGTTCAAGAAGATGGCCGCAGTGTGTCGGCACCTCATCCATACGTCAAATACTGATTTAATATTTTTGGCATACGTTATAAATATGCCCTATGGAACTGCGACACCTGCGTTACTTCGTCACCGTGGCCGAGCTGGGCAGCATCAGCCGCGCCGCTGCCAAACTGTTCATGGCGCAACCGCCGCTGTCGGCACAGATCCGTCAACTCGAGGAAGAGGTGGGCGCCAGTTTGCTCGTGCGCCTGCCGCGTGGTGTGCAGCTCACCCCGGCGGGCACCTCCTTTTTAGAAGACGCCCGGGCCATTCTGGCGCGGACCGATCAGGCCACGCAGCGCGCCCGCGAGCAGCAGTCCGGCCAGCGCAGCACCTTGCGCATTGGGCTCATGCCTTCGGCCACGCAATCCTTGCTGCCCGGACTCATCCGGCGGTTTGAAAGCTCGGGCCTGGACCTGCACATCGAGGCGCAAGAGCGTGTGCCTTCTTCGCGGCAATTGCAGGCGCTGCGCAACGCCGAGATCGATCTGGGCTTCATTCGGCCCGCGGCCAGCAGCCCCCAGCCCGAATGGGCGGCCCAGATCGACGACCCGTATTGCCTGGCCGTGCCCGAACAGCATGCCCTGGCACAAAACCGCCAGGCTGTGCCACTGCCGTCACTGGCATCCGAGGTGTTTGTCGCGTTTTCCCGTTATGCCGAAAGCGACTACTTCGACCAGACCGCCGCGCTCTGCGAAGAGGCCGGCTTCACGGCCGATGTGCGCCACACCGCGACCCAGTTCATGAGCGTGCTGGCCATGGTGGACTGCGGCCTGGGCGTGGCCATCGTGCCCGCCTCGTGCGCCCTGATGCTGCCGCCCCGGGTGCGCTTGCGGCCCTTGAGCGGCCTGCAACGCAACAGCCGCCTGGTGCTGATCCGCAGCGCCGACCGCATGCAGGACCCTTGGGGGCAAGGCATCGTGGCGCTGGCCGCGCAGGAATTGAAGGCCTTGGGCGAATCGGTGCAAAAGCTGATGCGCTGATGCTTCAAAATCAGGCCCACCCCTCACACAAGCTGCCCTTGAACACCGCCACCATGACCCCAGACACCCTGCAACAAGCCCTCGCCGATCTGTTCGCCCCCTGGGTGCAAGCCCTGAACCTGAAGGTGGAACGCCTGGACGCCGACAGCGTGACCCTGCGCCTGCCGCAAAGCGATCAGCTGTCACGCGTGGGCGGCATGTTGTGCGGTCAGGCCATGATGGCTGCGGCCGACACGGCCATGGTGCTGGCCCTGATCCAGCACTTTGGCGAGTTCCGTCCCTGCAGCACGGTGCAGCTGTCCAGCACTTTCATGAAGCCCCTGTCGGGTCAGGACGCTCTGGTCACGGCCCGGGTTTTGCGGGTGGGCAAGGCCATGGCCTTTGGCGAAATCGATCTGGCTGGGGCCAACGACGGCAAGAGCGTTTTCCGGGCCAGCACCACCTACGCCTTAATGTGAGCGCGGCCATCCACCACCCAAGGCGACTGCCGAGTATTGCCATCGCTGCTAAGGTGGCGCTTCTGTTGATTGGAGCTTTGTCATGAAACACCGCCGTTTTCTCTCCTTTGCGCAGCCGCTGACCGCGCGGCGCGCCCTTGTGCTGGCCTGTACCGGTTTGTTGGTGGGGGCCTTGGGCCTGCAGGCCACCCAGGCCGTGGCCCAGGAATTTCCGCCCAAGAAGAACATCACCTTGGTCGTGGGCTTTGTGGCGGGGGGCGCAGCCGACATGGGCGCGCGCATCATCGCCAAGCGGCTGGGTGAAAACCTCGGCGTTTCGGTGACGGTGGACAACAAGGCCGGAGCGGGTGGCAACATTGCGCACCAGTTCACCGCCACTGGCCCGGCCGACGGCAGCGTGCTGCTGCTTGGCTCGGTGGGTCCGCTCACGATCGCGCCGCACATGATGAAGTTGCCCTACGACCCGGTGAAGGACCTGGCACCTTTGACCATGGCGATGAACTTTCCCAACGTGCTGGTGGTCGATCCAGGCGCGGGCATCAAGACTTTTGCCGACTTCATCGCCACCGCACGCAAGCACCCCGGCAAACTGACATTCGCCTCGACCGGCCCAGGTTCAGCCTCGCACCTGGCGGGCGAGCTGCTCAACGACATGGCCAACCTGGACACGGTGCACGTGCCTTACAAGGGTGGTGCAGCCGCCCTGCAAGACGTGCTGGGTGGTCGCGTGACCGGCTGGTTCGCCACCATGGCAACGGCCGGTCCACACATCGAGGCGGGCAAATTGATCGCCCTGGCCAGCACCGGCGCGCAACGCTTGCCGGCCTTGCCCAAGGTGCCCACCATCGCCGAGTCGGGCTTTGCGGGTTTCAACGCCACCAACTGGTACGCCTTTGTGGCCTCATCCAAAGTGCCCAAACCTGTGCTGGACCGTTGGAACGCGGAATTGGTCAAAGTGCTGACCGCGCCCGATGTGGCCGAGCAGCTCAACAAGCACGGTCTGACCCCGATGCCAGGCTCCCGCGACGAGTTGGCCCGCTACATGGCCAGCGAAACCGCGATGTGGGGCCGGGTGATCCGCGAACGCAAGATCATCGGCGATTGACCCGTCGATTCCCGGTGCCAGCCCCTGTCAGGCTGGCGAAGCACCCGATTGGCTACAATAGCGTCCATTACAGAGTTTGAGGTTCACCATGTCTGCTCACAACGATACACACACATCCGATGATCCCGTGGAAAACGTGGTCAAACACATCCCCGTGGTCATCCCAGCGGCTGGTGCCGTGCTGATTTTCCTGCTGGCCTTCATCGCCGTGTTCATGGCCTGAGGCTTTCGCGCTCCGCGGTGTGCGCCTTTCGGGCCACACCCCACCACAACCCGCAACGGCTTTGGCCTTGCGGGTTTTGTTTTGGGTCTTTGCTGCAGGTCGGCGGCTTCAGCCCCGGCATGCGTTCACGCCGCTTCGCGCACCGGCATGATGTGCAAGGCACCCGGCGCGATCAGCAATTGGACCGCGCCACCGGCCCCCACCGCCAAGCGCCGCAGCAGACGGGTGGTCAGGTTCAAGGTGAGGACCTGACCCGGCAAAGCTTCAGGCGCGAGTGTGCACAAGCTGATTTCGCCCAACGACAAGACTTCCACCAAGCGGCAACGCAAGCAGGTCTGGCCATGGCTGGCAGCCTGGACCACCTCGCCATCGGCCAGCACATCCACCTGTTCCCCATTGAGCACCCAGGTCACCGGGGTGTCGTTGTCGATCTTGTTCTTGTCGATCACCACCAATTCAATGGCCGCATCTGTGGGGGATGTCCCCGTCCAGCGCAGACGCCCCCAGCCCGGACAGTCTTTGAAAAAACGCCCGGTAAAGTGATTTTGAATGCCCACCAGCTCAGCCACCCGGGCATTGCGCGGGCTGGCGAACACGCGCGCAGGCTCACCGGTCTGCAAGGTCTGCCCCGCATCCACGATCACCACGCGGTCAGCCAGCCGGCGGGCTTCGGCCAGATCGTGTGTGACCAGCACCATCGGCACCGACACTTTCTGGCGCAAGGCGGCCAGCTCACGGTAAAGCGTCTGGCGCGTCGGGGCGTCCACGGCCGAAAACGGCTCGTCCAGCAAGAGCACACCCGCCAAAGCCTGACGAGCAGCCGTCTGGGGCTCGGGCATGACGCGCACCAAAGCCCGCGCCAGCGCCACGCGCTGCTGTTGACCACCAGACAGTTGGGCCGGCCTGCGCCCGGCCAATGCGGCCAGGCCCAAACGGCTGAGCAAGGCCTGCACATCGGCGACCGACCAGGCAGGCCCTGCCGCCAGCGCCACATTGGCTTGCGCGGTCATGTGCGGGAACAAAGCGTAATGCTGAAACACCAGCCCAGCCCGGCGCTGCTGTGGTGTGCGGTACACCCCTGCAGCCGTGTCGAGCCAGTCTTGCCCGGCCACACGGATGTGGCCTTGCAAATCAGGCGGTGACCACAAGCCCGCGATGGCGCGCAGCATGCTGGTCTTGCCACTGCCCGAGGGCCCGACCAGGGCCACCAGTTCGCCAGCACCGCAGTCGAACTCGGCCGCCAATCGAATCGGGCTGTGGGACCGGAGTTGAACTTGCAGGCCCGACATCAACGCTCCTGGAGGGCCCGACCACGCTGGCCGACCCGGTCAAACGCCAACACCAAGGTCAGCGCCAGCAAAGACACCCCCACCAGCGCCAGCGCCATCACATGGGCCGACTGCAACTCCATGCCTTGCACCTTGTCGTACAGCGACACCGACAAGGTCCGCGTCTCACCCGCGATGTTGCCCCCGACCATGAGCACCACCCCAAACTCGCCCAACGTGTGCGCCACTGTGAGCGCCATGCCCGCCAGCAAACCAGGCCAAGCGAGCGGCAATTCGATGCGCCAAAACGTCTGCCAGCTGGACAGCCCCGACACCCAGGCCGCCTCGCGCAGGCTGTGGGGCACAGCAGCAAAGGCCCGCTGAATGGGTTGCACCATAAAAGGCAGGTTGACCAACACACTCACCAGCAGCAAGCCTTCCATGGTGAACACCAGCCGCCAGCCCAGGGTCTGGGCCAGCCAGGCCCCCAATCCACCGCCTTGCCCGAAAGCCATGAGAAAGTAAAAACCGATCACGGTGGGGGGCAGCAACAAAGGCAGCAGCAGCAAGGCTTCGATGAAAGGCCGCCCGGCCCAGGCGGTGACCGCCAGCCAGCGGGCCAGCGCCAGGCCCACAGGCAACAAAACCAAGGTGGTCCAGGCGGCCAGGATGAGCGAGACGTTGACGGCGGACCAATCCATGCGGGTGTCTTCTGTTGCAAACCTGAATTATTGCGGCAAGCCGTAGCCATGGCGCACAAAGATGTCTTGCGCCTGCGGGCTGAGCACATACCGGTGCCAGGCCCGCGCCGCCGCGCTGGCGCCTTGCAGCAACACCATGCGTTGGTGCAAGGGCGCGTGCAATGCCGGGGCAATCGGTTCATAACGGATGCTCACCGCCATCTCGGGCGCACGGGCCAGGGCCAGCGCGGTGATGCCCGCTTGCGCGGCACCCGTGGCCACAAACTGGGTGGCCTGGGCAATGTTCTCGCCCAAAACCAGCTGGTGTCCACCCAGTGGCCCCGCCCCTGTGCGTTGCAACACCTGCTGAGCCGCCACCCCATAAGGGGCCAGCGCGGGATTGGCGATGGCCAATTTGTCACCCGGCTTCATGGCCCGAACCAACACCGCCACCCCTTGCGTGAGGGGGAGTGCTGAATTTTTGGGCACCACCAGCGCCAAACGGCCTTGCGCATAACGCTGACCGGCATCGACCGTGCGGCCGGCCTGGACCAATTCGGCCACCCGTTCTTCGTCTGCCGAGATGAATTGCACCACTGGCAGACCCTGCATGATCTGCCTGGCCAGATTGCCAGTGGCCCCGAAATTGACGTCCACCTCGACGCCTGTTTGTTGCCTGTATTGAGTTACCAAGTCAGCTAGTACAAACTTCAAATTACTGGCGGCGGCGATCTTGATGCGCATGGGTGCCTGCGCCAAGCCCAGACATGGCCAGGCGCAGGCGGCCAGCAGCCAGCGACGCCGACCCGCTTGCGCTGACATGGCCAGATCACTCGGCATAACATCATGCATTTTTTGCATAGATTTAAGGGGGTTTTTACCTGAAATGACAGGCACGAAACGGGCAGCCTCCCTAAAATCGAGGCCCGCGGTTACCAGGCGGTTACATGCCAGACATGACGCCAGTATGTCAGCCCCCGATTCGTTTTTTCAAAGTCCCTGCGCAGAGATTTTGAAAAGACGATTTTTAAACTTGGAGCTTTCCCATGAACTCACCCGTGATGCAGGGCCTGAACCTGAACACACCCGCGTACGTCAAGAACGCGAAACTGACCGCCTGGGTCGCCGAAAGGGCCGCCCTGTGCAAGCCCGCCAACATCTACTGGTGCGCCGGCTCACAAGAAGAAT
>JACCDQ010955857.1_pt1 | contig 10064 bp, 6 predicted proteins | sample 7446031 | NCBI WGS metagenome assembly JACCDQ01 (sample SAMN15323442, study PRJNA562643) | freshwater metagenome | isolation source: river surface water | place: USA:Blue River Watershed | collected 2017-08-17 | reverse complement strand
GTTGCCGGCGTAATGGCGCGCGAACTGGTAGGCGACCCGGCCGCTGCGCGAGCCGCGCTCGAGCGCCCAGACCAGGGCCTGCGGCCGCGCGAGCTCGAACTCGGATTCGGGCACGCCATAGCAGGCCAGCCATTGCCAGGCCACGCTCAGGTACTCGTCCTGGCTGAAGGGGTAGAAGCTGATCCAGAGTCCGAAGCGCTCGGACAGCGAGATCTTCTCCTCGACCGCCTCGCCCGGATGCAGCTCGCCGTCCTCGCTGTGGCGGGCACCCAGGTTGTCCTTCATGGTCTCGGGCAGCAGATGGCGCCGGTTGCTGGTCGCATAGATCAGCAGGTTGTCACCGGTGCTCGAGACGCTACCGTCGAGGATGGACTTGAGTGCCTTGTAGCCGGGCTCGCCGCTCTCGAAGCTGAGGTCGTCGGCAAACACGATGAACTTCTCGGGCCGGTCCGCCACCAGCTCGACGATGTCGGGCAGGTCGACCAGATCGTCCTTGTCGATCTCGATCAGGCGCAGTCCGCGCGGCGCATAAGCGTTCAGGCAGGCCTTGATCAGCGAGCTCTTGCCGGTACCGCGCGCGCCGGTCAGCAGCACGTTGTTGGCCGGCAGGCCGCGCACGAAATGCTCGGTATTGCGCTCGATCTTGTCCTTCTGCAGCTCGATTTCCTGCAGGTCGGCCAGCGCGATCGGTGCCATGTGGCGCACCGGCTCAAGCCGACCATGGCCACCGTGCTTGCGGTAGCGGAAGGCGACCGAGGCCTGCCAGTCGGGTGCTGCCAGGGGCTGCGGCAGCACCGCCTCGATACGCTGGATCAGGGATTCGGCCCGCTGCAGCAGGCGCTCGAAGGCTTCGTTCATGGTCCGGGACTCAGCTGCGGTAGTCGGCGTTGATCGTCACGTAGTCGTGGCTGAAATCGCAGGTCCAGACCGTGTCGGCCACCTCGCCGCGGCCCAGGCCGACGCGGATCGTGATCTCGCTTTGCGCCATCACGCGCGCGCCATCCTCCTCGCGGTACTCGGGACGGCGACCGCCCTGGCTGACCACATGCACCTCGTCGAGGTGCAGCTCGATCAGGCCCTGGTCGAGGTCGGCGATGCCGGCATAACCCACCGCCGCCAGAATGCGGCCCAGGTTCGGATCGCTGGCGAAGAAGGCGGTCTTGACCAGCGGCGAATGCGCGATCGCGTAGGCCACCTTCAGGCATTCCTCGGTGCTCTTGCCACCTTCGACCCGTACCGCGATGAACTTGGTCGCGCCCTCACCATCGCGCACGATCGCATGCGCCAGCGTGCGCGCCACCTCGGTCATGGCAGCGACCAGGGCCAGGCCGTCAGCGCTGCCGAGGTCGGTGACCGGCGCATTGCCAGCCTGGCCGGTGGCGATCACGATGAAGCTGTCGTTGGTCGAGGTGTCACCGTCGACCGTGACGCGGTTGAACGAGGCGTCGGCCAGCTGCTTGGCCAGCGCCGGCAGCAGCTCGGGGGCAACGGCCGCATCGGTGGCGAGGAAACCCAGCATGGTCGCCATGTTCGGGCGGATCATGCCGGCGCCCTTGGAGATACCGGTCACGCAGACGGTCTTGCCGTCGACCTGGGCCTGGCGGCTGGCGGCCTTGGGCACGGTGTCGGTGGTCATGATGCCCTCGGCGGCCTTGAGCCAGTGGTCAGCCTGCGCATCGGCCAGCGCGGCCGGCAAGCCGGCGACGATGCGGTCGACCGGCAACGGCTCCATGATCACGCCGGTCGAGAACGGCAGGATCTGCTCGGGCGAGACGCTGAGCTGGCGCGCCAGCGCGATGCAGGTCGCGCGCGCGTCGACCAGACCCGGCGCGCCGGTGCCCGCATTGGCGTTGCCGGTGTTGATCACCAGCGCGCGGATGCCGTGCTGCGCGCTCAGGTGCTCGCGGCAGACCTGCACCGGTGCGGCGCAATAGCGGTTCTGCGTGAAGACACCAGCCACGGCCGTGCCCGCGTCGAGCAGGAAGACGGTCAGGTCCTTGCGATTGGCCTTGCGCACGCCGGCTTCGGCGATACCGATCTTGACGCCCGCGATGGGCAGGAGGCTAGCGGCCTCGGGTGCGGTCCAGTTGACTGCCATGCTTGACTCCGAATAGGGTGAATGGACTTCGGCCCACGGGCCGGATGACCGCGCGCATGGGCAATTGCTGCGATTCTAGAGTCTGCGTGTGATCACTTCTGCCGCGGTGCTGCAGGCGACGGCATCGTACCCCGCTCCTGCAGCACGGGTGCAGCCAGCGGCGGCGTGACATCGATCACGTACTGACGCTGCTTGACACAGCTGATTGCGCCAACATTATTGCCCTCGTAGACCATGACGCCATCGGTCTGCTTGCGCGCCGCGCGCTCGGGTGTGAGCACATAGCAGATCACCTCGGCCTGCGCGTCGTAGAGCTTGAGGATCACCGCCTGCGGCTGCCCCGCATCGAACACCTCCACCAGTTGCATGGGCTTGGCTTTCTGGGCGAGCGCGACGCCCGCTGCACCTGCGAGCAGCACGGACAACAAGGATTTGAGGATCGGGTTCATATAGAAAGACATTTCCTGGCTTCTGGCAATGTAAAAGGGCCGCCTGAAGGCGGCCCCGTGTGAAGGTCCCAGACCTCAAGTCAGGACTTAGAAGCTCCAGCCCACGCCGGCGCTGACGGTCGCATCGCTACCGCTGAAGCCCACCGCGAGGCGACCGACCGTGCTGGCATCGAAGCGGGCGTTGCCCCCCAGAGCCAGTGCGCTCTCGCCCTTGTAGTGGCCCAGGCCGACACCGAAGTTGTACTGCTTGCCCGACTCGAGCGCCGGGATACCGGCGATGGCCGAGGCACCCGCGATACCACGGCGAGCTTCGGTGCGGTTGTCGCTGATCTGATTCTGCAGGTTGCTGTTCACAGAATTGAGCTGGTTCAGATTGACCGCATCGGTACCAGCGGTAGCCGGGCCAACGCCCTGCAGACGGTTACCGTTGAACGTCACGGTAGTGCCTGCAGCAACATCGACAGTGCCACCCGAGCCACCCAGATAGGCGTTGGGCGCAGTGATCGAGTTCGAGGCATTCACATTCGCTACGTTGTAGTTGGTCGCATTGACAGTGGTCGCGGTCAACGTGTTGACACCCGAGATGTTGTTGGCACCCGAGGTGGCGTTGTTGACGTTGATCGCTCCGGAAACGACACCACCCGTTGCCGTCAGCAGTCCGCCAACCGAGGTGTTACCCATGGTTTGCAGCGTGCCGTTGACGGTGGTGTTGCCAGCAGAGAGCGTGCCCGTCACAACGGCGTTGCCATTGTTCTGCAGTGCGCCGTTGTTGGTGATTCCAGCCGTGGTAGTCAGGCCGGTCACGCCCAGGGTACCCGCCACGGTCGCGTTGCCACCCACCGAGGTGTTGCCCACGATGTTCACGCCCGCGTTGCTGAACGTCGCGCTGCTGGTTCCACCACTGATGCTGCTGCTGGTGCTGCCCGTGATGGTGTTGGTAGCGCCGCTGATACTGTTGGCTCCCGTCGACTGAATCGTAGTGCTGGTATTGCCAGCCCCGCCGATCGAAACCGCGGTGTTGGTACCACCCGCGCCATTGTCGGTACCGGTCACGACAATAGCCGCCGTCTCGCTCGTTGTCGCCGTTCCAACCGACAGCGTCGCCGCTGCATCCTGCAGCAGCAGGCTCGAGGAGTTCGTGCCACCAGTCAGCAGGGTCTGAGTCGCGGTGACGCTCAGGCCGTGACCGTCGAGGCCGTTGCCTGCATCGGCGACATTGTTCAGCAACGAGACTCCACGGCCATCCTGCGCCATGTTCAGGGCGGCGATCTTGCCCGTGACGCCGTCGGCCTGGCCGCCGGTCAGGCTGACGCCACCGGTTGCAGCCGTGTTGACCGTCAGACCACGGTTGTCATCCGTCTGCAGGCCGGCGCTGACAGCATCAAGCCTCAGGTTGGATGCCGCGCTGCCGGTACCGCCAGACACGGCTGTCGTGTTGGCTGCGACACCGGTCAGTGTGTCGGTCAGGTTGCTGCCGTTCACGACCATGCCCTGCGCATTTCCAATACCCCCGGCGCCAGCGTTGGCCGCGCCGATACGCAGGACGCCACCCATGGTCTGATTGCTGGCAGTGCCGTCGTCGGCACCGGCGGAGAACAGCGTGACATTGCCTGCATCCACAGCACCCACGCCAGTACCGGCCACCGCCAAGCCGCTGGCCTGGCCAGAAGCATTATCGATCTGGCTACTCAAGGTGACCGTGCCAGTCGTGCTGCTGATGTTGACGCGCGCTGTCGCAGCGCCAGCGGTCGCACCATTGCGCAACCCCACGCTGTCGGAACCGTTGTCAACGTAAACCGCACCATTAGTGTCACGCAGGACGATGGATCTGCTGCCAGCGCTGCCGTCATTGAGAATGATCGACTGGCTACCGTTGGATACATGGAAACCGGACGAAGCGCCAGCTGGAACGGTGATGTTGCCGACATCCACCATGGTGGTCGTGCCAACGCCATTAGAGGAGGTTGCAGTCGTGCGAGCGTTGTTGGCGCTCAGTTCAAGGGTCGCTGCCGAAGCCGCCGTGCCACCCGACAACAGGGTATTGCTGGCGTCGACATCGAGGCCCCTGTTATTGCTGTTGAGGTAGGTGGCCGACGTGCCGTTGAGCGTTCCGGTTGCACTGTTGCCCGCCATCGCCACGCCTGCTCCATCGTTGATGGTGACGTTGTTGTTGCCATTGGCACTGACGAATCGCGCGCTGGTCGTGTCGACGATCGCGCGGTTACCCGTCACGGCGCCGGCGGTACCGCCCGTGCCGATCGTGGTGCCGGTGCTGCCGATGATCGAGTTGGTGGCACCGCTGATGTTGTTCTGCGAACCTGCCCCAGTCGCCGTCATGTTGTTGACGTTGCCCTGCAGTGTATTGACCGTGTTGCCAGCCTCGCCAATGGTGACGGCGCTGGTGGTGGTGGTCGCATCGGTCGTGGCCTGGAACAGGGTCTTGGCGGCACCCGAAGTGCCGGCAACCGTCAGCGTCGTATCGCCATCGGCCAAGGTCAGGGTGGAAGTGTTGGTACCACCCGTCAGCGAAGTGCTGTTGGCCCCAATGGTCAACCCGTGACCGGCACCGACATCGTTCAGCAAGGACAGGTTGTCGCCGTTGGCGCTGATGCTGAGCCCCGAGGGGTTGGTCGCATTCGTCAGCGTGATCGCCCCGCTGTTGGCAACGCTCAGGCCGCTGCCATCGTTGGCCAACGCGGTCAGGCCTGCCGTCGTGGTCGTCAGCGTGCCGCCACCGGTTGTGGTCACCGTATTCGAGGTCGTGCCAGCAATCGTGTTGGTGGCGCCTTGCAGCGTGTTATTCGAAACCCCTGCCATTCCGATCGTATTCGTCACACCCTGCAGGGTGGCGTCCCCGGTTACGGTCAACGTGTTGTTGACCTGAGTCGCGCCACTGACAGTCAATGTGCCGCCGACGTTCGTCGCGCTCGTGGCGCTGCCAATTGTGGTGGTGGCAGCACCACTCGTGTTGATGTTGGTGGCGCCAGTCACATTCGTGGTGCCCAGAACCGTGTTGGTCGAGCTGGCCGAACCGATGTTGTTAGCAGTGCTAGCGCCGGTACCGATGTTGTTGGTCGAACCGGTGAAATTGCCGATGGTGTTGGTCGACGGCTGGGTAGTCCCAATGTTGTTGACGGCACCGTTGGCACTGAGGTTGCCCGTCAGCGTGGTGTTGCCGACCACGGCCAGATCGTTGTTGGCCTGCAGCAGACCGTTGACGGTGGCGCCGCCATTGACAGTCGCGCCCCCATTGGCCAGCAAAGCCCCTGTAACTGTCGTGCCACCACCAGAACTGACCGACACGCTATTGGTTCCGGCTTGCAGGGTTGCGGTGCTGGTGACAGTCGGATCGGAAGTGCCAACACGGGTGTTCACAAATTCGGTATTGATCCCGGTCGTAGTCTGGAAGACGGTCTGTGCAGTGCCACCGCCACTTCCTGAGATCGTCAGATTCGTACCGCCGGCAGCGTTGCCATCCTGCAGCGTGAGCACACCGCTGTTGATACCGCCACTCAGGGTGGTAGAGCTCTGGCCAACGGTAAGGCCATGGGTGTTGCCCGCGGCATTGGTCTGCTGTACCGAGATGGTGCTGCCATCAGCCGTGATGCTCGAACTGCTCAACCCCGCACCTGCAGTGGTGCTGTTGAAGGCACCAGTATTGGTCATGCCGTTGCTTGTCGTAGCACCCAGTACGGTCAAACCGTTGGTCACTTGCGCTGAGTCCAGCGTGGCCAGACCAGATGTCTGCAACGTACCGTTGACGCTGGTGTCGCCTGCGGCCAGCGTACCTGTCACGACCGCGTTGCCATTGTTCTGCAGTGCGCCGTTGTTGGTGATTCCAGCAGTGGTAGTCAAGCCAGTCACGCCCAGAGTGCCGGAAATCGACGCGTCACCGTTGACCGTCAACTCGCTGCCAGGCACTGCACTGCCGCCGCCGATGATGGCTGAACTGGTGGCCATGTCGGTCGTCTGCACCGTACCGGCCGATATCGAGGCTGAAGTGAGGCTGGTGATGTTACCGTTGGCTGCAGTCAACTTGTTGGCTTGCAATCCGTTGGTTAAACCCGTCGATGTGATGTCAACGGCCGTTATGGCTCCACCAGAAATCGTCGTGGTATCGGAAAAACCGCCGACACCCTCCACTGTGACCACACCACCATCTTGGATGACGGTTTTCCCAGGCAAAGCACCATCGACAACCACAGCATCGGTGAGCACCACACCACCTGAGGCATTGACCACAGTGGTAGTGACGGCAGCAGCACTCACCGAACCGGTAACAGTTGCAGAACCTGTAGTCAGTACCCCCGGGACATCAAGATTGGGACCTGCGGGTACATAGCCCCCGACACCGTCGTCGACCAGCACCGCACTACCACCACTGTTCACCTGTGCAAACGCACCAGATGAAATCATGGCCGCAACGGCCAAAGCAATAGCTTTCTTCTGCATCAAGTCTCTCCCTCAAGTTGGGTTGTGGATGGGCATGACAGCGCCGCAGATCGATGATTCGATGCTGGGACAACAGCCTCACCTCCCATCCTGAGGAACAGTCTATAGCATGATTTTCACATATTCAATGTAGTTTATATCCCATGACAATCACAGGACAAATGGCCAATATCAATAATAAATATTAAGGATATCCCGGTTGACCCAGATTCAACGGCCGCAAAGTGGGCAGCGCCCTTGTTGCGCTGCGGGATCAGGATCTGATCGAATCAGCCGGGAGCAGGCGGCTACTCCCGGACTGGAGGGGGCGCGACGGGCCGATCGTGGGGGATCGCCGCCGCAAGCAGGGCTTAACGCCCGGCGTTGAGCAGATCGCGCGTGCGCAGCGCCTCGGCGCGTGCGGCTTGGGCGAAATCCTGATCGGCGCTGGCGTACAGCACCGCGCGCGAGGAGTTGACGATCACGGCGCCAGTCGTCATGCCAGCCTGACCGCGCCAGCCGGCCTGCACCGTGGACTTGGCGTCGCCACCCTGGGCGCCGACGCCCGGGATCAGCAGCGGCAAGGTGGGCGCGAGCTCGCGCACGCGCCGGATCTCGTCGGGATAGGTCGCGCCGACCACCAGGCCGAGCTGGCCGTTGAGGTTCCAGGGTCCCTGCGCCAGGCTGGCAAGGTGCTCGAACAGGCGCGGCTGGCCCTCGACATCGGCCAGGCGCTGGAACTGGAAATCGTCGCCGCCCGGGTTCGAGGTGCGGCAAAGCAGGAACACGCCCTTGCCGGGGTAGCGCAGATAGGGCTGAACGGTATCGAAGCCCATGAAGGGCGATAGCGTGACGGCATCGGCGCCATAACGTTCGAAGGCCTCCTTGGCGTACTGCTCGGCGGTGCTGCCGATGTCGCCACGCTTGGCGTCGAGGATGATCGGCACCTGCGGCGCGCGCACGCGCATATGCGCCATCAGGCGCTCGAGCTGGTCCTCGGCGCGGTGTGCGGCGAAGTAGGCGATCTGCGGCTTGAACGCGATCACGAGGTCGGCGGTCGCGTCGACAATGGCCGCGCAGAAGTCGTAGATCTTGGAAGGATCGTTGCGCCAGTGGTGGGGGAATTTGGCCGGTTCGGGGTCCAGGCCCACGCAGAGCATGGACTGGTTCTGGCGCTCGGCCGCGCTCAGCATGTCGATGAAGTTCATGCGCCCGATTGTAGAGAGGCCCACCCCAGGCCGGAAGCACCCGCCGCGCAGACCCGCGACAGGTCAGAGCGCGCAAGCGCTAAACTGTTGAACCTGCTCCACCCTGCCCGATCCCATGTGCCAACTGCTCGGACTCAACTGCGCGACCCCGACCGACGCCACTTTCAGCTTCACTGGCTTTTGCCAACGCGGCGGCGCCACCGACCAACATGCCGACGGCTGGGGTATCGCTTTCTTCGAGGGCAAGGGCCTGCGCCTGTTCGTCGACCACCACAGCGCGGCGGCCTCGCCGATGGCCGACTTCCTGCGCCACTATCCGCTCAAGAGCACCAACATCATCGCGCATGTGCGCAAGGCCACGGTGGGGCAGGTCAGCCTCGAGAACGCCCACCCCTTCACTCGCGAGCTCTGGGGCCAGCACTGGGTGTTCGCGCACAACGGTGACCTCAAGGACTACCAGCCGCGCCTGCACAGCCATTTCCAGCCGGTCGGCAACACCGACAGCGAGCGCGCCTTCTGCTGGATCATGCAGGAACTCTCCAAGTCCCATGCCGGCGCGCCGAGCGTGACAGAGCTCACGCTGACGCTGCGCGAACTGGTGCCGCAGATCAGGCAGTTCGGCACCTTCAACTTCCTGCTCTCGAACGGCGAGGCACTCTGGGCCCATTGCAGTACCAAGCTGTACTACCTGGTGCGCCAGCACCCTTTCCAGCAGGCCACGCTGATGGATCAGGACTGGACCGTGGACTTCGCCCAGCTCAACCAGCCCGGCGAACGGGCGGCGGTGATCGTGACCCAGCCGCTGACCAAGAACGAGAACTGGATCGCCTTCGAGCCCAACGAGCTGAAGGTCTTCGTCGACGGCCTGCCGCAGCCAGGCTGATCAGGCCAGCGCCGCCTCGAGCGCGTCGAGGTAGAGCGCCGCGACATCGCAGCCGGTCTGGTCGAAGATTTCCTGGAAGCAGGTCGGGCTCGTGACGTTGATCTCGGTCAGATGCTCGCCGATGATGTCCAGCCCCACCAGCAGCAGGCCGCGCGCCAGCAGGATGGGCCCGAGCGCCTCGGCGATCTCGCGGTCACGTACCGACAGCGGCTGCGCCACGCCCTTGCCGCCTGCGGCCAGATTGCCGCGGATCTCGCTGCCCTGCGGGATGCGCGCCAGGCTGTAGGGCACCGGCCTGCCACCGATCAGCAGCACCCGCTTGTCGCCCTGCGCGATCGACGGCAGGAACTTCTGCACCATCAGGCTCTGGGCGCCGTGGCGGTTCAAGGTCTCGGTGATGCTGCCCAGGTTCAGACCATCAGGGCCGACGCGGAAGATGCCCATGCCGCCCATGCCATCGAGCGGCTTCAGGATGATGTCGCCATGCTCCTGATGGAAGCGACGCACGTCGGCGGCATCGCGCGTGACCAGGGTCGGCGCGATCAGCTCCGGGAACTCCATGATCGAGAGCTTTTCCGGATGGTTGCGCAGCGCGGCCGGATCGTTGAAGACGCGCGCGCCCTCGCGCTGGGCCTGACCCAGCAGATGGGTGGCGTAGAAATACTCGCTGTCGAAGGGCGGGTCCTTGCGCATCAGCACGGCATCGACCTCGGCCAGCACCTGGGGCCGCTCGTCAGGCTCCTGCTGGGCGGCGACGAACCAGTCGTCGGCATCGCCGGTCAGCGTGATATCGCGCACATGGGCGGTGACACGACCGCCGCGCTGCCACATCAGATCCTGGGGCTGGCAAGCCATGAGCCGATGACCCCGGCGCTGCGCCTCGCGCATCATGGCAAAGGTGGTGTCCTTGTAAATTTTGAAGGACTCGATGGGATCGGCAACGAACAAGAAGTGCATGAAAGTCTCAAAACATCAAAATTGATAGCTGGTATCAC
>JACCDQ010300678.1_pt1 | contig 10065 bp, 8 predicted proteins | sample 7446031 | NCBI WGS metagenome assembly JACCDQ01 (sample SAMN15323442, study PRJNA562643) | freshwater metagenome | isolation source: river surface water | place: USA:Blue River Watershed | collected 2017-08-17 | reverse complement strand
CTTTGGTACGCGTACCCTCTGGAAAAATAATGATCCAAAGACCTTGACCAAGATATTTTTTACCTTGACCAGCAATTGATTGTGACGCTGCGGCTTTATTGGAGCGATTGATATGAATCATTCTCAGTAATGCTAATGCCCAGCCAAAGAACGGAATCCAAAGTAATTCACGTTTAAAAACAAAACACAATTGTTTTGGTATGAGTGCAATAAATGCAATAGTTTCCCAAGCTGACTGATGTTTAGATAATAAGATCACCGGCTTATCTAGCATTGCTTTGAGGTTATCCATGCCTAAGATTTCATATTCAATACCGCAAATCTTTTTGGCAAGGTAGGTCATCGTGATATTCCAACCTTTAGTTAACTCGTAGCGCCTTTCTGCTGAAATGAGCGGGAAAATTACAATACACATCACAGCATATGCTGGCGTAAAAACCAACATGGACAAAAAGAAAAGACTAGATTTAATAACAATCATGTGCGTTGTATAAAGTGGTTAGCAAAAGCCATTAAATCTTGGTGAATCGCTGTGTACGGGGGTAGTTCTCCGGAGGCTCTGGCTTTTTCACCTTTTCCTGTTAGTACTAAATGTGGTTCTGCGCCCACAGCAACACCAGCAACTAGATCTCTAACACTGTCACCAACGATGGGTACCCCTTTGATAGAAATACCATAGCGAAGTGCAATTTGCTCGATCATGCCTGGAAGTGGTTTTCTGCAATGACACGAGTCTGCATCAGTGTGCGGGCAAAAGAAAATAGCATCAATATGACCACCTACTTTGTTGAGTAAGCGATGAAATTTTTCATGTATGGCGTTTAGAGTATCCATGTCATACAAGCCACGACCTATGCCTGATTGATTTGTGGCAACAGCAATTTGGTAACCCGCTTGGTTTAGTTTCGCAATTGCTTCTAAGCTGCCAGGAATCGGTTTCCATTCGTCTGGTGATTTGATGTAGTGATCGCTATCTTCATTGATAACACCATCTCTATCAAGTATGACCAGTTTAGAAACAGGTTTTGATGCCATAACTATGCTGCCAATTTACCGATATCTGCAACTTGATTCATCAAGGTATGCATTTTTGTAAGTAGAGCTAGGCGGTTATCTCTTAGGGCCGTATTTGGATCCATGACCATCACATCATTGAAGAAGTTATCAACATCAGCTCTTAATGTGGCAAATGCTTGTAGAGCATCTGTAAAGTTGCCTGCCTTAAAAGAGGCATTAACCTGAGGCATGATGTTCTCTAGTGCTGCAGCCAAAGATTTTTCTGCTTCAACGCTTAATAAAGCATGGTTAATTGTTTCTGGAATTTTGAAGTCAACTTTTTTCAGTATGTTGCCAATACGTTTGTTTGCCGCAGCGAGTGCTGCTGATTCATTCAGTGCGCCAAACAATCTGACAGCTTTGAGTCGATCCAAAACATCATTGAATACTTCAGGTAATTGGCTTACAACTGATTCAACTTCGTTAGTAGAGTAATTTTTACCTTCCAAGCTTTGATCTTTTAGGTAAGCGCGCAACCTATCTAAGATGAAGCCATGAATAACAGCAACATCCACATTTTTCTTGACTTCGTCCTGTGCAAAAGCTGCAAGTGTTGTGGTGATTAAATTACAAATATTGAGCGGTAATTTTTTCTCCAAAAGAATTCTGCAAATTCCCAAAGCATGACGGCGAAGCGCAAAAGGGTCTTTTTCACCTGTTGGCGCTAAGCCAATTCCCCAAATGCCTACTAATGTTTCTAGCTTATCGGCAAGCGCTAAAATTGTTCCGGTATCTGTATTAGGTAATGCATCACCAGCAAATTTTGGTGAGTAATGTTCCATACAAGCTGCTGCAACATCTGGGTGTTCATTGTCATTTAGGGCATAGTAGCGACCCATAATGCCTTGTAATTCTGGGAATTCGCCAACCATATCTGTTAGTAAGTCGGCTTTAGCAATTTTTGCGGCACGCTCGGCTAATTCAACGCTAATCACTGGATTATTCTTTTTAAGTTCTGTTGCGATGCTTAGAGCGATTTTGCCAACTCGTTCTGTTCTCTCAAGTTGGGTGCCTAACTTATTGTGGTAGACAACTTTAGATAAAAGAGGGGTTCTTTCAAATAAAGATTTTTTACGATCTTGTTCATAAAAGAACTTTGCGTCTGCTAGGCGTGGTCTTACAACACGCTCGTTTCCGGAAATAATTGCTTCTGGAGTTTTTGTTTCAATATTTGAAACAATCAAAAACTCATTACTCAATTTGCCATTTCTGTCGGTCATGGCAAAGTATTTTTGATTGGTCTGCATTGTCAAAATTAGACATTCTTGAGGAACTTCTAAGAATTCCTTTTCAAACTCACAAGTGTAGATAACAGGCCATTCGACTAATGAGCAAACTTCCTCTAGAAGGGATTCCGGCATTAAAACGGATTGCCCATTCGAGGCTTGGTTTAGTGCATCGCGAATCTTTGCAATCCTCGCTGAGTAGCTGGCAATTACTTTGCCCTCTTTTTCAAGAGTGTCGGCATATTTATCTGCATGAGTAATGGTGATAGATCCTTTGGATAGGAATCGATGACCAATGGTGGTGTTCCTGGACTGTAAACCTAGTGCTTCGATTGAGATGGTTGTTGTGCCATGTATAGCCAATAGGCCGTGAGCAGGCCTTACAAATTCAACATCTTTAACTTGAGAAGTGCCAGGCGCTATTTGATAACGCATGACTTTAGGGATTGGCAATTTACTAATGGCTTGCTCAACGGCAATTTGTAGGCCAGCAGCAAGTGTTTGTCCTGTCACATCAATTGTTAAATAGAATGCTTCCGATTTATCAGGTCCCTGTCTTTCTAGCTGGTCGATTGATACATCTGGGTAACCGAGTGAGGCTAGTTTTTTAAGTAAAGGTGCGGTTGGTTTTCCATCTGCATCCAAGGCAATAGATACGGGCAATAGTTTTTCTTTAACTGCGCGATCAGGTGCTTTGTTTAATACTGCGGATAAATGAACTGCTAATCTGCGTGGCGTAGCAAAACTTGTGGTCACGCTAGCTTCAGTTAATAAGCCTTGGCTTTTTAGAGATTGTTCAATAGTTTCTGAAAAACTTTGACTAAGTTTTTTAAGAGCCTTAGGAGGAAGCTCTTCGGTAAATAGTTCGAGAATTAAAGGTGCTGTACTCATTTAACACCCTCTAATTTTTGACACATAGGGAAACCTAATTTTTCTCTGGATTCATAGTAGGCTTGAGCCACGCTACGAGATAAATTGCGAATGCGACCAATGTAGGCAGCTCGTTCGGTAACTGAGATGGCGCCACGCGCATCTAATAAGTTAAATGTATGAGCTGCTTTTAAAACCATCTCATAGGCAGGTAATGCCAAAGGAATATCCATGAGACGCTTGGCTTCGTTTTCATAGTTGCCAAATTGTTGGAACAGTAAGTCAGCATTAGAGTGCTCAAAATTGTAAGTCGACTGTTCTACTTCGTTTTGGTGATAGACATCGCCATAGCTGACGCCATCAGTCCATACTAAGTCATATACGTTCTCAACTTTTTGTAAATACATGGCTAAACGTTCTAAGCCATAAGTAATTTCACCAAGAATTGGTTTGCAATCGATGCCGCCAACTTGTTGGAAATAAGTGAATTGAGTAACTTCCATGCCATTTAACCAAACTTCCCAACCAAGACCCCAGGCGCCTAATGTTGGATTTTCCCAGTCGTCCTCTACAAAGCGAATGTCGTTTTGTTTTAAGTCCAGTCCCAATGCTTCTAGGCTGCCAAGATAAAGATCAAGAATGTTTTCAGGAGCTGGTTTTAAAACTACTTGGTATTGATAGTAGTGTTGAAGTCGGTTTGGATTTTCACCATAACGACCGTCTTTAGGGCGACGTGATGGTTGAACATACGCAGCTTTCCATGGTTCTGGACCAATAGATCTTAAGAAGGTAGCTGTGTGGGATGTCCCAGCTCCAACCTCTAAGTCGACTGGTTGAAGTAGGGCGCAACCTTGTTGGTCCCAGTAATTTTGTAGAGTAAGAATGACTTGCTGAAAGGTAAGCATATGATAGGTTTCCTGAACCCTGAGATTTTACCTTTCTTGGCTGGTTAAGCCTACTTTTTGTTTTTCCGCCAAGCCATGATTAAAAATAGGCCACAGATCATCAGAATTGGGATGTCTCCGACCCAGACATAGGGTGTTTTACCTGAATATGCCTGAATTTCTGCTTTTAAGATTCCTTGCTGAAATTTTGGTAGCTGGCGTATTACCTGACCCTGATGGTCAATGACTGAAGTAATGCCTGTGTTAGTTGCTCTTAGCGTGGGGATGCCTGTTTCGATAGACCTTAATCTAGCCAATCGAAGTTGTTGTTCAGAAGCTTGGCTATCACCAAACCAGGCCAAATTAGTCAAGTTAACCCAAAGATGATGTTCTGTCGCAGAATTTCTTTGGCGAGCAGCTAATTCATCACCAAATACATCTTCATAACAAATTAAGATTCCTACAGCAATCTCGTCGATACCTTGATTAATAATAAATGGAGCTTGTTTGTCTGATCCACGATAAAAGTTCCCTAGAGGAACTTTAAATAAATCAACGAACCATTGAGCGCCCCATGGAACAAATTCTCCAAATGGCACTAAATGAGACTTATCGTACTGGTAGCTATCACCTTTGCTCTTGAGTCCTATAGCAGAATTCGAGAGTTGTCCATTTGGACTCATTCCAATCGTACCTAGAATGATATTTTGTGAATGATTTTTTGGTTTTAGATTTTCAAATAGTGGATCAAACCTTGTTGGCTGAACTGGTATTGCAGTTTCTGGGGCTATGATTAATGAACTTTTACTTTTCTTAATAGCATCGTAGTAGTACTCAATTTGTTGGCTAATGTGAGATGGATCAAATTTAATTGTTTGCGCAAAGTTTCCCTGAATTAAAGATAGATCAATTGGTCGACCAATTGGTTGGGTAAAGGAAACAAGACCTATTGCATGGCTGACAGAAATGACGGCGATAGAAGCCACAATTTTGGTGAAGAAGTTATTTTTACCTAGGCTTAAGTAGGCTGCTAAAGCTACGCATAGCCACGTGCATGCAAGCCCTCCTAGGAGTGGCGCCCATGCAAAGAATGGACCATCAACCTGTGATTCGGCAAAGCCAGCCCATGGAAACCCGGTGAATAGTTGACCTCTTAACCATTCAAAAATAACCCAGCTACAGGCAATCCCAATAATTCGTACGGTGTTGGATTGATAAAAGTGAGTTAGTTTTACTGCGGCGGCATAAAACAAGCCTAAGTAGGCTGATAGTGCAATGACAGAAAAAATGGAGAGTGTTGCTGGAAGTCCGCCTATATCGTGTAGGCTAACAAATATCCACCATAAAGAATTACAAAAGTAGCCTAGGGAAAAAATCCAGCTAGAACGAAATGGGTGCGCGTCCGAAAAAATGGCACGGAAAAAAATTGCTAAGCCAACAATCAGAAACCATCCGCCGTATGGCAATTCAATTAGCCAAGAGCAGATGCTACCCAGAGCGAAAAACAGCAGGCTTTTAATCAATTTCAGTTTTTGTTGCGAGTAAAACGTGTACCTGTCTTGCGTCAGCTCGTTGAATCTCAAAAATAATGTTATGAATTTTTATCGATTCCCCTTTGTGAGGAACTCGACCTATATTTTTGAGAATGAATCCCGCTAAGGTGTCATTGTCATCGTCTTGGAATGAAGTGCCTAAAGCATCGTTGACTTGTTCTAGTTCTGTGATGCCCCGAATTCTAAATTTAGATTCGCTGACTTTTATGATGTTGTCTTCAATATCATCTGTGTCATGTTCATCCTCAATATCGCCCACAATTTGTTCTAGGACGTCTTCAATTGTTACAAGACCCGCAACCCCACCATATTCATCAACTACTATGGCAATATGATTGCGATGCTCTCTAAAGTCTCTTAGTAAAACGCTCAGACGTTTTGATTCGGGAATGAATACCGCAGGTCTTAGCCAGTCTCTTAGCTGAAAGTCAGATTCTTGTGAGTGGCGTAATAAGTCTTTTGCCAAAAGTATGCCAATGACGTTATCGCGGTTATCTTCATAAACTGGAAATCTTGAATGTGCTGCTTTAATCACTTCGGCAATTGTGTCTTCAATTGATTCATTAATATCAATCCAATCAATTTGTGACCTTGGTACCAAAATATCTCTGGCAGCTAATTCTCCAACTTGAAAAACGCCCTCAATCATTGCTAGCGCATCAGCATCAATCAGCCCCTCTTTGTGAGATTCTCTGAGTGTTTCGAGGAGTTCAATCCTTCTTTCTGATGCTGATGCAGGGGTTGGCGACAGCAGATCGCTGAGGCGTTCTAGGAGGCTTTTCGACTCTGGTTCAGTTGTCATAATGTATAAGCATAGCTTATTTAGATGAAATTATATGTAGGGGTTAGCCTGTTTTAGCTTTTTGAGTATAGAGATTTCTAGTTGCTCCATAGCTTCGGCCTCAACCTCGTCTTCATGATCAAATCCTTGTGCATGAAGAGTGCCATGCACAATTAGATGAGTGAGATGTTGCTCAAGAGTTTTTTTCTGTTGTCTTGCTTCTTTTTCAAGCACAGGCAAGCAAATAACTAAATCAGCTGATAGGTGATCAATGCCATTCTGTAGTTCATATGGAAACGTCAAAATATTTGTGGCGTAATCTTTGTTTCGATAGTTGGAGTTTAATTTTCTGCTTTCGGTTTGACCAACAAATCTAACGGTAATCGTTGCATCCTCTTGTAAAGCTTTTTTAATCCAATTACCCACTTTTCTTTTTGTAATTAAGTCTTGCCATTTTTGAGCCATAGCTGAAGTGGCAAACTGAATTTCTAGAGCTAATTTGGGTGGAGTTTTGACTTTCATTCTTGAATGATAAGCTCACCACGTAATGAATGCGCCATAGCTTCTGTAAATTTGACTGATTCAAGTTTTCCGATCAATCTTTTTGCATGGTCGTTGTTGACCTCAATCAATACCACGCGGCCATTCTCGGTTCTACCTTGCAAATGAATTCCATCGCGCGCCATGCTTTCCATCATAACCCTCTCTGTTTTGCCAACCATACTTCGATTGATTTCAAGAACGTGTTGGTCAATTTGGGCAACTAGTGTTTTAAGACGTTCGTTTTTAACTTGAGCAGGGGTGTCGTCTTTAAGATTAGCTGCTGGCGTCCCAGGGCGCTCGCTGTAAATAAAGCAGTAGCTGTTATCAAATTTAATTTCTTTGACTAACTTCATGAGTTGGTCAAAATCTTCATCTGTTTCCCCTGGAAAACCTACGATGAAATCACTTGAAATAACTATATCTGGGCGAATCGCTTTAATTTTTTTGATGACACTTTTGTATTCCAAAACGGTATAGCCACGCTTCATATTTGCTAGCACCCTGTCAGAGCCGTGTTGTACCGGCAGGTGAAGGTGATTAACTAATTTGGGTAATTTTGCGTAAGCATCAATCAGGCGTTGTGTGAATTCTTTAGGATGACTAGTTGTAAATCTAATGCGCTCGACCCCGGGGATATCAGAAACATATTCAAGCAACATGGCAAAGTCGGCAATTTCTTCTGAATCACTGATTTTGCCGCGATAGGCATTAACGTTTTGACCTAATAGGTGAATTTCTTGTACACCTTGCTGTGCCAGACCTGCAACCTCTGTGAGCACGTCTTCAAATGGTCTAGAAACTTCTTCGCCACGCGTATAAGGTACAACGCAGTAGCTACAGTATTTTGAGCAACCCTCCATGATGGATACATAGGCTGCCCCACCTTCTACTTTTGCTGGGGGTAAATTATCGAATTTTTCAATTTCTGGAAAACTAATGTCTACTTGCGGTAAGCCCGTTTGATGTCTTGCCTCGATTAACTCTGGAAGTCGATGTAATGTTTGTGGACCAAATACAAAATCAACGTAAGGTGCTCTATTAACAATATGCTTACCCTCTTGGCTGGCAACACAACCACCAACACCAATTAGTAGATTTGGTTTTTGAGCTTTTAGTTCACGCAAGCGACCTAAATCTGAAAAAACTTTTTCCTGTGCTTTTTCTCGAACAGAGCAGGTATTTAGAAGAATCACGTCGGCATCTTCTGGGTGATCAGTTTTAATCATTCCATCATGATGATTTAAGACGTCAACCATTTTGTCAGAGTCATATTCATTCATCTGACAACCAAACGTTTTTACATAAACTTTTTTCATTATTTGAGCACTTGGAATGCTAGGACAGCAATTATTGTAGGAGGTAGAGCGGCTACAAATAGCCAAAGAGCTGAAACACTACCCTCGGGAAAGTGTTCGCGCAATATAGACATCCCTGCTGGATTGGGGGCATTAGCAATGACGGTTAATCCGCCACCAGTGATTGCGCCCGCAACAACGGCGTACTTAAATTCATCGCTAGTGCCTTGAACCAGTGAGGCAAGGTAAGTTAAAGCAGCATTATCAGTAATTGCAGTTAGCGCAGTTGCACCGTAATAAACAAGTGTGCTGCTCATTTTTTCTAAGACGGGTTGTAGCCACCACTGTTGCATACCACCCAAAACAACTAAACCTGCCAAGAAAAATGCAACCATCAATGCTTCTTTTAGTAACAACGGATTTTGAAATTTAGAGTAGGCATGTGTATAGCCCATAAAAAACAACAAAAGCCCCATAAAAACCACAGGGTGATGAGCAAATACAACAATTCCTGCCAAGAATGTTAAGTGCACAAGCATAACAATGGCTGGCATGACATTTTTTTCTTCTGATGGGCTGTCTTTGGGTAAATACTTGTGCATCAGCAGCGTAACTAACAAAGCATTTGTTAAAACTGCTATACCAGCCTTGATACCAAATGTTTGAAAGACAAATGCTGTATCCCAGCCCCATGTGCCTGCAACCATTAATATCGGAGGAGCGGCGAAATTTGTTAGTGCGCCTCCAATTGATATGTTGACAAACAGTACGCCAATGGTGAGATACATTAGTTTGATATCTGAAGTTTGACTAAATATTTTTCTTTTAAGTAGTAGGGCTGCTAAGGTCATTGCCGCTGGTTCAGTGATAAATGAGCCTAGTAGTGGCACCAAACTGAGAGTAACGAAATAGTTAGTTATTCTGCTGTTGATGGAAAATATTTTTGTTAGTACTGCTGAAACTAATCTCACTAATTCAGAGGCAAAGTGAAGTACTGGCTTGCTGGCAGCAACCACCATAATTGCAAATACAAATAAAGGTTCTGTGTAGTTGCGTGTTTCTAAATATTCAACGGAAGGTTTGTGATCACCTAGAGCAACAGCCATAAAAATAATTAAGATCATCGCCCAAAAACCAAATACAGCCTCAACTTCACCAAGAAGATGCCAAAGACCAGAATGGTTTGGTTGCTTGTGAGCTAAACCTTCAAAAAAAGATGATGAGAATGTATGTAATACAGCGATTACAAAAAGTGTAGTTGCAATAATTTCTAGATTGTTCGGATTCATTTTGAGCCTTCTGAGTTCAAATTTTATTGGGTTTATTGTAGGTTGGTGAAAAACCCAAAAAAATAAGTAAATACCTGATTTATCTGTTAATTTTTGATGATTCTTGTGCAGCGATGGGGTTAAGTAACCCTTTTAGACAGTCTCACAAGCAAAAGCTGTAAGAAGAATAGTGGTGGCGAATCAGGGATTCGAACCCCGGACCTGCGGATTATGATTCCGTCGCTCTAACCGGCTGAGCTAATTCGCCAAAGACCACGATTATATAGCACTTTGCTATTTGACTCAAAAATAGGAATCACTCAGCTTTAGGTTTCTTCTTCTCGTATTGATGCATTTTGTGAGCGTAGAACCAAATTAAACCTAAATAAAGAAATAAAGCACCTTGGGCACCCCACCTGTAGGTGAAGTTCCAACCAAAAAAATCGAAGCGTAGAGGTTCTGGAGCAAGACCAACAACTAATGTTGTGGCAAACCAAATAATTAATAATATTGAGATGAGGCGTTTATTTTTGGGCCAAGTTTTCATGGGCGACCTACTGGTAAATAAACCCTCATACAAGTACCGTAT
>JACCDQ010000327.1_pt1 | contig 10065 bp, 9 predicted proteins | sample 7446031 | NCBI WGS metagenome assembly JACCDQ01 (sample SAMN15323442, study PRJNA562643) | freshwater metagenome | isolation source: river surface water | place: USA:Blue River Watershed | collected 2017-08-17 | reverse complement strand
GTTTTCAATCTTGCGTGCCCAGTGATCTATCTCGTCATCTGGCGCATCTGGTAAAAGCCGGCGCAGTGATTGGCGCGAAGGTGAACCATGCAGTGATGGCAAAACATCGAGAGGAATTCCAATCTCTGTCAGTACAGCGCTCCATGAACGGGTAATGGCAGGGGTGGAATCAATCAGTGTGCCATCTAGATCGAAGAGAACGCCTTTGGTGAGGGGAAACTTCATTCTTGAGGAAGAAGCCATGCATGAGTTGGCTCGAATGAGAATGTTGCCTTCTCACCTACCTTGAGGATCTCTGAAGGAACTGGATCAGATGTTGTTGCAACAATCTGACCATTATCAGTATCGAGTGTGTACTCAACATGCTCGCCGTAATAAATAACCATAGAGACTGTACCTTCGCCAGAAATCTTGCCAGCGATTGGTTGGCGAGAAACGGTTATTGATTCTGGTCGAACAAGTAGAAGAGCATTTGAAGCATTAACGTCACTATGTGCAGGAACGTTAAATGTCTTTCCAAGACTTGTAACCTCTGCGCTTCCACCAGTGTTTGCACCTACACCTGTGACCTTTAAGAAGTTTGAACGACCAATAAAGTCCGCAACAAAGACAGAGTTAGGGTGGCGATAAATCTCTGTTGGAGAGCCCACTTGTTGCACAACAGCGTTGCGCATCACAACGATGCGATCTGAAACGCTCATTGCCTCATCTTGATCGTGAGTTACGAAGATCGAAGTGATGCCAAGTCGTTGCTGGATACTGCGAATTTCGCTTCTCATCTGTCCGCGAAGTTTTGCATCGAGGTTAGAAAGTGGCTCATCAAAGAGTAGAACTTTCGGTTGCACAACCATGGCGCGAGCAAGTGCCACACGTTGTTGCTGTCCACCTGAAAGTTGATTAGGTGCACGGTTTGCAAGATTATCAAGGCTCATTGATGCGAGAACCTCAGATACACGGCGTTGAATCTCATCGCTGCCGAGCTTCTGAACCTTGAGGCCGTAAGAGATATTTTCAGCAACTGTCATGTGAGGAAAGAGCGCATAGGACTGGAAGACCATTCCCATAGGGCGCTTATCTGGTGTCAGAGCTGAGAGATCTTGCCCATCGAGAGTAATGGATCCTGATGTAGGAGTTTCAAATCCTGCAATCATGCGAAGTGTTGTTGTCTTACCGCAGCCTGAGGGGCCGAGGAATGTCACAAATTCACCGGGTTCGATTTCAAGGTTGAGGTTATCTACTGCGCGAACAACTTCTTGACCCTTGCCGAACTCTTTTACAAGTCCTTTAAGTTCTAGGCGTCCTGTCTTCATTCTTCTTACTCCTTAACCAGCCACGATAGTTGTTTTAAATTCTGATGAACCGCGACCACGTACGGCAGCGGTGATGATGCCCATTACTACAAGCACAATGACGATAAGCAATGTACAGAGCGCAAATGCTGGACCGTAACGACCTGAATCTGACTCAGCCAAAATCTTCTGAGTAAGAATCGGTGTCTCCGGTGTTGCAATGAAGAGCACTGGTGACAAAGTTGTCATGGAGCGCGCAAAGGCGAACATCAGACCGGTAAGGAATGCGCCCTTGATCAATGGAAGTGAAACCTTGCGGAAGGTACGCCCACCTGATGCACCGAGTGAAGCTGATGCCTCATCGAGTGAAGGATCAATCTGCTGAAGAGCAGCGATACCTGAACGCTGACCTGCTGGGCTTGATCGAATTGTGTAGACCATCATGATGGCCAGTGCGCCACCAAATATCGCACCGCCTCCAGCAAGCTGAGGGATGACAGTGTGGCCAGCAATCTTGAGTGGCTCGTTGAAAGTCACGGCATAACCGATACCCAAAACGGTGCCAGGCACTGCAATTCCGAGCATTCCGAAGAAGTCGAGCGCATCTGAGCCGCGCTTTACCTTACGAATAATCAACCAGGCCATCACCATTCCCATAAAGCCGGCAAGTGGTGTGGCGATAGAGGCCATGATGACTGTTGATTTCAGTGCATCATTTGCGATTCCGCTGAAGATATATCGATAGTGATCCAGGGTGAAGGTGTTATTGACGCCCAGGATCTTGATAAAGGCGCCAAGAAGTACTGCAACATAGATCATCACAATAAAGAGGGCAACGGACCAACCAAAGACAAGAAGTGGAATCTTTCCAATCTTTGATTTGATAGGAGCAATCTGTCCTGTTGGCTTTCCAGTTACAGAGACAACGCTCTTCTTCTGTGACCAGTAGCGCTGAACAATAAAGACGAGCAGAGCCGGTAAGAGCAAGATTGCAGAGTATGCAGCACCAGCAGATACGTCGTACTCACCATTGATGGCGATATATGCACGTGAGGATAAGACCATGTAATCGCCACCGATAACGAGTGGGTTGGCGAGGTCGGCAATTGCCTCTACAAATAGAAGTAGGAATGAGCTTGTGATTCCCGGGATGAGCAATGGCAATGTAACTGTGCGGAAAATTCTGAACTTATTTGCGCCAAGGCTTGAAGCAGCTTCATCGATTGCAGGATCAAGACTGCGCATCATTCCGACCAGGTTGAGATACGCCACTGGGAAATATGAAGCGCCGAGGACGATTACCAAACCTGGATACCCATACAACATCGGAGTCTTACCTAGTAAGTCGTGAGAGATGATTCCGCTGCGACCAAAGAGAACGATGACTGCTGTTGCAAATGCAAAAGGTGGAGATACAAGTGGAACAAGGGTAAGAATGTGAAGCAACTTCTTTCCGCGGAAATTCACGCGTACTTGAATGTATGCCAAGATAAATCCGACGAGTGTTCCAATAAATCCAACGCTAATTCCGAGCCAGACAGTGTTCTTGATTGTCTGGCGAATAACGGGATTAGAGAGAACGCTCTTAAAGACGTTGGTTCCTGATGGTTTTGTTGATTCAAATAAAATGCTGAGTACGGGAACGACAATCAGCAATGAAATGATCGCAATAACAACAACAATCGCTACCTTTGTGAAGATATCGAACTTTGCGCCGTGCTTCTTTAAAGCCATTTACAGCCCTTCAATAAGAAAGAGAGAAGGGATCCCGAGCCATATTTGCCCGGGATCCCTTGCTCGAATGAACTAGCTCTTTACCTGTGAGCGGTTGATGATGTCTGCATCAAACTTCGCTGTAAGCGCAGTCTTTGCAGCTGCTGCCTTATCGAAGTCATAATCGACAATCTTCAACTTAGAGAGCTTGACCATACGTGAATCCTTACGTGAATATGGGTTTGTAAGGATCTGGTATGCGCCAACTCCGACGCCGAGGTTCTGTGCCTCTGTTGAGAGTGTGAAGTCAACATATGCCTTTGCAGCATCTGGGTTCTTTGCACCCTTAATAAGTGCAACACCACCGATTTCATAACCTGTTCCTTCTGATGGGAATGAAACCTTCAATGGGTAACCCTGCTCTGCACCGAATACACAGTCGTGTGAGAAGACAAGTCCGACTGCTGCTTCACCGCGACCGACGATAGCAACTGGGCCAACGCCTGACTTGGTGTAGTAGAGAACATTCTTGTGAAGTGCTGAGTGATAAGCGAGCGCATCCTTCTCACCAAGACGTGTGACGTTTGTCCAGAGTGATGTAAATGCTGTTCCTGAAGTTGCAGGGTGTGCAGTTGAAACCTGACCTTTGAGCTTTGAATCCAAAAGTGCTGCCCATGAAGTTGGAACTGAAACACCGAGCTTCTTTAGCACATCAGTGTTAGAGCAGAATCCAAGTGCACCGACATACACGCCAGTCCAATATCCATCTGCATCCTTGTAATTCTTAGGAATCATGTTGCGGCTTGGTGATGCGTAAGACTCGATGAGTCCCTTAATACGTGCAACGCCGAATCCATCAACTGGACCACCGTGCCATACGCCGAATTCTGGATTTGATTTAAATGCTTCGAGACGAGCAGTTGTTTCACCTGATGAGAGGCGAACGAAAGATGTCTTGACGCCTGTGCGCTTTTCAAATGCTGATGTCATTGCGCCACACCATGCTTCTGTAGCACCGCAGACAACTGTGAGTGAGCCACTGAGCTTGCGGCCTTCGCCCCACTTGAGAGTGCCATCTGTACGTGTACATGTGTATGTCACGCCTGAAATCTTGCGGACGATACCTTCTTGCGCACATGACTGGCCTGTTGATCCTGCTGCATTTGCTGGGGCTGCTCCGACTGTTACGAGCGAGAAGCCAAGCGCAGAAATAACCGCGCCGATGAGGAACTTCTTCATGAATACCTTTCTACAACTACTTTCTTTAGTCTTATGTCTGATCCATAAGCACTGGGATTGCGCCAAAGTAGTACCCAGTAGTAGTTAGGTCAAGGATAGATAATGGGCTAAGCCGATAACGTTTTGTTACTTAAAACCTTTGCGCCATCCCATTCAAGAAAATCTGCTGCAGCACCGACAGCAATAACTCCACGATCGCCCATACCTAGTGCTCGAGCTGCATTTCCTGACGAAGCATCGACTGCATCAACCAAGCCAACGCCATATTCATTTACAAGACGTTCAAATGCGCGATCCATTGTCAGGGTAGAACCAGCGAGTGATCCATTATCAAGACGAGCAACACCATTGCGTACGCGCACAGGCAAGATGCCAATTGTGTAATCACCATCTGGCTGACCGGCCGCGCTCATGGCATCGGTAATCAAAATTAATCGAAGTGGGTCTACGGTAAGAATTTCACGAACGTTCTCTGGTGAAACATGCTCGCCATCGAGAATGAGTTCTAATGAAAGTTGGTCTTCATCTAAAAGAGCATCTGTGAGTTCTCGGTCATCTTGTGGCTTGACCATGCCGTTGGTGAAATGGGTGACAATTTCTGCACCTGCATCGATAGCAGATTGCATTGTTGGTAGAGGTGCCGCAGTGTGACCGATGGCTGCAATGACGCCATGGTCTGATAATTTCCCAATACATTCAAGCGCCCCATCGAGCTCTGGTGCAATTGTCACCATCACGATTGAACCTTCACCAATTTCAATGAGTTCTGATAAATCTTCCCAACGTGGATTGATCAAATTTTCTGGAAGGTGTGCACCGCAGCGAGCGTGTGCGAGGTAAGGACCCTCTAAGTGAATTCCTGCAATCGCACCTGATTTGTAATGCGGAACAAGTTGTTTAATTTGAGCTTTAAGATTTTCAAGCGGTTCGCTGACAAGGGATGCGACGATGGTTCCAGTGCCGTGCGAGCGGTGAAATTCAATGACTTTCTCAGGGTGTGCGCCAGAGAAATATTGGCCTGCTCCGCCATGACAGTGAATGTCCACAAAAGCGGGAATCAAAGTTCCAGAGATGCTGCGATCAGGTGAAGTGTGCACGCCCTCTTGAATTTCAGTAATCACGTTATTTTCAACAACAATCCAGCATTCTTTGAGAAGTTCACCATCGACGACCGCCTGTGCGCATTGAATAATCACAGTCGCGATTCTAGCCCCCGCAATCTCTACCTTTTGTGCGTGAATTCGCCTAAACTTGAGGGATGAGTAACAACAATGACAATGCAGAGGTAACTGAGAAGGCCAAGCGTATTCACGACCAAGCGCCTTCGGATCTCTTTGCAGATTTCATGCGTTCTGGATGGGCTCCATCAGATTATGCAGATCTTGCGCCACTTGAAGTTGTTACCTACGCATTTGCTCGTCGTCAGGTTCTATCAGCGGCATATCCAGGAATTCGTTTAGTTCTTCCTGCAGGCGGTTACAAAGTTCGCTCTAATGACACTGATTATCAATATCGCCCTCACAGCGCATTCGCCTACTACAGCGGAGTTCAAGGTGCAGATTCCACAGCCGACGCAGTTCTGGTGATGGAACCTACTCAAGGCGGACACCTGACATACCTCTATATACATCCACGTTCCACTCGCGACACTGATGCTTTCTACCGCGATGCCAAATACGGCGAACTCTGGGTTGGACGTCGCTACACACTGGATGAAGCAAAGGCTCGCTACCAGATCGATACTCGCTTAGTAAATGACCTGGAAGCTTTCTTGAAAGATGGCAAAGAGACCCTGATTATTCGTGGCGAAGATGCAATGGTCGATGGAGCAGTAAAGAAGCATGATCGCGAAAGTGAATTCCTTACATTTACATCAGAGCAACGCCTAGTAAAAGATGATTATGAGATTGCCGAGATGCAGAAGGCTGTCGATGCATCTGCCCTTGGTTTTAACGATGTCATCTCTGTCATGCCTGCAGCTGTTGCCACTCCACGAGGCGAACGCGTTCTCGAAGCAGCTTTCTATGGACGAGCTCGGGTATTAGGTAACGATCTCGGGTACAACACCATCGTCGGTGCCGGTGCACATGCATGCGTATTGCACTGGATTCGCAATGATGGCGATGTTCGCCCAGGTCAGCTTGTACTTGTCGACGCTGGCGTTGAGGTTGAATCTTTCTACACAGCAGATATCACTCGCACACTTCCTGTCACCGGAAAGTTCACACCGGCGCAGCGTTCTCTGTACATGCTTGTATATGAGGCGCAATTAGCTGGCTTTGCAGCGATTAAGCCAGGTGTGAAGTTCTCTGAGATCAACGCTGCTTGCCAGAAAGTCCTCGCAGAAGGACTTGCTGCCATGGGTGTTCTCACAGTCAGCGCTGAAGAATCGCTGAAGCCTGAGGTTGGGCTTCATCGCCGTTGGACTCTGCACGGAGTAAGCCACCACCTAGGTATCGATGTCCATGACTGTGCCCACGCTCGCAAAGAGAATTATCTTGATAAAGAGCTTGAGGTTGGCATGGTTCTCACCGTCGAACCAGGTCTCTACATCCAGCCTGACGACGAACTCTTTGCCCCTGAATACCGCGGAATCGGTATTCGTATTGAAGATGACATCGTGGTTACTGAAGATGGTTGCCGCAATTTATCTGAAGATATTCCTCGCCACCCAGATGCAATTGAAAAGTGGATGAAGTCAATCCTGCGTTAATTCGCTATCTGTAATCCGCACCAAGCTGCAAGTAGACCGAAAATCAGTGATGCGCTGAGGTTGATTGCTACCGCTTTGTATTTCTTCAGTTCGATGCCAAGGTAGAGATCTAACATAAATGTCGACCATGTAGTAAACGACCCCAGAAATCCGATTACAAGGAAGTCATGCCAATGCTCAGTTGCTGAAAGGCTGAGGCCAATCAAAAACGAACCAGTGATGTTGATAGCAAAAATTCCAAATGGCTGATCTGTAATCTTACGAAAGCGTGCATCGATAAGAAAGCGAGCCGGTGCACCAAGTGCAGCTCCGAGTGCAACAAGAAAGTAGCTCATGTACTTGCCTTAATGAACTTGCGAGAGAGCGGAAGAATAATCGCAACCGCCGCCAGCGATCCAAAGGTATTTGCAATGAGGAAAATCCAATTCTCATGAGGATTACGCATCGCTTCAAAGGTAACGCCAGAGAAAGTTGTAAGCCCTCCGCAGAAGCCCGGTAATAAGAAGTAGCGGGCCCATGTGATTCCACGGCGCTCCATCAAAACCAAGATATGTGCAGCAAATGCCGATCCAAGAATATTGGCCGAGGTAATTCCTGCGCGATTACTGACGAAGAAGAGATCCAGCAGAAAGCGAAGAAGGGAGCCTAAGACTCCCCCTGCGCTTACGAGAAGTGCCGGGATCAGAAGATTGCCTTCTTCTTGCTCGCTTTAAAAACTGTCGTAATTGCGCTGATGATCAGAGATGCAAAGAAGGCTGACCAGAATCCTGTCACATCTAACTTATCTGACCAACGCGCTGTCAGCGACAACATTGATGCATTAACAACGAAGAGGAAGATTCCGAAGGTCACAATCGATACTGGAAATGTCAGTACCTTAATAAGTGAGCCGAAAATCGAGTTAATTAAACCGAAGAGCAGAGCCACCCAGAGATATGTGGTGAAGCCGCCGTTGACTGTAATTCCAGGAACGGCGAGCGTCGAAACCCACATCGCAAAGGCGAGAACTGCCCATCGGATAATTAAATTCATTATTAGTCGCGCTTCTCTCGACGAAGTAGACCACTGAACATACGAGCTGGATCGTACTTAATATCTACAACGCGCTCCTTCATAGGAATGATTGCATTGTCAGTGATCTTGATGTGCTCTGGACATACTTCTGTACAGCACTTCGTGATGTTACACATTCCGAGACCGTGCTCTTCCTGTGCTGTGCGCTTGCGGTTCTTGATGCGATCCAATGGGTGCATATCAAGTTCTGCAATACGAATAAAGAATCGTGGGCCAGCAAATGACTTCTTATTCTCTTCATGGTCACGGATTACGTGGCATGTGTTCTGACATAGGAAGCACTCGATGCACTTGCGGAACTCTTGTGAACGCTCGACATCCACCTGCTCCATACGCGCTTCGCCTGGGCCAAGCTCTGCAGGGTGTGAATACGCTGGAACTTCCATCGCCTTCTTGTAGTTGAAGGAGACATCTGTAACAAGGTCTTTGATGATAGGAAATGCGCGAAGAGGTGTGACGGTGATTGTCTCGTCCTCATCGAATGATGCAACCTGTGTCATACATGCAAGACGTGGCTTGCCGTTGATCTCCATAGAACAAGATCCACACTTGCCAGCTTTACAGTTCCAACGAACTGCAAGATCGCCCATCTGTGTTGCTTGAACACGGTGGATTACATCGAGAACAACTTCGCCCTCGTTAACGTCAACGACAACATCCTTAAGTCCGCCATCAGTTGAATCTCCACGCCAGATTCGAAGATTGAGTTTGCGTGTCATTAGTTTGAACCGCCTTTCGCAATTTCTTCTGGTGTCATGTATTTCTCCAACTCGTGTACATCAAAGAGATCAAAGAGCTCCTTTGGCATTGGTGGAAGTGGTCGAGCAGTTACTGTGACCTTTGTTCCATCAAAACTTGAGATGTGGTTGACCTGGCGCCAGGTGCTGCTCATACCTGGGAAGTCATCGCGGGTGTGACCGCCACGAGATTCTTCACGTAGGTCGGCTGACTTGGCAGTTGATTCTGCAACCAACAACATATTGTCGAGATCGAATGCCAAGTGGAAACCTGGGTTGAATTTACGATCTCCGGCAACGCTGACATTCTTGCTGCGAGCGCGGATATCGGCAATCTTTGCGATCGCTTCCTTGATTTCAGCACCTGTACGGATGATTCCGACCAAGTTATGTGTGACCTCTTGAAGCTCAGCGTGCAAGGAATACGCATTCTCGCCGCCTGCGTTCTCAAATGGAGCTTGGATACGCTGCGCTGCCTGAGCAACTGTTGCATCTGAGACTGGATTCGCGCCATTGGCCTTTGCATAATCAGCAGCTGCCGCACCTGCGCGGCGACCGAAGACCAAGAGGTCTGACAATGAGTTTCCACCGAGACGGTTTGAGCCATGCATTCCGCCAGCTACCTCACCTGCCGCAAAGAGTCCTGGAACTCCCACCGCTGCAGCTGTATCAGGCTCGACATCGACGCCGCCCATGACGTAGTGACAGGTTGGGCCAACTTCCATTGGCTCCTTGGTGATATCTACGCCAGCGAGTTCATAGAACTGGTGCCACATAGATGGAAGGCGCTTCTTAATAACTTCTGCTGAGAGACGCTTTGAAACATCGAGGTAAACACCACCATGTTCAGTTCCGCGGCCAGCCTTAACTTCAGCGTTGATTGCGCGTGCAACTTCATCACGTGGAAGAAGCTCTGGTGGACGACGGTTGTTGTCCTGATCTGTATACCAACGATCTGCTTCTTCTTCAGTTGTTGCGTACTTATCCTTAAATACATCTGGGATGTAATTAAACATAAAGCGCTCACCCTTATTGTTGGTGAGAACTCCGCCTTCGCCGCGAACAGATTCAGTTACGAGAATTCCGCGCACTGATGGCGGCCAGACCATTCCTGTTGGGTGGAACTGTAAGAACTCCATGTCCTTAAGGTTTGCACCAGCCTTGAGTGCAAGCGCATGGCCATCGCCAGTGCCTTCCCAAGAGTTTGAGGTGATCTTAAATGCCTTACCAACACCACCAGTTGCAATAACAACTGCAGGTGCTTCGAAGAGAACTTCTTCGCCGGTTTCGCGCCAGTATC
>JACCDQ010086186.1_pt1 | contig 10067 bp, 7 predicted proteins | sample 7446031 | NCBI WGS metagenome assembly JACCDQ01 (sample SAMN15323442, study PRJNA562643) | freshwater metagenome | isolation source: river surface water | place: USA:Blue River Watershed | collected 2017-08-17 | reverse complement strand
GAAGATGCTTGGAAAGATGAATTAGTAAAAGCTAAAAAAATATTATTTGCTCAAAGAGAAAATAGAATTCGTCCAGGAACTGACACTAAAATTTTACTTTCTTGGAATTGTTTAATGATCATTGCTTTATGTAAAGCCTATGCTATTACTGAAGATAAAAATCTTTTGGAAAGAGCAGAAAAAAATATGCAGTGGTTATCTATTCATATGCAATCAAAAGATGGATATCTTTTTCATAGCTACACCAATGGCCATCTTAAATCAATGGCATTCTTGGAAGATTATGCATCCATGATGCAAGCATTGATTGAATTACATAAGGTAACTGGTAATAAATTCTATCTACATAATGCAAAGAGATGGATGGAGTATATTCAACTTCATTTTACAGATGAGCAAAAAGTGTTCTTTTATTTTACAAGTGATGAACAACTAGATGGTATCATACGAAAAAAAGATAGCTATGACGGGGCAACTCCAAGTAGTAATGCCATGGTTTGTTCAAGTTTAATTTATTTGGGTAGTATTTTTGATGAACCTAATTGGTTGGAGCAAGCCAAAAAAATGCTGGCTTCAATGCATAGCATGATGATACAATATCCAAGTTCCTTTGGCTATTGGGTACAAAGCTTTTTTCAATTGGCACATGGTTTAACAGAGCTAGTGGGTATTGGACCAAACATAGATAAAAGGCTAATACCTATTCTGGAGCAATTTATACCCCATATTTTACCCCTTTGGTTAGAAAAGGAAGACAATGATTTCCCTGTTTCCAAAAACAAATCAAACATTGATAATCAATACTTTATGTGCAAAAACAATGTATGTTCTTTACCTACATCCGATTTAGATGTCATTTTAGCAAAAATCTAACAATTAGAATCGGTAAATTGCGCACCTAATTATATTGAAAATCAAAGGGTTTAGTAATAAAATAGCTAAAAAAACGTTTTAAATAGAAACCTGTCTATGCAGGTTCGTCAATTGATATGAGTAAGCAAAAATTAAATTTAAAAATCGGGTTTCCTGCTTTCATTTTAGCCACCGTTTTGGTGTCATTGGTTTTAATGTCACAAAGACCAGGTCGTTCAAGAAAACCAAGATTTTCATCTGACAAGAACACCACAGAAATTCCTGCAGGTTCTTTTTACATGGGACCAAGTGACGAGCAAGTTGATATGTCGATGGTCAATAGAAAAAAGCTAGTTTCTATCAATAGTTTTTGGATGGATAAAACTGAAATAACTAACGAGCAATATAGAAGATTTGTAAACTACGTTGCTGACTCTTTGAAATATTTAGCAATTTATGGAGGTGGATTAAATCAAAATGAAGATACTTTAAGAGTGGATTGGAATAGAGCTTCAAGGATTAATATGAAGAGTAGGGCGGTACTTGAAAAATTAAATGAATTATTATTGAGTCCTGATAATCGTATTCAAGGCAAGATTGATTTAGATCCAAATAAGTTAATTTATCGATATTCTTATATAGATTTAAAAGCAGCTGCAAGAGCGTCTAAGGGCTTAGAAAAATCTTTAAGTGAGTTTATTGTTGTACAAAATCAAGCTGTTTATCCAGACACTCTGGTATGGATGAGAGACTTCTCTTATTCTTACAATGAACCTCAGACAAGATTGTATTTCTCCCATCCAGCATACAATGATTATCCAGTTGTTGGAGTAACCTGGAAACAAGCAGTGGCTTTTTGTAATTGGAGAACTAATAATAGTGATTATTATTTAGGAAGAAAAGGAAGACCAGAGTATAAAATTGATGGTATTTATAGATTACCAACAGAAGCAGAATGGGAATACGCTGCTAGAGGAAATTCAAAAACAAATGCAATGTATCCTTGGGGTTCTCCATATACAAGAACTTCACAGGGTAGATTACTAGCTAATTTTAAGCCAGGTAGAGGTGAGTATTTTGGTGGTAGTGGAAATAATAGAACGGATAATATTTATACAACTAAAGTAGGTAGTTTTAGTCAAAATTTAAATGGATTTGACTTATACGACATGTCTGGTAATGTGGCTGAATGGACTAGTTCTGTGTATTATGAAGGAGGTTATAATTTCTTAGGAGATTTTAGCCCGAGTGTTGAATTTAATGCTAAGGATGATGATCCCATTTTAATGAAAAGAAAAGTAATTAGAGGGGGTTCTTGGAAAGATATTGCGTACAATGTTCAAGTGAGTACTCGAAATTTTGAATACCAAGATACAGCAAAGTCATACATTGGCTTTAGAGCAGTTTTAACAATGGGACCAAGAAATAAATAATTTAAATACATATTCATTTTATAAATCAACCAAATGGCAAATACCATTTCTCCAAAAACGAACAAAATAATTAATGTTGTTATCTCTTTAGGCGCAGCAATTGTTATTTTAGGTGCATTAACTAAATTAATTAATTTACCAGGTGCAGACTGGTTGTTGATTGCAGGTTTGACAACTGAAGCTGCTATATTTGTTATTTATGCGTTTCTCCCTCCACCAGAGATGTCTGGTCCGGCATCTGGTTCTAGTGCAGGTGCAACTGAGTCTGTTGTTGCTAGTATGGAAGCGGCAAAATTAGACGAAGCTGCTTTTAAAAAATTAAGTACAAGTTTTGAAAGATTAAATGATACTGCAATGTATTTGGGAGATTTAGCTGATATGGCTAAATCAAGTAAAGATTTCACAGCTAATACAAAAGATGCTGCTATTGCACTAGGTACGGTAAAAGATTCTGTTGCAAGTGTTGCTAATAACTTAGGAAGTTTTGCTTCAGCATCTGATGGTGTGAAAAATTTAAACGATCAATTTGTTACCATGACAAAAACAATGGAAGCAATGAATAATTATTATGGAAAATTATCAGAAGCTTCGAATGCAATGTCAAGCTCTGCAGCTGATGCAGTGAGAGCAAAAGAACAAATTGCTTTATTAGCAGACAACTTAACTAAGTTAAATCAGATTTACAGTAATATGTTAACTGCTATGCAGGGTCGTCAATAATTGTAGTAAATAAATAATTCATTTTAAAAACTAGTATACATGTCATTACCAAAGGAGCCGAGGCAGAAGATGATCAACATTATGTATTTAGTGTTGACTGCATTATTGGCATTAAATGTATCTAGCGAAATATTGAATGCATTTAAAACTATTGAGCAAAGTTTGACAAATGCAAATGTGATTATTCAAAAAAAGAATACGGACATTATCAAATCGCTACAAAAGAAATTAGAGGATCCTAAAACATCTGATAAGGCTGCTATATGGGCTCCTAAAGCAACCGAAGCTCAAAAATTATCAGATGAAATATATGCATATATTGAATCTCTGAAAACGGGCTTAAAACAAGAGGCGGGGTTAAAAATAAATGATGGCAAAGAAGAATACAATGATCATGATTTAAGTTCTACAACTAGATTTTTTTTAAAGGGTAGTACACCCAATAGAGGTAGTGAATTGTTGAGCAGACTAACTGAGTATAAAAATAAACTTGCTGCACTAGATCCAGGAATTGCTAAAGATGTAATACCAACTTTGCCCTTGGATTTAACTATACCTAAAACTTCAACTTTAGCAGGTAAAAATGATTGGGGATATGCTTATTTCAACATGACTCCACCAATAGCAGCTATTACTATTTTAACTAAGTTTCAAAACGATATCAGAAATAGCGAATCTCAAGTGATGGAGTATTGTCATAAAGAAATCGGTGAAGTAGAATTGGTATATGATCAATTTAATGCTTTCGCTTCATCTAACTCCCAATATTTAATGTCTGGTGAAGAATTAATTATTACAGCAGGCGTTGGGGCATTTAGTAGTGCTGCAAAACCAACTATAAGTATTGATGGAGCTGTCTTGCCAATTGGACCTGATGGAACTGCCTCATACAAGTCTGTCGCTGGTTCACCTGGTTTAAACAGTAAGCGTGTAAGAATTTCATTCTTAAAACCTAATGGAGAGACTGCAGTAGTTGAAAAAGATGTTAAGTATACAGTTGGTACACCGACTGGCTTAGTGGTTTCAACAGATAAGACTAGAGTTTTCTATAAGGGCCTAGATAATCCATTGAGTGTTACTGGTGGTGGTGGAGCCGAAAAAGTAAATGTTAGTGTGGAAAATGGGGCAGCAACAGTAAGAAGAGTAGGGCCAGGTCAATATGTGGTGAATTGCACACAATTAGGTTCTGTTACTTTAAATGTGAATGATGGTAAATCTACTAGTAAAGTAACGATCCCGGTAAAAAGAGTGCCAGATCCAATTGCAATTGTTGGAGGTAGCGCTGGTGGTAATATGTCTGCAAGTGTTTTCAGAGCTCAACAAGGGGTTATTGCTGACCTAAGAGATTTTGTATTTGAAGGAATTAAATTTAATGTTGTTTCTTATTATGTTATTTGTACTGGAAAAGGTTTTGATGAACCTGATTTTGAAGAAGTAACAGGTGCGAGATTTTCAGGTGGTGCTTCTGCTTTAATTAAACGTTGTCAACCTGGTACTACCGTTACAATTGGTGAAATTAAAGTAAGTGAGCCAGGTGGCGGAACTAGAAAATTAGATCAAACAATCACTTTTATACTTCAATAAAGAGTGGTTTAAATATAAGTTGTTATGAAAAAGACCTATTTAGCTTTGTTGGTATTTGCTACATTATTTGTTCAATCAAATAGTTTTGCGCAATTTAATTTGCCAAAGAAAAAAGGGGCAGCCAATAAAACAACAGATAAAGTTGTGCCTACTTCTCCTAATGTGGAACCAGCTCCTGTGCAAGTTGTTCCAGCTCCAACAACTAATAACACTATTGATCCTAATATCAAGCCGACAAAAGTAGTTGATACAACAGTGGTGGGTGGTTTCAATAGTAACAATAAAAAAAGCCTTAGAAACAACTATGCTTTTTTCTCTGAAACTAAAAAAAGAAAGGGTGTGCAAGAGCGTTTGCCTTTGCCTTATGAAAATTTAAGAGAAGAAGATGCATTGTTTAGTGAGTTTGTTTGGGAAGAAATTGATGCCAGAGAAAAAATCAATAGGCCGTTTATATATCAAGCATATGATGATAATGGAGATCAAAGATTTTTCGCCATTTTGTTAAGAGCAATTGAGAAAGAAGGTATTACAGCATTTGCAGCAGAAGATGATCGTTTTACGACTCCATTAAGTATGGATGAAATTAATGCTAGTTTAAAAGGAACATTAGACACACAATTGGTGCAAAATGTAGACAATCCAAATGTGTTCGATACGACTGTTATTTATAATACAAAATTAGCTCCGCAGCCCGATTCTATTTATACATTCAGATTAAAGGAGCAATATATTTTTGATAGCAAAACTAGTCGAATGTATTGCAGAATCATTGGAATTGCGCCAGTGGCATCAATTCAAATTAGAGATAAAGTAATTAAAAGACCATTATTCTGGGTGTACTATCCTGACTTAAGACCTATTTTAGCACGTAACGAAGTATACAATCCTAAAAATTTTTCAAGTAGGATTACATGGGAGGAATTATTTGAGAGTAAATTCTTTAATGGATATATCATTAAATCTACTTTAGATAATTACAATGACAAGCCTTTAAATGCATTGTATAAAGATCCAATGAGAAGATTGATTGAAGGAGAGAAGATTAGACAAAAGATCTTCAATTACGAGCAAGAGCGTTGGGTGTATTAATTGGCTTCTTTAGCAAAAGCTTCCAATAATATTTTAGTTTTTTGTGCTCCAATAATCTCTGTAAGCAAGGCTGGACTGGCTTTTTTCACCTTATTGGCAGATTTAAAATACTGTAAAAGTATTTCTTTGGTCTTGGGTCCAATTCCAACTATATGATCAAGGCCTGTTTCCAATGCACCTTTGGATCTTTTACTTCTGTGAAACTGAATACCAAATCGGTGTACCTCGTCTCTAATATTTCTGATCAATTTATGTGCTTCACTATTCCAGTTGAGTAAAATAGAATTGCTATCCCCAACAAAAAATAGTTCTTCAATATTTTTAGCTAAGCCCACCATGGTAACTTTATCTTGAATACCTAGTTCTGTTAATGCTTCTAATGCAGCATTCAATTGTCCTTTACCACCATCAATGATAATTAACTGAGGTAATGCTTGGTTTTTAGTGATCACTGAATGGTATCTTCTATATACCGATTCCTTCATGCTGGCAAAATCATTGATACCCACTACGGTTTTTATATTGAACTTTCTATAATCAGATTTACTAGGCACGCCATTCTTAAAACAGACCATTGCAGAAACTGGGTAAGCGCCTTGGAAATTAGAGTTATCAAAGCATTCTATATGTGTAGGAAGCTGAGGAAGGTGTAATACTTCTTTCATCTCTTCTAATACAGTATTGGAGCTAATATCGGATACTAACAATAAAGCTTGCTTATGCTTCCATTCTTTCAATGCATAGTCCGCATTTTTTTGAGATAAAGCCAATAATTGCTCTTTCTCTCCAAGCTTGGGTATAGTGTATTTGACAGTGGGGATAATATCATCAGGTTCAAATGGTACTATAATTTCAGTAGCGGTAGATCCAAGATTGCTTCTAAAGTAATGAATAGCAAAGGCTAATACAGTCTCTTTGGATTCTTCTAAAGGAATAGATAAGGGCAACATATGTGTTTGAACAATTCTGCCTTCTTGAACCATTAGGTAATTCACATATGCTTGATCTTCAAAATGAGCAATACTAAATACATCCATTGCATGTTGTTGTTTAGTATACACTACTGATTTTGTTTGGTATTGTTCTAGTTCTTCAATTTTCTTTTTTGTGATGGCTGCTTTTTCAAAAGCCAATGCACTAGCTTGCTCATTCATTTCTTTATTCAAATGAGCAATCAAAGGTTTTACATTCCCTTTGAGTAAATGGGTAACCTGCTCAATTGACTTATTATAATCATCTTCGGTCTGTAAGCCTTGGCAAGGCCCCTTACAATTTCCTAAATGATATTCTAAACAAACTTTGAATTTCCCCTTTTCAATATTTTTAGGAGAGAGGGGAAGGGTGCAGGTTCTTAATGGAATACTTTCTTTGATATGGTTAATCAATTCTCTTACAGCAAATACATGTGTATAGGGGCCATAATAAGTAGAGCCATCTTTAATTTTTCTTCTAGTCAAAAATACTCTCGGAAAAGCCTCGTTTTTAATAACAATATAGGGATAGGTCTTATCGTCTTTTAAATTGATATTATACTTGGGTTGATAGTTTTTAATCAACTCGTTTTCTAAAATAAAAGCGTCATGTTCAGAATTTACAATCGTAAATTGAATGTCTTTTATTTTCTGAACTAGTTCAATGGTCTTTAAACTATGTTGGTTGGAATTAAAATAGGAGCTTACTCTATTTCTTAAATTTTTAGCTTTTCCCACATACAAAAGCTTGCCCTTTTCATCAAAATATTGATAAATCCCTGGTTCTTGAGGCAGGCTGGCCTGTATTTTCTTGAAAATTTCTCTTTCCATGTGAGTAAGGGCAAAAATATGAAGTATTTTTGGGGTATGGAATTATCTGTAAATATACCTGCACTTTTATTTCCAGCAATCAGTTTGATCATGCTGGCCTATACCAATCGTTTCTTGGCTTTATCCAATAGAGTGAGGGTTTTGCATGACAAATACAATCAATTGGAACAAAGACATATCATCTTTGGTCAGATCAAGAATATCAAATACAGAATCAAATTAATTCAAAGTATGCAATCATTTGGGGTAGCATCTTTGTTATTGTCTATAGTGTCTATGTTCTTTATATACATTCAATACCAAATAGTAGCCCAATTTGTATTTGGTATAAGTTTGGTTACTTTTTGTATCTCTATCATGATTTCATTAATCGAAATAAGATTAAGTACAAAAGCTATTGAGCTTGAGTTAAGCGATATGGAAGGTTTAGAAGATCCCTCAGTGATGGAGTATTTAAAGAAAAAATTTGAAAGAGAATCAACTAGTTAGACTTTCTCTCACCAATTTGTTGTCTCCACATAGCATAATACAATCCTTTTTCGTCTAACAAACTTTGGTGCGTTCCTTCTTCAATTACTTTTCCTTTTTCCAAGACATAAATTCTATTAGCGTGTATGATCGTGCTCAATCTATGTGCAATCATAATGGTAATCTGCTCTCTCTCGGTTGACAACTCTCTTATTGTATCGGTAATAGATTCTTCTGTAATGCTATCTAAGCTTGAGGTTGCTTCATCAAAGATTAATAAATGCGGATGTCTTAATAATGCTCTTGCTATAGACAATCTTTGTTTTTCTCCACCTGATAATTTTAATCCACCCTCTCCAATAACTGTCGCTAAACCATTTCCTCCTTTATCTAAGATATTGGTACAACTAGCTTTGGTTAATGCTTCTAACATTTCTTGATCAGTAGCTTCTGGTGCAACGAAAGCAAGATTTTCTTTAATAGTACCTGCAAATAATTGAGTGTCTTGGGTTACAAAACTAATTTGATTTCTCAAGGCATTCATATCAATATTGCGTGTATCGGTTCCATTCACTAAGATCGAACCTTCTTGATTGTTGTACAATCCTACTAATAGTTTTACTAAAGTACTCTTACCTGCTCCTGAAGGTCCAACAAAAGCAACCGTTTCTCCTTTTTTGGCAACAAAACTGATATCATCAATTGCTTTAAAATTAGCAGTTTGATGTTGGAAGCCCACTTTATCAAAAGCCAATTGCTCAATAGCGCCTACATTGGTTGGATTAGTAGGTGTTTGCTCTGTGGGCTTATTCATCAATGCTTCAAAATTTTGTAAAGAAGCTTCTGTTTCTCTATAGCTCATGATAATACTTCCAATTTCTTGTAGAGGCCCGAAAATAAAGAAGCTATAAAATTGTAAAGAGATCAATTGACCCACAGTTAAGATTTCTTTAAAAATCAACCACATTAATGTGAATGTAATTACTTGTCTTAGTGCATTCACCATGGTCCCTTGAATAAAACTTAAGGAACGAATATTTTTTACTTTTTTTAATTCTAGTGCAAGAATCTTATAGGTATTGTTATTCAATCTATTGATTTCTTGAGTGGTTAAGCCTAAGCTCTTTACCAACTCAATATTTCTCAAACTTTCTGTGGTAGTACCAGCTAGGGTAGTGGTTTCTTTGACAATATTTTTTTGAATAGATTTAATCTTCTTGCTTAATAAGTTGGTCACATAAGCAATCATGCTTGCACCTCCAATATAGATAGGGATAATAGACCAATGTAATCTAGTGGCGTAGATGCTCACAAATATTACGCTTACTATAATTCCAAATAATACATTCACCACATAGCTAATAAACTTCTCACAATCTGTTCTAGCCTTGGTTAAAATAGATAGGGTTTCTCCACTTCTTTGATCTTCAAAAGCTTGGTAAGGCAATTGCATGGAATGTTTTAATCCATCCGTAAATAAAGCGGCACCAAATTTTTGAATAATTACATTCACTACATAATCTTGAAAAGCCTTTGCAATTCTACTTACCATGGCCGTGCCTACTAGTAATAATAACATATTTCCAACCCCCATTAAAAACCCTGCTTCATCTCTAGTATGTCCGTTTGCATCTGTAAAAGGACTTTTGGCAAATTGGTCAATTAATTTACCAAATATCATTGGATCAAATAAAGAGAAGGTTTGGTTGATGGCGGCTAATACAAATGCCAATAAAACCAATGGCCTGTAAGGGCGGATATATTTAAAAAGTATTTTCATAATGGGTTTTTAATAATAATGCTTTGTGCATTATTTGTTTTCTATGTCGTCTTTATATAGTTGATTGTATCTATCTAAACATGCAATTACTTCTGAAACACCTTCTTTTTTCTCAGCACTGGTAACAAATGCTTCAGGTAAGAATGGGAAATGTTCTTTTAAAGTATCCATCATGGCTTTTACATTTCTTGCTACCACTCCTGGCTTTTCTTTATCTGATTTGGTAAAGATGAGCGTAATAGGAATTTCCCATTGGTACATTTGCTCAATAAATTCCAAATCTATTTTCTGTGGAGCATGTCTACTGTCTATTAAAACAAATACCCTACATAGGTTGGG
>JACCDQ011964318.1_pt1 | contig 10068 bp, 3 predicted proteins | sample 7446031 | NCBI WGS metagenome assembly JACCDQ01 (sample SAMN15323442, study PRJNA562643) | freshwater metagenome | isolation source: river surface water | place: USA:Blue River Watershed | collected 2017-08-17 | reverse complement strand
TGACAATTGAACAAATTCAGGCGTTTGCACAGAACAGCAGCAATGGACTCAGTGCAGATCAACGCAACGCATTTACTGCGGAACAGAACCAAGCTTATGACTTGATTCTGTCAACATTGACGACTGCTCAGCTTGCGGCGCTCTCGACCAGCGCATTCGCTGGATTGAGCACCACAACAATTGCAAATATCAGCTCGCAAAATTTTGCGACGCTGACAACTGACAAGCTGGCAGCTCTTACACCGACGCAGGCGGGGGCGCTGACCGATGAACAGTTGGCTGCACTGACTAGTAGTGGCGTGGCTGCACTGGATTCTTCTGCTGTAGCAGTACTCACTACGGCGGCAGTGCCTGGTTTCACCACCTCCAACATTTTGGGCTTGAGTTCCTCTGCTGTTCGCTCACTCACCAGCGATCAGTTGCTCAACTTGGACACTGCAGACTTCGCCGCACTGACGAGTGTACAAATCTCGGCTTTGAGTTCAGTTCAAGTCATTAACTTGGACGCTGAAGGACTAAGAGCCTTCACTTCAGCTAACCTCAGCGGTTTGGACACTGCCGCATTCCGAGCCCTGTCAAGCACGCAACTGCAGGGGCTGGAAACCCAAGACTACGCGGGTCTCACCTCCGCTCAAGTCAATGCCCTCTCTTCACAGCAGCTGCTGGCTTTAAGCACAACCAAGCTTTCGACTGGCATCATTGCCAACTTGAGCAGTGACGCATTCAGCCTTCTTGACACAGCCACCATCAATGGTTTGACCCCAACGGCTTTGGCCGGTTTGTCCAGCACTTTGTTAGGAAGTATTACTTCCAGCCAGGCCACAGGCATCACGTCAGCTCAGGTGGCGATGTTGTCATCGGCCGCTGTTCGGGCGCTTTCAACAAATGCCGTCTCAGGTTTGTCTACTGCTGCTATAGCGAGTTTGACTCTAAACAATGTCATCGGGTTGGAGTCTGCCGACTTGGCTGTTATGAGCTCTGCTCAAGTCAATGCGCTAGAAGGATCAGATTTCGCCCGATTGACGGCTGCCCAACTCGTCGGGTTGGGCAGTCAGCAGGCTGCTGGCTTAAACAGCACTCAAATAATTGCGTTGCTGCCCACCACGATTGCTGGCTTGGCCACTGCTGTGGTCGGTAACTTGTCTAGCACACAAATTGGTGTCCTGGAGGCACTTGATTTTGGCGCTCTTAGCACGACGCAGCTTGGTGCATTCACCAGTGCGGCTGCCTCAGGTTTCACATCTGCTCAACTTCTCCAGCTGACGGCTGCGCAGGTGCAATCACTCGCATCAGAAGTGTTTGGTGCCTTGGGTACCTCGGCCGTGGCCGGCCTTACCGCAACGAATGCGACTGGATTGCAGAGCGAAGACGTGGGATTGCTAGCTCCCGGAACATTAAGCGTATTAAACCCACTTACGTTCGGTGCATTGACCACCCAAGCGCTAAGCGGGTTGGTGTCCACGCAAGCTTCTAGCATCACGGCTGAGCAGTTTGCAACGCTGAACTCTGCCGATGTGCAAGCTTTGGTGGCTGGAGTCGTTGGTAACCTAGGCACTTCGGCTTTTGATCGGCTTACTTCCGGATCGATAACAGGTTTGCAGTCTGATGACATTACCGTACTGTCCACAAGCCAGATCGCGGCCATCAGAGCGGATGCAATATCTGGAATGACGACAGCCGCGTTGGCCGAAATTTCTGACACGCAGTTCGCTAAACTCAACGCGGATTCGCTGAGTTCTTTGAGTACAGGGCAAATCCAGGCGCTCATTGACAGTGCGGTGAAGGCAAGCTACTTGGCACCTTTGCAAGTGAGTGGCTTGTCGTCTGCGCAGTTCAACGCCATACAGTTGGCTGCTGTCCCGGGCCTGACTACCTCAGCTATAGCTGAACTTTCGCTTGCTATTGCACCCTATATCGCCACTTCAACTCTTCAAACCCTAACAGCTGTTCAGCTTGGGTCATTGCAGGACAACAGGTTTGGTAGTTTGACTACGAGCCAGTTGGCGGTCATTACAAGTTCGCAGGCCAATGGCATCAATTCGGCACAATTGGGGCGCTTGGACTCAGCGGGTGTGAGCGCGTTGTCTGACGGTGTGTTATCCAACTTGTTGCCTTCCACGATTGCTGGATTTAGACCTTTGTCTGTGGCGGGTTTGACGTCGTCAGATTTGGGGCTGTTGTCCAAAGATCAATTTGCCCAGTTTGAGACAGCAGACTTCCAGGCCTTAACATCAGCACAAATTGCAGGTATAGGGCAACAACAGGCGCAAGGTTTGCAGCAAGGGCAGGTGGCAACCCTCACTTCAGATGAAGTGGGCGTTCTGAGTTCTGCTGCCATAACGGGTCTAAGTACTGGGGCGATAGTTGGATTAACAACGGCGAACGTGGTCGGGTTGACCAGCCAAGCGATCAAGGTTTTGACCCGTGACCAAATGACTGCCTTCGAAACAGCAGACTTTGCTGAGTTGACCACCGTGCAGCTGGGTTACCTCACCAATATCCAAGGGGCTGGGTTGACCAACAGTCAGATGGCTCAGTTGGGTTCTGCTGATGTCGGGCAGTTGTCTAGTGCAGTGGTCTTGTCGTTGTCAACAGCAGCTATCGCTGGTTTGACGACCGATAGCATTGCGGGCTTATCCAGCAGCGCTTTTGGAAGTTTGCAGCAAGCTCAGGTAGTGGCCATTGAAAGCCCGGACTTTGCTAAGTTGACGACGGCACAGATAGCTGCGTTTGGAGCGGGTCAAGCCTCGGTCGTCAGCTCTTCGCAGGTCAATGGGCTTGACTCATCTCAATTTGGTGCCTTTACCTCTATTGCGCTTGCTGCTTTGTCTACAACAGTAATCGCTAACTTGACGACGTCTGCATTGGTAGGCTTGGAAACCAGTGACATTCAGCACTTGAGTGGAGCGCAGTTGGGTGCACTCAATGGCAGTCAAATGGCTGCGATGACAGCCAACATTGGATCGTTAACTTCCGACCAGTGGATGGATATTTCAAACAATTACATCACCCCTTTGATGCTGGATCTAGACGGCGATGGCTTGCGGACCACGACGGTGGACCAAGGCGTGAGCTTCGACTTGGACGCCGATGGAAATCTCGACAAGACCGCTTGGGTAGGTTCAGGTGACGCCTTCTTGGTTCGCGACATCGATGGAAATGGCGTGATCGATGATGGGCGTGAATTGTTCGGTGCGGGTACGGACTTGGAGTCCGGTGGCAAGGCGGTTGACGGGTTCCAGGCCCTCAGTGAGCTTGATGACAACAGCGATGGGTTCATCGATGCGCAAGACGATAACTTTGCTCAACTTAATGTATGGGTCGATGCAAACGGAAACGGCTTGTCTGACGCGGGTGAACTGCGTAGTTTGGCGGATGCGGGCATACAGTCTCTCAGCTTAGGTGCGCAATCGACCAGCCAAGTTGAAAACGGAAACGTGTATGGCCTGACCTCAAGTTACCAAACAACCGATGGCAAGCATCGAGCCTTGATCGACGTCTGGCTCCAGCAAGACACACAAGTCGTACTGCGAGAGCAAACCCAGGTACTGACGCAAGCGCTAACTGCGTTTGCTGTTGACCAAAATCAAACCGCTAGCGCTAACGATTTGTTTAGGATTGTTGAAGGCGCTGGAGGTTCGGATGGATCTGATAATCTGGCAGGTGCGGCAGAGGCGCTGGCTAAGGAACTGCAGCAGTTCTATATCCAAGGCGCAAGTTTGGGGCTGAGTGCTGCACCTGGCAGTGACAAGTCACTCTTGGACGAGCCTTGGAAAGATGCTGGCCTGCTTGCAAGCACACAGATTAGCAGCGGTGTTACAAAAGGCTGATAGGGTTGATTAAACACTTCGCCACCCAAGGGTGGCGATTTTTTTGGTGAGTACACAGTTGGAATCCGATCACACACAGCAGGTATTGAAAGAAATGGCTGAATGGCCATTGAATGTAGTCATTGCTCGGTGCGATGCCCTTGCTCAAGCGGGACAAGTTCTGCCAGCCATTGGCCTTTATCAGCTATGGCTCAAGGAAAGCAGCCATCCCTTGCGCTATGTGGCTTGGTTCAACCTGAGTGTATTGCTGGGACAAATCAAGCAATATGTAAATGCCGAGGAGGCCTGTCGAGAGGCATTGCGGGTGAATCCAGCATTGCACCAAGCACGGCTCAACCTTGGGCACCATCTTGAAAATTTAGGCCGAATTGCAGAAGCCTGGCAAGCGTGGAAACAAGTTGAAACGGAGTTGGGCACCAGCTATACCGCTGAAACACAAGAGCTTTTATTGCACGCACTGAATAACTTGGCGCGCACACTAGAAACACAACGCCAGTACGATCAAGCTGAGGCGTATTTGGTTAAGAGTTTGAAGGTGGATGCCAATCAGTCCTCAGTATTGTCACATTACGTGCATTTAAGACAAAAGCAATGCAAATGGCCTGTTTACGAACCACCTCTATCAAGCATCACGGTCAATCAAATGTTATTGGCCACTTCCGCACTGGCATCACTGGCGGCAACAGATGACCCCGGAATGCAATTGCTGGCAGCCAGGGAGTTTTTGCACAACAAAGTACAAAAGCCGGTGGCGCCAAGGCCGAAGCGCTCGCGCAAATACGGCGACAAAATAAAGATAGGGTATCTCTCGGGCGACTTGTGTATGCACGCGGTCGGATTGCTAACGGTCGAGTTATTTGAACTGCACGATCGTAGCAAGTTTGAAGTGTATGGGTTTTGTTGGTCAAAAGAGGATGGTTCGCCACTTAGGGCGCGCATAGTCAATGCATTTGACCACTTGATTAAAATCGGACACCTGGAAGACATCGAGGCTGCGAAGGTAATTGATGGCCACGAAATAGACATCTTGGTCGACCTTCAAGGGTTGACCAACGGCGCACGACCCAACATACTGATGCATCGCCCTGCAGGTGCAATTCAAATCAGTTATCTGGGTTTGCCTGCCACATCAGCCCTTCCAACAGTAGATTACATTCTGGCTGATGATTATGTGTTCCCGCCTGCGCTGGAACCTTACATGACTGAAAAACCACTGCGCATTTCTGGATGCTACCAGGTAAGTGACCGCAAGCGAGAGGTAGGACCTCCCCTGAATCGATCTCAATGTGGATTGCCAGAAGATAAATTTGTTTATGCTGCGTTTAACAACAACTACAAAATAACACCACAAGTCTTCGCGACATGGATGTTCATCTTGCAGCAAGTGCCAGACAGTGTCTTGTGGCTGATGGCAGACAACCAGTGGTCGGAAAGCAATCTTCGTGCTCAAGCTGCGGCGCAAGGTGTTGACCCACAGCGCTTGATTTTTGCCGGACGTGCTCAACCGCCTGAATACATGGCTAGGTTGGCATTGCCGGATTTATTTCTAGATACATTTCCGTACAACGCAGGGACGACAGCCAATGACATTCTTTGGATGGGAACGCCAATACTAACCTGCTCTGGTGCGACTTACATCTCGCGTATGTGCGGAAGCCTTCTCACTGCAGTGGGGCTGTCAGAGTTGATCACTTCGAATCTAGATGACTATCTAAAAATGGCAGTCTTGCTGGGGAAAAATTCGAAGCGGGTCGCTAGCTACAAGCGCTATTTGGCAGAATACCGTAATGAAAGTGGGTTGTTTAATCAGCGTATCTTGACTGCTAACATAGAGCATGCTTTTGAAAAGATAGTGGGAGGTGTTACGGGTGCTTTGCCAAGCCAAAAAATTGCTCCGTCTGGCAAGAGCGTTCGCTCTCAAACGGACAGCGAACGTCCTTTCCGTCTGCAAGTAGAAGGTTGGAGAGGAATAAATCATTCTTTCGCTCTAGTAAACCAATTCCAGTTATTGGAAATGGTACGAATGCCTAACCTCGAAATCCGACATTTCGATACGCCATTTCGGTTTTTACACTGGAACCGTTCAAGCAACGGTGCTGGCTTTGACGTCGAAGATGAAGCAGCGATCAACGCCATTTCCAGCCTGCCTTTTGAAGGTGGCTCGGATGCAGTCTATCGGATAGCTTCTCCTATGGACCTTCGACCAACGAAAGACAGGGGACGTCTTGTTGTATTTGGTGTAACTGAACTGGGATTGGATGAAGCATCCTTGGTGCCCGGCAGCGACATTCCGTCGTTTGAGGTAGAAGGGGGTGTAATTGTCACACCAAGCAACTGGTCGCGCGATCGTATTATCGAATTCGGTTTTAGCTCTGCTGCTGTGCATGTTGTGCCACACGCAGCAGACCCGAAATACTTCTATCCATTACCCCAAGAACGACGACTACAGCAGCGAGAGGTGCTGGGTATCCGCCGTGAAGAGGTTGTTCTGCTCAACATTGGGGCTGCTCTTTGGAACAAGGGAATAGATGTCCTTCTGAAGGGTTTTGCGCTGGCCAGGCAAAAACGAAAAGACATTCGCCTGATTTTCAAGGATCAGCGCAATACCTATGGCCTGCCCGGCGATCAATACGTTCAAGCGACGCTCATGGAGGCAGGCTTGTGGTCGGATGACTTGCTGCAAGCGATCACACTATTGCCCACGAATCTGGCAATGGATAGAATGGTTGACATCTATGGTGTTGCTGATGTCTATGTTTCACCGTATCGTGCGGAGGGTTTCAACCTTCCGGTATGTGAAGCCATGGCATGTGGTACGCCTGTAATTGTGACAGATGGTGGCGCGACTGATGATTTTTTGATTGAAGGAATAGGTCAAAAAATTGAGTCAGTTTTCAATCGCAATGTGAAAATTCAAGATAAGTTGATTGGCGCGTACTGCGAGCCAAAATTGGATCATCTTGTGGATTTACTGTTGCGGGTTGAGCAGAAAGAAACAGATGACATTGTTGGCGATGTTAGAAGCAGATCAGGGTGGTTTCCTGTTGTGACTGGCTTATTGGAAATTTGTAAAGGTACGAAGGTCGGATAATAACGCCTTGCTTGACGGCAATAGGCGTGATCAAATAAAGTGCAAGAAATGCAATAATCCCTTTGCGGATCCTTTAGGCGAAGTCGCCAGTGCAAAGAATCGACAGATCGATGAATGAGCTTTCCTTGATGGACAATATAAAAGTATCTGTTGGGGGTTTTAATTTATTTGTCGGCTTCAATTATATCGAGTAGTTTTAACGTATTCATTGCTTCGTTGACTCGATTCTCAACGGTTGCCATTTGCAAGTAAGAATTAACAGATCCGGCATGTAAGATTTTGAAGACTGGAGATAGGAAGGCTTGACGAAGTTTGGCATCGGTTGGGTAAAAGATTTTTGCAATAGTTCCATACCCAATGAAGTCTAACTGCCAGCGTCTGAACGTCGAGTTGTCAAGTGACTGCAAGAAACTATCATTCCCCAAACGTGCAAATACGGTTGCTTCTGGTATGTATAATAGTTTGCCATTCTGTTTAACAAGTATATCTAGCAACTTGTAAACGTGTGAATACGCGGTTCCTATTGAATCTGGATATTCGTCAGCCTTGTGCCAAGTATGAGTCCGAAAACCGATAGTAGATAGAAAGGAGAAAATTCCTATGAAAGAGTCGACTCGTTCAAAATAATCCAGTTGTTCTGAGCGATTTGCGAAGTTGAACATCTTCATCTCTAGATGTGATGTTCCCACTTTTTGTATACCCGTTGGTTTGAGGTCGCTATCGCATAAAATTCGATCGGAGATGAAGACGTCAGGTTGGCTCTTTAATAGTGCTGATTCTAGGTAGGTAAACAATCCGGGGCGGATTGCATCATCATCGCCCATCAACATTGAGTAATAGCCGTCTGCTCCGTTTACTGCGGAAAGAAAATTGCGATCTGGGCCTATGTTTTTTGGTTGCCGGATATACTTCAGGTTAACGCCACTACTTTGTAGTTCGCGGCACATCTCAGGTGTGCTGTCGGTAGAGGCGTTATCGGACACAACGATTTGGATTCTTTCGCCGAATTGCGTGAGATCTGCCCTCATTGATTGAATAAGTTGAAGCAGAAGATTTGCGCGGTTATAGGTCGGTATACATACCGAAAAAGTGATAGACATTAGTGTATTGCTTAAAATTGGTCGGGTTCATCCGTGTGTGGCCACAACGAAATTTGGGTTTATAAAAAGCCGCAAGCCTTGGGCGCGCATTTGTTGATGTAGCGTTACGTGTTCGCAGATTTCGCTGCCCTCTTGCATGCCGAAGTAACGCGCTTCGCGAAGGGCGGTGGTCTTGTAAATACCCATTCCTCCGAATGCAGAATCGACCGGTAACCAGCCCGACATTTGCCGCATATCAATTTGCATGTAGGAGGCGGCAAAATGAACGGCAAGCTTCCGCCCAAGTGATGCATCCATCACGCCACCTAAGGTCATGTAATCATAAGGGTGCAGCACCGAATGGCGAAGTGCCCAGATATCGTAGTACATTCCGGCATTAACAGGAAATACTGCATCCCAGCATTCGTGCAGTCCGAAGGAGTTCAGAAAGGAGGTCTCTGTTGGTAGCTCATAATTGATAACGCCGTCAAGATCAGAAATGCAAATGTAATCGCTGTCGATCGCCAATGCACGTTCACGCAACGCATTGCGGGCGAAAGCAAGGCGTGCGGTTCGTTCGGGCATTGCATCCTGTAAGCCGGGATGTTGAATTAATTCTATCGGTAAGTGGTTGGAAAGTTCCTGCACCACACCGGCGGTACCGTCAGTCGAGTCGTTTTCGAATATGACAAGCCGCCAACTGCCGAACAACATACCCAAGCTTGCGATCTTGGCTATTGATATGGCTAAACTCTCTTCGCATTGCCGTGCGCAACCGACAAAGGTGATGCTTTTGTGCTTCAGCGCATCCCGAATTTTGGTTTCTTCTTTGTTTTTTAACTTTTCAGTGAATACCTGGAGGCCTTCCAGCGAGGGGCTGGTATGGATCACATCTAAACGCAGATGGGCGGCGTTGGTAGGTCGCTGAAGCTGAAGGTTAAATGCATTTCCAAAGCATTTGCTTTGATAGGGAAGGCGTTTCCATTCCTTGGCTTGTAAGCTCCGTGATTCAGATAGTGTTACATCAAGTATGGAGCCACTGCTGTTTTCTGTTTGCCCCTGAACCTGTGCAATAAAGTCCAAAGTTGGGTTGGAGATGACAAACGTGGATAATGGCATTGATGGCTTTCTGGCGACAGCTTTCCTGCAGATTTTGGTGGGTTTTTCTTATCACTCGAAGTGGTTGACCCATCTTATAGGTGGATTTTGGTCGTAAATTAGTGATAAGACAGCACGGTGTTAATGGAGGATTCAAGAATCAAGGCTCCCTGGCCGCCTCAGTCAACCCCCGGATCACCGGGTACATGACATAAGAAATCACGGTGCGTTGCCCCACCACAATTTCGGCGCTTAGCGTCATGCCGGGCAGCAGGGGGGCGTTGCGGGGCAGGTTGCGCAGGTTGTTGTGGCGTAGCGTGGCTCGCCCTAAATAATAAGGTGCACTGGCTGTGTTGGTGCTGTTGGGGGTAAAGGCATCTTGCCCCATTTTGTCCAGTTGGCCTTCTATCAGGCCGTGTTTTTGGAAGGGGAAGGCATCAATTTTGATGCGCACCGGGTCGTTCACTTTCACGTAGCCCACGTCTTGCGAGGTGATTTGCACTTCGGCTTGCAGGGGTTCGCCCAATGGCACCAAGGTCACCAGGGGCTCGGCTTCCCGGATGATGGAGCCGGTGGAGCGTTGCGCCACTTCCAACACCACGGCATCGCTGGGCGCCGTCAGTTCTATCAAACGGCTGCGACGTTCGGCCTTTTTGACTTGTTCTGCCACGCTGTCGCGTTCACGCCGGACGCTGACCAATTCTTCTGTGGATTTTTGTCGCCATTCTTTGATGAATGTGTCGCGCTCGGCCTGTGTTTCTGCCAATTGTTTTTGCAGTTCATGGCGCCTGTTTTTGGCGGCTATCCACTCGCGCTCGACTTCCTGGCGGCGTTCGCGGGTTTCCAGCAGGCGCATGCGTGATTGAAACTGCTTCTGGGTCAGCTCTTCGTTCATGGATTCAATCTCGGCCACGGATTTGACCCTGGATTCCAGGCTGTTGACTTCTTGTTGGTTGGTTTGCAGGGTGGC
>JACCDQ011430544.1_pt1 | contig 10068 bp, 5 predicted proteins | sample 7446031 | NCBI WGS metagenome assembly JACCDQ01 (sample SAMN15323442, study PRJNA562643) | freshwater metagenome | isolation source: river surface water | place: USA:Blue River Watershed | collected 2017-08-17 | reverse complement strand
GGGCTATAAATGCCTTGCTGTAGCGCAATTTCCTGTAAGCTAAGTGTTTGTGAAATCATGATAACACAAGCAATCGAAAGCCCCAAGGGAATTTCATACGAAATGATTTGTGCTACCGAACGCATTGCCCCCAACAAAGAGTATTTGTTGTTAGAAGCCCAACCGGCCATCAAAATGCCGATAATATCAATAGAAACAATGGCTAATAAATAAAACACGCCGACGGCTGCTTGTGAGCCTTGGAGGTATTCGCCTGGGCCCAACGGAATCACGGCAAAGCCCGCAAAAATGGCACAGAAAATCACACAAGGAGCTGCCAAGAACAACCATTTATCACTCAATTTTGGAACAATATCTTCTTTGAGCATCAATTTGATGAGGTCGGCAAATAGTTGTAATAAACCATATTTACCTACCACCATTGGGCCTAATCGGTCTTGCATAAAAGCCGAAACTTTGCGTTCTGTATAAACACCAATAACGACATTAGCCAATACCAATGCCAAACAAATCAACAGGGCAATAATCATGATAAGTTACTTGTATGTGTAAGTATGAGTGCAAAATTATGAATGATGTTTTTCTTTTTCAGCAACTTATCGTTTTATGGAATTAAGTCTAAGTTAAATACCTGAAAAATAATATGTTATATTCACAATTCAGCATTCATACTTCATTGTTTGTGTGCGGCTTATGCTTCTTGCTCGGCTAGTACTTCGGTAGCTTTGGCAAGTGCTTGCTCAAAATCAGCAATGAGGTCTTCTACTGCCTCTAGTCCTACGGCAATGCGTACCAATCCTTCGGTGATGCCTACTTCGGCTTTTTGTTCTACACTCAACTTTGAGTGCGTCGTCGAAGCTGGGTGCGTAATAATGGTGCGGGTATCGCCAAGGTTGGGCGAAATAGAAGCAATGGTCAAATGCTTCGACATTTCGTTGACAGCCGCAAAGCCTCCTTTTACATCCATTGTCATAATTGCTCCACCCATTTTCATTTGTTTCTTCGCCAAATCGTATTGCGGATGAGAGCTAAGGAATGGATATTTAACAAAATTGAGGGCTGGATTTTTCTCTAAAGCTGTGGCTAATTTCAAGGCATTTTCGGCGTGTTTTTCCACTCTTAAATGAATTAACTCTAAGCTTTTTGATAAAATCCACGCATTAAAGGGCGACATCGAAGGCCCTGTATGACGAGCAAAAAAACGAATTTCTTTGATTAAATCGGCTCTACCACAAACAACGCCTCCAAGCACACGACCTTGACCGTCGATGTATTTGGTTGCCGAATGTATCACCAAATCCGCACCCCAGTCGGCTGGTGTCTGAATCACGGGCGTAGCAAAACAGTTGTCCACCGCCAAAATAGATTATACTTGGCTTTGAGTTGGGCAATGGCTTCTAAGTCGATTAAATCCAATCCTGGATTTGAAGGACTTTCGCAGAATAAAAACTTGGTATTTGGCTGAATGGCTCTCTCCCATTCTTCTATTTTATGTCCATCCACAAACGTGCACGTAATGCCCCATTGTGTTGTGATTTTACTCAAAATTTGAATAGCCGACCCAAACAAGGCTTTAGAAGCTACCACGTGGTCGCCTTGTTTGAGTAAGGCTGCCATCGCAGCAAAATTGGCGGCCATACCCGAAGCAAAAGCAAGTCCGTCTTCGGTATTTTCGAGCATACACATTTTTTCGACAAATTCGTCCACGTTTGGATTCATGTATCGAGAATAAATATTTCCTTCGATTTCGTCAGCAAAAATGGCTCTGCCTTGTTCTACGTCTTCAAAAGTAAAACTAGAGGTGAGATATAAGGGAACAGAATGTTCACGATTGTGCGAACGTTCTGCTTGGATTCTGATAGCTTTTGTCTGTTTTTTCATCGTACTCGCTTTAATACTGTGGATTCGTTCCTTAGTTGAGATGGTTTCAGAAATAAAGCCCCTAATTTACGTTCATTTCTTTGATTCAATGGTACATTTTGACCCTTTTTCACAAATAAATTATTTTTTTATAGAAAGATTCAACTTGGGTGCGTATTTTAGAAGCCTGTATCCATTTTTCTCAACTAAACTAAATTTGTACTTCAAACATGAAAAAAAATCTGCTGTCCTTAGCGGCATTTGTGTTGCTTTGTGCTTCTTCGGCTTTTGCCCAACGTACCATTCTCCATTGTGGCACTTTCATTGACGTAAGCAAAGGAACTACCCAAAGTCAAGTTTCTATTATAGTAGAAGGTCGTAAAATCACAGGTGTCGAAACAGGTTATACTGCCCCGAAAGGAACTGATAAAGTGATTGATTTAAAATCAAAAACAGTGATGCCAGGGCTTACCGATATGCACGTGCACATCGAAGGCGAAACAAGTAAAGACCAATTAATCAAGCGTTACCAATTCAATCAAGCCGATGTGGCATTTGAGGCAGCCCGTAATGCCAAAGTAACCTTGATGGCAGGCTTTACGTCGGTAAGGGATTTAGGAGGTTCAGGCGTAAACATTGCTTTGAGAAATGCCATCAGCAAAGGCGTAGCCCAAGGCCCAAGAATTTATACGGCTGGTAGAACAATTGCCACGACTGGCGGTCATGGCGACCCATCTAATGCCTTGAGCGATAGCTATACACCAGACCCATCTATGCTTACAGGGGTTATCAATAGTCCAGAAGAAGGCCGTAAGGCGGTGCGTCAACGCTATAAAGAAGGTTCTGATTGTATCAAAATTACGGCTACAGGAGGGGTGTTAAGTATTGCAAAGAATGGAAAAGCACCGCAATTTACCGATGAAGAAATCAAAGCTGTTGTAGAAACGGCTAAAGATTATGGCTTTCATGTGGCGGCTCATGCCCACGGAGCCGAAGGTATCAAGCGTGCCGCTAGGGCTGGCGTAACAACCATTGAGCATGGTACGTTTATGGATGACGAAGCCATCGAAATCATGAAGAAAAATGGAACGTATTTAGTGCCAACCATTTTGGCAGGTAAAACCGTAGCCGATTCAGCTAAAGTACCGGGCTATTATCATCCTTTGGTTGTGCCAAAAGCCTTAGAAACGGGTCCGCTTATTCAAAATATGTTTGCGAAAGCTTATAAAGCTGGCGTTAAAATTGCCTTCGGTACAGACTCAGGCGTTTCGCTTCATGGGTTGAATGCCTATGAGTTTCAGTACATGGTAGAGGCTGGTATGCCTGCCATAGAGGCAATTCAAGCGGCAACGATTGTGCCTGCAAAAATTTTGGGTGTAGAAAAAGATTTGGGTACGTTAGAAGTAGGCAAATTAGCCGATATTATCGCAACAGACGGCAATCCATTACAAGACATCAAATTGATGCGTAAAGTGAGCTTCGTGATGAAAGACGGAGTGGTTTACAAACAATAAGCAAGCCATTTGACCCCGATGCACCCAATTTGCCATCTAAGTTTATAAACAACAAGGATTTTTTGTTTTTTCAGAGGTACATTTGTTATTACGAATGATTAAAGCATCATCCTACTTTTCGGGTTGTTGCAGACGTACATTTGATTAAAAACCATTTCAACAGCGTTAAAAAGGCACTTTTGTTTGTACAGAAGTGCCTTTTTTAATTTACCCACTCCTTTATCACAATTTCATTTAGCTACTTTTTCGTCTTTTCTTCGCACTTGCCAAAAATTAAATATTCTTATAAAATTTTATCCTTTTTTATGTGTAAAACAAGTAGAAAACAAAAACAATCCTCTTTTATATAAAAATGATACAAAAAAAACAATAGTATAACCCATGATGTATTCTGATACTTATGTAAAATATGAGTCTTATCTAGCAGAAGATTTTGCCATAGATACGCTCTTTTTGCAATGGGTAGCAGAGCCAAAAAATAAAGATTTATGTAATTTCTGGAACGGCTTTTTAGGCAAGCATCCGCACAAACGCTTAGAAATAGAATACGCTTTATTTCTGACAAAGCACGGGCAATCAGATGTATGTAAATCAGAAATCAATGGCTTATGGGAAGCTATTAGTAGTACATTATCCAAAAAACCAATTTTATAACCAACTTAGTGCTTTATGCAAAACAACTATTTACTATTGAAAAGAGGGCTTCAAGCAGTGACCGCTTGCCTAGTATTTGTGTTACTAGGTTTCACGAGCGTAGCCCAAACGGTAACGGGTAAAGTTACCTCTAGCGAAGACGGACAGGGCATTCCTGGCGTTACGGTGATTATCAAGGGTACTAACAAAGGTACAACAACCGATGCCGCAGGAAATTACCGCATCAACACCAGCTCAGAAAAAGACATTTTAGCTTTTTCGGCTATTGGCTACATTGCGAGCGAAGTAACAGTAGGCAAAAAAGGGCTTATCAACATTGTATTATCGGTTGAAAACCAAGCCTTATCAGAAGTTGTAGTGGTGGGTTATGGTACACAAAAGAAAAGCCAATTGACAGGGGCTATTTCGCAGGTATCGGCCAAGCAAATTTCGGAGATGCCCATTACCAACTTAGGGCAAGCCCTCCAAGGAAGAACGGCTGGGGTTGACGTATCGCAGTCGGGTTCTAAGCCAGGTACAACGCCCAAGATTTTGATTCGTGGCCGTCGTTCATTCAATGCTGGTAACGACCCCTTGTATGTAGTAGATGGAATCCCGTTGTCGGCTGGTTACGAAGACATGAACCCCAACGACATCCAGTCGATTGAAGTATTGAAAGATGCCACAGCTACCGCCATTTATGGTGCGAGAGGTGCAAACGGCGTAGTGCTAGTAACAACCAAAAGAGGTGCTGTAAAAGGCAAAACTACGGTTACGTATGATATGTATGTAGGTCAATCACAAGCGTTGAGAAAACTTGAACTATTCAACGGCACCGAATTTGCCGAATATGTACGAGAAGCGTATCGTGCTACGGGTATTTACAAAAACGCCGCAGGTGCTATTGTACCAACAGGACAATCAGACGATATAGCCGACTCGAAAGTGGCGGTATTAGGTGGCGACCTCAACGTGGTAGAAGGTATCAAACAAGGTAGAAGCACAGATTACCAAGATTTGATTTTGAAAAATGGCTTCCAACAAAACCATACTATTGGTGTACAAGGAGGCAATGACAAAACGCAATTTTATATTTCGGCAGGATTTTTCTCTGATCAAGGTATTACCGAAGGACTCGACTATACCCGTACTTCTTTACGTGCCAATATCGACCATGCGATCAACAAATACGTAAAAGTAGGTTTATCGTCGTACATGATGTACAGCGACAGAAATGGCGAAAACCTTAACCCTTACAGCTTTACCATCAACCAGAACCCACTAGGTGCGCCTTACAAAGCTGATGGCTCTATCAACTTTACGCCAACCAACGATGCCTTATTGACTAACCCTTTGGCCGAGATTGTTCCTGGTGCACAAGTTGACAATACGAAGAAATATAGAATTTTTAATAGCCTTTATGCCGAAGTAGAAATTTTAAGCGGCTTGAAATACCGTGTAAACTTTGGCCCAGACTTTACGCTTTCTCGTTGGGGTAGATTTATTGGTGCACAAACCAACGCTAGAAAAGGAGGCGATGCACAAGCAAGCAGCCAAAATACATTCGGCTTTAACTGGACATTAGAAAATATCATCAATTATAACAAAACGTTTGGTAAGCACAACGTAAACGTAACACTCTTACAATCAATACAAAAAGACCGTTTCGAAGCATACTCAAGTAACGTGCAAGGTGTACCAGTAGAAAGCCAGCAGTTTTATAACCTAGGCAATGCCAGTTCTGTATTATCAGTAGGTAGTGGACTTACAGAATGGACTATCAATTCGCTTATGGCCCGTGTCAACTACGACTACAACGACAAATACTTAGTAACGTTGACACTCCGCCGTGACGGTTCTACTCGATTTGGCGTTAATAGCAAATATGGTAATTTTCCTGGTATTGCTCTAGGTTGGAATATGAGCAACGAAGAATTTATGAAACAAATTCAGTGGCTCGATTTGTTCAAAGTAAGAGCAGGTTGGGGTGCTGTAGGAAACCAAGGGGTAGCACCTTACCAAACACAAAGCTTGGTAAATCGTACAGCTTATGCTTGGGAAAATACAGCCGCTTTTGGGTATCGCCCCAATACCATCGGTAATCCAGATTTAAGATGGGAAAGTTCGGCTACAGCCAACGTAGGGTTTGATTTCAGCTTGTGGAAAGGCCGCTTACAGGGTTCGTTAGAATTGTACCAAACCAATACGACAAATCTCTTGTTGTCTGACCAATTGCCTGGCTCTACAGGATTTAGTTCTGTTACCAGAAACGTAGGTGAAACCCGCAACAGAGGGATTGAACTAGGCTTTTCGACAGTAAACGTTGATACCAAAGGCGGATTCAGATGGACAACAGACTTCCAATTTACCAAAAATAAAGAAGAAATTATATCGCTTTACAACGGTGCAGTTGATGACATCGGTAACAAATGGTTCATTGGTCAACCACTCAATTCGTTCTTCGATTTCAAGAAAGTAGGCATCTGGCAAGTAAGCGAAGCCGACCAAGCAAAAAAATACTATCCTGGCGACAACGCCAATGCCTTGGGTGCTGGTGTAGGGCAAATCAAGGTACAAGATACCAATGGCGATGGCGTAATCAACGCAAGCGATAGAGTTTTACTTGGTTCTGATGTTCCAGACTTCTCGGCAGGTTTAACCAACCGTTTTACGTATAAAAACTTCGATTTATCGTTTTTCTTCTTTGGTCGTTTTGGACAAACGATTGTGAGTGGTTTCCACCAAAACAACAACGCTTTGGCTGGTCGTTACCAACAAATCAAAGTTGATTACTGGACACCAAACAATCCAAATGCCGAATTCCCTCGTCCATTCAGTAACCAAGAGTTTCCTCAATACAATACCACTTTGATTTACTTTGACGGTTCATTCATTAAATTAAGAAACATCAACTTTGGTTATACCTTCAAAAATACAGCCGCTAAGAGATTGGGTATGGAATCGTTGAGAATTTTCTCTAGTATTCAGCAACCATTCATTTGGGCACCGTTCATTTCTAAATATAACGGTGTTGACCCTGAAACATCAGGAACATCAGTCAACAATGGTATTACACCAGCTACTAAGATTTTCACAGTAGGTATCAATGCCAAATTCTAGTGGTATCATTTAGAAAGAATACATGTTAAAGTAAATTTTAAATAGAAAAAATTATGAATCTTAGATATATTTTAAAACCAGCAAAAATCTTAGGAATCACGGCTCTTATCTTATCGGGGCAAGCGTGTTCGGGGATATTAGATGAAACGGTGGTATCAAATATCAGTAGCAATTATATGAGTACGGCTTCTGGTTTTGAGGCAGCAGTCAATGCAGCTTATTCATCTTTGCGTAACTACTACGCTACTCAACCAGGCTTAACTATGACTGAATATGGGACAGATATTTATGCCACAGGTGCCGATGGTGGTTACAAGGGTTTTCACTTTTATGATACCCAATTGAACCCAACAGTTGACTATTTGGCAGTGATTTGGGATGAGTTGTATCGTGGTATCAATACCTGTAATGCCATCATCGACCGTGCTTCTACTGTACCAGGCGTAACCGATGCTACGAAGAAAATACGAGTAGCCGAAGCTAAATTTTTAAGAGCACATTATTATTTCATCCTTTTCCAGCAATGGGGGGGCGTTGACCTTAGACTAAGCGAAACGATAACTCCTAGCAAATCAACCAAGAGAGCTACCGACACCGAGATGTACACGGCTATCATCAAAGATTTGAACGAAGCCATTGCCGATTTGCCCGCTACTTCGACTCAATACGGTAGAGCTATCAAGCCCGCTGCGGAAATGTGTCTGGCGAAAGTGTATTTGGCAAAAGCCTATTCTTCTATCAAAGCAAGTGATGATTTCAGCAAAGCTGCTGCCTTATGTACCAGTGTTATTAATAATTATGGCTATAAATTACTAGACGATTTTGCCAGTGTTTTTGATGAAAATAACCAAAAAAATAGTGAGATAGTATTTGCAGTACAATATACCTCAGACCCCCTTACCAACCTTACTAATAACACAGGTGCTGTTAATGGTGGTAATAACCTGCATTTGTTCTTTGGTATGCAATACGACGTACAAGCTGGTATGCAACGTGATGTAATTAATGGCCGTCCGTTCAAACGCTTGCGTCCAACGCAATATTGCACCGACGTAGTCTTTGGCGAAAGAGTGAACGATTCTCGTTACAAAAAGACGTTCAAAGATACATGGCTTTGCAACAAGCCCGGCACATACAACACCGCTTTTGATGATTCAAAAACCAAAGTAACCTTTGCGGCTGGTGATACAACGATTTTCATTCCGGGCTACGAAATGACCAAGGAAGAACGTGCTAAAAAGCCTTACCAAGTGCTTGTGCCTAGCAAATACTCAGAAGCTTTGTTCCCTACGTTGAAAAAATTCTTCGATACCAAGCGTCCTGATATGACTTACGAAGCTGGTAGCCGTGATTTCTTCGTCTATCGCTTGGCTGATACCTACTTGATGTTGGCAGAAGCACAATTGGGTGCAGGCAATGTACAAGCAGCCACCGATGCCATCAATATGGTGCGTCGTCGTGCAGCATGGCCAGGCAAACAAGCCGCTATGGAAATCACGTCGGCCCAAATGAAATTTGACTTCTTGGTGGAAGAAAGAGCAAGAGAACTGGCAGGCGAACAAACCCGCTGGCTAGACCTCAAACGTTGGGGTAATTTGGTAGAAAGAGTAAAATTGTACAATCCACAAGCGGCTGCCAACGTGGCTACCAAACACTTGGTGCGTCCAATTCCTCAAACACAAATCGACCGCACAGAAGGTGGAAACACAGCTTTCCCTCAAAATACAGGATACTAAATTATTGAGTAATTGAGCGAATTAAATTTTTCATTTTCAATTATCTTATTTCATAACCAGTTACGCCGAAAGCCGTTCTCTGACTAGAGAGCGGCTTTTTTTATGAAACCTCCTCTCCTAATGCTGAGTTTTAGGCAAAGACAAAACATAATTCGTAACTACTTAGCCATGTAATTCTACAAAAAGTACAATATTTAAAACAAAGTCATCTTTTAATAATACAAAAATATGTAATTTTGAGTTAGAGTTTGTAAAAATTTAATATCTTGATTATTGGAACTTTATAAAAAATAAAATTACACTTTCTACGGCTAATTATAGACTCTACGATAACTTCTTATAATTTTACAAACAATTGAATATCAACTATTTGCATTTGTGTGTTTTTCAGAATACTATCAAATTTCACTTAAAAATGTAATTAAATTTGTACTTTTCTAATATCTCCAATTATATAGTGTTTTTTGTTTTACAGAACATAAAATAAATGCAATTTTATCTATCCTATAACTCGTTCATTATCAGATACTTATAAAACATTATAGTAAAGTCTATAGTTACCATAATTCATAATTTATAATTCATATTTTTGTATGATTACTTACGTGATTGCCACAAAGCGACACTTGCCTTATCTTTGTTTTTACAATATTTTACTCATCAACCATTGTAAGTATGACTATCAAAACACTTGAGTTACGAAGCGATACATTTACCAAACCAACACCTGCCATGCTCGAAGCCATGTTTCAAGCAAAAGTAGGCGACGATGTTTTTGAAGAAGACCCTACCGTAAAGGCATTAGAGCAACAAGCCGCCCAATTGTTTGGCTACGAAGCTGGCTTGTTTTGTACTTCTGGCACAATGACAAACCAAATTGCCCTGAACGTGCATCTCAGACAAGGCGACGAAGTAATATGCGATAAGCTTTCGCATATTTACCTCTACGAAGGTGGTGGCATAGCAGCCAATACAGGGGCATCGGTCAATTTACTAGAAGGCGACCGTGGACGTATTTCGGCAAGCCAAATCCGAGAGGCAATACAACCCGACAACCTACATCATCCTGTTTCGAGGCTTGTATCTTTAGAAAATACAGTTAATAAAGGAGGAGGCTGCTACTATCAACTTGCTGCTATACAACAAATCAAGGAAGTTTGTACACAACACCATATAAGCTTACATTTAGATGGGGCAAGAATTTT
>JACCDQ010552138.1_pt1 | contig 10068 bp, 11 predicted proteins | sample 7446031 | NCBI WGS metagenome assembly JACCDQ01 (sample SAMN15323442, study PRJNA562643) | freshwater metagenome | isolation source: river surface water | place: USA:Blue River Watershed | collected 2017-08-17 | reverse complement strand
ATTCTATAACCAAGGTATCAAATACTCTTGCGCAAGCTAATCAGGCTGTGTATCAAATGCAAATACAAGTAGCTGATCCTAGCAATTCTGCGGTTTATACAGTTCAATACAAACTTCAATCTAGCCCTACTTGGATTACTACAGGATTAACTTCTGCTACTGATGTTCAATCTCAAGATGTTAATTATTATGATTCAGAAGGTAATTGGATAAGTTACACAGAAACCACAACAATCAAAACTTTTACAACTCCTTATCTAGCTGCTGGTTTATTTGAGATGAGAGTTGTTATTACTTCAGGCTCACCTTATATAAGCGCTGTTAATGGCAATATTGGAACACCATATGCAACTATTAGCGGTAAAACCACTTCTAAATATCAAAGATCCCATAGGATTGAATTAACTGGCAGCGCACCTTGGGATATTAAGGTTAGAAGGATTACAGCAGATAGCACTTCTTCAGCGCTGCAAAATAAAACTTTTTGGGATTCTTATACAGAAATTATTGATGGAAAATTCCGCTATCCTAATTCGGCAATAGTTGGAATTAGAATTGATGCTTCTCAATTTGATAGCATTCCTACAAGAAGTTATGATCTTAAATTATTAAAAATAAAGATTCCTACAAACTACAATCCAATTACTAGAGTTTATACAGGGATTTGGGATGGCACTTTTAAGGTTTCTTGGACTGATAACCCTGCTTGGTGTTTTTATGATCTGCTTACTAATGATAGATATGGATTAGGCGGATTCATAGATGAAGCTCAAGTAGATAAATGGACTTTATATGAGATTGCCAAATATTGTGATGGGTTAGTTCCTGATGGCTTTGGTGGCACAGAGCCTAGATATACTTGCAATATCTATCTGCAAAGTAGAGAAGAAGCCTACAAAGTTATTAATGATATGGCTTCTATATTTAGAGGGATGCCTTATTGGGCTAGTGGCTCAATTACAGTAGGCTATGATGCGCCTTCTGATCCAGTTTATCAATTTACAAATGCCAATGTGATTGATGGCACTTTTACATACCAAGGCAGCGCAATTAAAGCAAGGCATACAGTAGCTTTAGTTACTTGGAATGATCCTGATGATTTTTACAAGCAAAAAGTTGAATATGTAGAAGATGCAGATGGAATCAGTAGATATGGCATAGTGCAAACAGAAGTTCTTGCTGTAGGCTGCACATCTAGAGGTCAGGCAAACAGAGTAGGGCGCTGGATTCTATTTACAGAGCAATCAGAAACAGAGGTAGTAACCTTTAGAACTGGCTTAGAAGGCAATCAAATCCGCCCATCTAATGTCATTCAGATTGCAGATGAAGCTAGGGCTGGCACTAGGATTGGCGGAAGAATTGCATCAGTCTTTAATAATGTAATTACAGTTGATCAAGATATATCATCTGTAGCTAATATTATTGGTGGAACTTTGTCAGTAATATTGCCAAGTGGAGATTTAGAATCAAAAGTAATTACAAATGCTAGTCAAACTTCTATAACAGTAGCTAGTGCATTTAGTGAAACTCCAGCTATTAATGCAATATGGATGGTGCAAACTTCTACTCTTTCATTGCAAACTTTTAGAGTTACTTCTATTGTAGAAGAAGATGATGGGCTTACAGTTACAGCTTTGGCTCACAATCCTGATAAATATAATGAAGTAGAGCAAGGATTAGTATTACAGCCTAGAACTATTAGTTCATTATCTGTAACTCCTGAAGCGCCATTAAATTTATCAGCATCAGAAACTCTTTATGAAGAAGGCGCTGATATTAATGTATTAATTACTTTATCTTGGAGTCCAGTTCAAGGCGCTACTACTTATCAGGTTTCTTATAAAGCTAGTGAAAGAAACTTTGTAACACTTCCTGCAACTCAATCTACATCTATTGACATTAGAAATGCATTAGATGGTCAATATGAGTTTAAAGTATTTGCTATTAATGCTATTGGCAAAAGATCAGCACCATCTACATTAACAAAGCAAATCTATGGCAAAACTGCGCCCCCTGCTGATGTAACTAACTTTGCAGTTAATATTATTGGAACTCAAGCGCATTTATCTTGGACACCAGTTGCAGATCTAGATTTGGCTTATTACAGAATTAGACATTCCAATTTAACTACAGGCGCTACTTATTCTGATTCTATAGATATTATTGATAAAGTAGCCCGCCCTGCTAATACTACTGTAGTTCCTGCAATGACAGGCACTTATTTTATTAAAGCCTATGATAAGTTAGACAATGCTTCTATCAATGCGGCTTCATCTGTAGCAATTATCAATAATATTTCAGGCTTAAATGTCATTCAAACCATTACAGAATCTCCAGCATTTTTAGGTCAAAAAATTGAGTGCAATGTTTCTGAGCTTGGCTTAGTCTTAGATACTTCTGTAGATTTTGATTCTGTAGCAGGATTGTTTGATGATGTTGAAGGGTTGTTTGATGGCGGTGGTGGAACTACTTCTACAGAAGGAACTTACTATTTTGAGAACTATCTAGATCTTGGCAATGTATATACAAGCAGGCTCACAGTAAATATTGAGGTAGGAAGGCTTGATTATGTAAATACCTTTGATGCTAAAGAAGGTCTATTTGATGATCAAATTGGTGATTTTGATGGAGATCCTGATAGCTTTGATGATACAAATGTAGAATTATGGGTTTCTACTACAGATGATGATCCTAATAGCTCTCCAGCTACTTGGACAGCTTACAGGAGATTCTTGGTAGGGGATTACACAGCTAGGGGATTCCGCTTTAAGGCTGTTCTAACATCCACAGATGAAGGATCAAGCCCTGTATTAAAGACACTCACCATAAATGTAGATATGCCTGATAGGGTCATTGGCGGGGATGATTTAGTAAGCGGAACTGCTGCGGGTGGGTATTCTGTAATCTTCTCTCCAGCATTCAGAGTAGCGCCTGCAATAGGCATTATGGCGCAGAATTTGGCGCAAGGTGATTTCTATGAAATACCCACAAAATCAGCTTCAGGCTTTACAATTAGATTCAAGAATTCAGGCGGAACTGTGGTAAGTCGCACCTTTGACTATGTAGCAAAGGGCTATGGAGAATTAGTAACTTAGGAGAATTAAATTGAGCCAGCATGATTTCACTATTGATAACCAAGGCTTTCCAGCCTTTAGAGCAGATCTAAATAATGCTCTGCAAGCGCTAGGATCTACATCTTCAGGCACTACAGCGCCTTCTACTACTTTTGCTAATCAGCTTTGGTATGACACCACAAATAATATTCTGAAGATGCGCAATGAAGATAATGATGCTTGGATCTCATTGCTTACTCTTAATCAGACCACAGATACTCTACAAAGTGTTTCAGGCTTGGTTATTGGAACAGATGTGCAAGCCTATAATGCAAATACAGCTTTCTTAAATGTAGCTCAAGCCTACTCAAAAGCTCAAAGAGGAACTCCTGTATCTTTAACTTCTACTACTAATTCTATTGCTGTAGATTTCTCTTTAGCCAATAACTTTACTCATACAACTACTGAGAATACAACTCTAGCTAATCCTACTAATATTGTTGCTGGTCAATCTGGAATTATTGTAATTACACAGGGCGCAACAGCAAGGACTATGGCATTTGGATCTTATTGGAAGTTTAGCGCTGGCTCAGTTCCTAGCTTAACTGCAACAGGAAGCGCTGTTGATGTATTAGCCTATTATGCAGAATCAACTACTCGGATTACTGCTAGATTAATTGCTGATGTTAAATAAGGGAAAAAATGTCAGTTATTACAAATAATTTACTGCTTGGTGATGAAGGCTATTTTTTAACTAAGTCTTTGCGCTTTCGGTCTAGTGCTACTGCTTATTTAAGTAGGACATTTGCTGCAAATCCTACTACAAGAACTCAACAAACTTTTTCATTTTGGACAAAAAGAGGAAGTTTAGGATCTACTCAAGTTCTTTTTGGTGGGTATGATGGTTCTTCAGTAGGTGCTTTTCTTTTTAACTTTACATCATCGGACACATTACAATTTTTCTATGGCGGTAGTGCTGCAAATAATATTATCACCACACAAGTATTTAGAGATCCATCTGCTTGGTATCATATTGTTGCATCTATTGATTCTACACAAGCTACAGCATCTAATAGAGTAAAGATATATATAAATGGTGTTCAAATTACATCATTTGGCACAACAAACTATCCACCTCAAAATACTTTAATGCAGTTTGCATTAAACAATGGAAATAATAAAATTTGTCATAATTGGGATAATGCAAGTAATCCCCCATATGATGGATATATGGCTGAAATCAATTTCATTGATGGTCAAGCCCTAACCCCATCCTCATTCGGTGAAACATCTACAAGCACAGGTGTATGGATTCCTAAGAAATATACAGGAACTTATGGCACTAATGGATTCTATCTAGATTTCAAAGATACATCTTCTGTAGCTGCTCTAGGATATGATGCTGCTGGCTCTAATGATTGGACTGTTAATAATATCAGTCTTACAAGTGGCTCTACTTATGACAGCATGAAAGATGTGCCTACTCTTACAGATACAGATACAGCTAATTACTGCACTTGGAATCCTTTGGCTGTTGGAACAAATATTACAACTGCAAGTGGAAATTTAAATGCAACTGCATCAAGTAATTCAAATGCAATGCTTCAAGGAACATTTGGCATAACATCAGGAAAATGGTATTGGGAAGTTACTTTATCATCAGGCACTTCAGCTTGGGCTGGTTCTATTATTAAAAGCACTGCTGGATTAAATTATTCTTCATTATCATCAGGCGATGCTTACTCATATTCTAATGATGGAAGTAAATACAATGGTCAAACTTCTACAAGCTATGGAAATACTTATACAACTAATGATGTAATTAGTGTTGCTTACAATGCCGATACAGGCAAGATTTGGTATGCAAAGAATGGAACATGGCAAGCAAGTGGCGACCCTGCCGCAGGGACAAATGAAGCTTATAGCGGTATTTCAGGAACATATATGCCATCAGCATTACTTAATTCTGCAACAGGGATAGCAAACTTCGGTCAAAGACCATTCGCCTACACCCCACCAACAGGCTTTGTAGCACTAAACACATTTAACTTACCTACTCCTACTATTGGTGCTACTGCATCTACAACTGCTAATGAGTATTTTGATGCTACAACTTATACAGGAACAGGAAGTTCTTTATCAATAACAAATAGTGGTGCTATGCAACCTGATTTGGTATGGATAAAAATCCGCAATCAAGCCTTTGACCACACTTTAGTAGATGCAGTTAGGGGAACTAGCAAAGATTTAGAATCAAATACAACTGGTTCAGAACAAACAAGAAGCACAGTAACTGCATTTAATTCAAATGGTTTTACTGTCGGAACAGACAGTCAAGTAAATTCAAATGGAAATACTTTTGTTGCTTGGCAATGGAAAGCCAATGGCTCAGGCTCAACCAACACAGCAGGCTCTATTACATCTACAGTAAGTGCTAATACTACTGCTGGATTTAGTATTGCAATCTATACTGGCAATGGTTCAACTGGTGCTACTATTGGTCATGGTTTAGGTGTAACACCTAGCATGGTAATTTGTAAGAAAAGAAGTAGCACAGGAAACTGGATTACTTACCATACATCCACAGGAATTAATCAGTATTTGTATTTGAATTCCACATCAGCATCCAATACAGCATCACCAACTTGGGGTGTTAGTTCTACCACAGTTACATTTCAACAGCTTTTTTCTGATTACAATGATAGCGGTGTTACTTATGTAGCCTACTGCTTTGCTCAAGTCGCTGGCTATTCCGCATTTGGTAGCTATACAGGCAATGGCTCTACAAATGGCACTTTTGTATATACTGGGTTTAGACCTAGGTTTGTTTTGATTAAAAAGATACAGACTGGACTAGGAAATGGTGAATGGTATATTCACGACACTGCAAGAGATAACTTTAACCAAGCTCAATTCAAGCTGTATCCAAGTTCATCGGTTGCAGAAAATGGCGTTTCAGGCGAAACAACAACTACTAATGCTATTGATATTCTTTCCAACGGATTCAAGCTGCGCACAGGCAATGGCGCAACAAATGAAAGTTCTATTAGCTACATCTATGCCGCATTTGCAGAAAACCCATTTAAATTTAGTAATGCTCGCTAGGAGAAATAAAAATGTTTTTACTTAATGGCAACCCTTTAGCAGTAGATACACCTTTTACTGATAAAGATGGAAATCAATACCCTTCAAATTGGCTTAGACTTTCTACTGCTGCCGAAAAGAAAGCCATTGGAATTACAGAAGTTGCTGATCCTGTAAGGTCAGATGATCGCTTCTACTGGAATGGTGATATTAATAATCCTAAAGCCTTAGAAGATAAGCCTGAATTTAAAGAAGATGGCTCTCCTCTGTATATTCAAAAATACAATCCTGTAACTAAGGAAATGGAAGATACAGATAAGCAAGTAGTTACTAAAGGCTTAAAGTCTAACTTTGTAGCTCAAGTAAAAGCTACTGCTGGCTCTATCCTTGCTCAATCCGATTGGATGGTAATTCGCAAAGCTGAGAGAGATGTAGATCTTCCTACAGTTATGGCTGATTACAGAGCATCTATTGTTGCCAAAGCTGATGAATTAGAAGCTAAAATTAAAGCTGTTAAATCTGTAGAAGATCTTGCTGCATTAGATTTATCATTTCCTTCCTTGGAGAAATAAAATGCTAATTCTTGATTGGGTAATGGATAAGCTAGGCTATACCAAAAAACTTAGCTTCTCAGATCTTATTATGAGATGGGAGTTTGAAGAAGAAAAGCCAAAGCGCAAGCCTGCTGTTAAAAAGCCAGCTACAAAGAAGCCTGTTGTTAAGAAAACTATTCGCAAAAAGGTTTAGTTATGTCAGATGATTTCTTAGATCCATATAAATATGGCAAGCTAGTAGCTCAATTTGAGCAGATGGAAAAAAAAGTAGATGCAATGGAATCTGATATTAAAAAGCTTCTTGCTATGGCTGAGAGATCAAAAGGCTCACTATGGGCGCTTATGGGTGTAGCTTCTGTAGGTGGCGGAATGATTACTTATCTTGCAGATCTATTTATTAAAAAATGAGCTTTGTAAATGAATCTCTAACCAAATGGAATAAATCAGAGCCATTTGAATTACAAGTAGCTAGAGGACAAATTAGAGGTCATTCAGTAGTTAATATCTTTGGATTTAATACATCTGTAGGCACTTCTTTTATTACTCCTTGGGAACTAAATACTCAATATCCTTTTTTATCTTCTGCTCATCAATTATCTATAGTTTCTACTTCCGCTTCTGATACAGGCAGGATTGTTATTATTTCAGGGTTAGATGCCAGTTATAACCCAATTACAGAATCTATAACTGTTAATGGAACTACTCCAGTAACTACTACAAATGCTTTCTTGCGCATCAATTCCATGGCTGCTGGAGATGGCACTATTATTGGCAATATTACTGCTTCCTATAATGGAACAGTTTATGCGCAGATTACAGATGGTGTAGGTAGGACACAAATGGCGCAATATACTGTTCCTGCTGGACACACCTTCTATCTTTATAGAATCAATGGCTGGTCAGCTACAGCAAATAATAATCAATATATTACTTTTAGAAATAGGGCAACTACTTTAACTGCTACTTTTGATGTGGCGCAGGCTACATTTACTAGCTCACAATTTGAAGTGCAGCGCAGGCTTCCTTTTGCCTATGGTGAAAAGTCTAATATCCAGTTGCAATGCAAATCTAGCAATTCTACAAATGATGTAGCTCTAGCAGCAGAAGGCATCTTAATTAAGAATTTGGAGTAAGCATGATCTTAGAAACCATCATTGGCGCATTAGTTCCTGTAGGCATAGAAGGCATTAAGCAAATTATTGGCAAATTTACTGGCGGAGTTCGCCCTACTACTATTGCAGAGCAAATTGAGTTAGATAAATCTGAGATCTCTAGGCTTGAAGCTCTTGCCAAATTAGATAATCCTTTTGGGCAGCCTAGCCAATGGGTAATAGATCTAAGGGCTTCTGCTAGGTATATTGGCGCTTTAGTAGTGATTGGTTTGGGGATTACTACTATTTATCTGCCTGTAGATCCATATATCCAGCGCATAGGCTTAGAAGCTGCCAATATTGCATTTGGCTTCCTTTTTGGCAGTCGCATTATGGCTAATCTTGCTAAGAAATGAACTCAGAGCATTTAATTGCTTTAGGCATTCATCCTAATTGGTATGATGCATTGCAAGAAACCTTTGATAGATATGAAATCAACACTATCAAAAGGCAATCTCATTTCATAGGACAATGCGCCCATGAATCTAATTGGTTCAAAACTCTAGAGGAAAATCTAAACTACTCTGCGCAGGGCTTAATGAGCATTTGGGGATCTAGATTCCCTACTTTAGAGATTGCTCAACAATATGCTAGAAATCCTGAAAAGATAGCCAATAAGGTCTATGGTGGCAGATTTGGCAATACAGAAGATGGGGATGGCTGGAAATACAGGGGTAGGGGAATTATTCAGCTTACCTTTAAAGAGAACTACAAGAGGACAGGAGATGCCCTAGGAGTTGATTTAGTGGCTATGCCTGAGCTTTTAATTACTCCTAAATACTCAACCTTATCTGCTGGTCATTTTTGGTCTAAAAAGGGCTTAAATTCGCTTGCAGATGTGGATGATTACCAAGAGATAACCAAGCGCATAAATGGTGGGCAAACTGGGCTAATGGACAGGATTTATAAAACCAAGAAAACAGAAGAAGTATTACTTAGAGAAATTTAAAGATCTGTAGATCTTGCCATCCTGCCATTGTTTATCTATGCCAGCTTCCTGATAAAGCTGAATTACCTTCTCAGGGTAAACCATTATAGGTTTCTTCTCTGCAAAGCAGAATACATATACTAGAGAAAATTCTTTGGTGTTATACCACTCAAGAAATAGCGGAATCTTATCTATTTCTTCTTTCTTGAAATTGCCAGTTCCTTTTACATTCACCACATACATTCCATTAGGAGTTTCTAGGATGTAGTCAGGAATATTTCTAAGTAATGGATTGAGCTTAAAGTAATTTGGGATAGCGCTTACTTTTTCTTCAAATCCTAATCTCCAGTATTTGTAGTTTTTTTGTGTGCAGTATTTCTCAAAAAGTATTTCGCCATGATTGACTACTTTTTGTCTTTCTAAGAATGTGTGTGCTGCTTTCATGCCAGTTTGATAAGCGGAGAACTGGTCAAAACCCTGTGAAGGATAGAGCTTATCTCTCTAGATTTCATGGCGCTAAATTAGCTTCTTCTTTAGCTTTAATCAAAGGCTCTGCAAGCTCAATAATAACTACTTGATCTGTTAGCGCTATTTTGATTGCTTCAAGAGTTTGCCCTTGCCTAATAAACTTTTGCACCAATTCCCTAATTTCCTGTTCCATATCTATCCTTAAAATGGAATATCTTCTGAAAGATCATCAATGCCATCTTTCTTAGGCTTTGGCATCTCATCATCTCCCCTAGGCTTGAAGTTATCCTTCTGCTTTGGCTCAGAGAAATTAAGCCAGCCATCCCAATTTACAGGGAGAGATTCAATCTTGGCTGATAGTCCGCCTTGGCGGGTATCCATTACAACTCCACATTTAACCCATCTAGTCTTATCTTCGCCTGTGGTTTGATCTTTGTAAGTTCCGCTTTTTGCTATCAATTCATACTTAATTGCCATTTAGTTTCCTTTTTAACTGTGAAAGTGTTGCATCTACTTCATTCAAAAATTGCTTAACTTCTGCTTCCATTTCCTGAATATATGCATCATCCCAATTCAGGCGCACTACAAACAGTTGAAGATCTTCAGGCAGTCTAGGATCAAAAGATGCAAAATCACACCATTTGCGCCCTGTGCAAGCCATCTGAGCCATCATCTGTGGGATATATTTAGAAGGCGGTTTGCCATCCTGTAAATACTCTAGATGAGTAGTTGTATTGGGGCATTTGATCTCCAATAGCCCATCTTCCGCTACTAAGCCATCAGGAGAGCAGCCAAACCATTCAATAGTAGGATGATCCACAAATGGCACT
>JACCDQ011877357.1_pt1 | contig 10072 bp, 9 predicted proteins | sample 7446031 | NCBI WGS metagenome assembly JACCDQ01 (sample SAMN15323442, study PRJNA562643) | freshwater metagenome | isolation source: river surface water | place: USA:Blue River Watershed | collected 2017-08-17 | reverse complement strand
TCTGACCTTGTGGCGATGGGGTTCTCTAAGAAGATCGTAGAAGGTCTACCTGCGTCTGATTCTCTGACATACACACCTGAGCGACTGGCTCGATTTGACAACGGTGAGATTCCTGATGACATGGCATCCTTGGATACCTGGATGCAGACTGTTGAGGTTTTTGAGTGTTATATCCGCAAGGGTACGAAACGAGGCATTGCCCAACTCAAGCAAGTTTTCTACGCCGGAAACGAGATTCTGAGCGAAGAAGACAGCGACTATATCCCGTTCCATTCTCTGTGTCCGATTCCGATTCCGCACAAGTTCTTTGGTAACTCTCTCGCGGATAGGACTGTTGACCTTCAGCTCATCAAGACAACGATCACCCGTCAGATGTTGGACAATATGTATCTGACCAACAATAACCGAGTGGTTGCAGTGGATGGTCAGGTCAATCTTGATGATCTCTTGACGTCTACCGCAGGTGGCGTGATTCGAGTCAAGTCTCCTGGTGCTGTCCAACAGTTGGCAATTCAGAACATGGCTGCTGGCTCGTTTCCGATGCTTCAATACTTGGATCAAGTTCAACAAAAACGCACCGGAGTGACGGACGCCTCTCAAGGTCTTGATCCTTCTATCCTTCAGAACGTGACTGCCGCTGCGGTTGCCTCGATGCAACAATCTGCCGCAGGTAAGATTGAAATGATCGCTCGAATCTTCGCTGAAACGGGCGTCAAATCGCTTTTCAAGGGAATCCTGCATCTACTATGCAAGTACCAAGATAAACCCCGTGTGATTCGTTTGCGTGGCAATTATGTGGCGTTTGATCCTCGGGAATGGTCGAATCAGTACGATGTAGACATTAACGTGGGACTCGGAGCCGGAAATCGCCAGGAACAGATGGCAATGCTGTCGATGGTTCTCCAGAAACAAGAGCAGATGCTGGCGCAGTACGGTCTGAACAATCCTCTGGTGAGTTTGGGTCAATACCGGAACACTCTGGGTCGGATGGTGGAAGCCGCAGGATTTAAGGATTCTGCTGAGTTCTATAAACCGATCACTCCAGAGATTGAACAACAGATTGCCCAACCGCAACAACCTCAAGTTGATCCGGTGGCGCAGGCTGCGATGGCAAAGGCTCAAGCTGACATTCAAGTCCAGCAAGCAAAGGCACAGGCAGACATTCAGTTGGCAAGGGAAAAGGCTGCGGCTGACCTACAACTCCAACAACAGAAATTCATGGCTGAGATGGAAATGAAACGTCAGGAATTCGAGGCTGAAGCGCAACTCAAAGCAATGAAAGTTGGCGCAGGCATTACCTCCAACATTGAAATCCCAGGCTAATCATGGCTACAAAACCGACAACAAGTGACGTTATAGCGGCATCAAGAATTGAGGCGGGCAGGAACCCGTATGATGCAAAATATGACGTTAATGGAGATGGTGTTGTTGACATAACAGACGTTCAAGGACTAAATAAAGCGTCTGTTGGCAAGGACCCTGGATTTGCTTTTGTTGGTGACATATTCTTTGCTGAAAAAGCAAAAACACCGCAAGAATACGCAGCGATTCAAACAGCCAACCAAGAGCGTATTGCAGCAGAACAAAAAGAAACTGAACGCCGACAGACTCTGTTGGCTGACGCACAGAAGATTTATGGGAACGTCACCCCTGAGTTGGTGGCAAACAATCCTAATCTGACACCGCAACAGTTAGCCAGCCTTGCCACGAAGAATTACTGGTCAAACGAATCAGAGGCTTTTTCTCGCGTAATGGCGGGAATGGAAACCGGAAAAACCAAGCTAGAAACGCAGTCTTTGGGGACAGATGAGTTTGGCAATGAGATGACCAGACTTGTCTTAACGACTAAAGAAAATCCTGGTTACGACACGATTGAACTAAGACCAACCTCTCAGCCTGGTGTTTATCAGTTTGGAACGCCTAACCAAGTGGCTGGTGGAACCATTCAAGGTGTCATCCAAGCCGATCCAGAAAAAGGCACATATACACCAATTCAAGACTACACAAGGCAGGTTCAATACACGCCTGGACAAGGTGGTGGACTCTTGGGTTCGATGATTGGCTCTTTTGGCGACATTATCAAAGAGTTAGGACCAATCGCAACGGTTGTTGGTAACGCAATCGCCCCAGGTCTTGGTACTGCATTGAGCGTTATTACTGCCATTGACGAAGGCGCTAATCCTGCTGACATTGCTAAAACGATTGCAATCGCAGAGGGTGTGAATCAGCTTGGTGTCTCTAGCGATGTTTCTCAAGCAACAGGATCGCAAGCTGCTGGACAAGTGGCTGCGGGAACTGTACAGGGATTGCTGTCTGGTCAGAACTTAGAGGATGCTTTAACCTCTGGGTTAAAAAGCGTTAGACCAGTAAATGAGTTTGAGGCTGAAGTTAATCAGGTACTTGATTTACCTGCAACACAAGAAACTCTAATATCTGGTCAAGACTTAGCCGCTGACAACATCACCGGAAACACCGTCCAAGACGTCATCACCAACCTGGTGAACAACATCGCAATGGATACTTTGGTGTCCGGTCAAGACCTAGCTGCCGATTCCATTACTGGGAATACGCTTCAGGATGTCATCACGACATTGGTGAATACTGGAACAGACACTCTTGTTTCAGGTCAGGATTTAGCCGCTGATTCAATCACTGGCAACACTCTGCAAGACGTTATTACTACGCTTGCAGATAACATCGTAACTGGAACTGATACGATTGGAACCACAAGCGACACGATTGGGACTACTAGCGACACTCTTTTGTCTGGTCAAGATTTGTCTGCGGATACGATCAACGGAAGCACTCTGCAAGACATTGTCAATGTTCTGAATCAAGATACTGTTTTGTCTGGGCAAGACCTGGCATCCGATTTAGGAACTGGTACTGCAAATACCTTAGAAGACATTTCAAACGCTCTGGCAGGTGAAGGCTCTCTCATCACTGGTCAAGACTTGGCGTCTGACTTAAAGACTGGAACGGCAAACACGTTAGACGATATTTCGATTGCATTGGCAACCGAGGGAACCGGCTTAACTGGTCAAGACCTGGCTGCTGATAACACTACCGGAAACACTCTGACGGATATTGCCAATGTCATTACGACAAATAACGACACTGTCGGAACCGTTGATGACGTCATAAAAACGCTCTCAGATGTTGCCAAAGTAGCGAGTGTTGTTGGAGTTGCTGATAGTGTTCTAAATAACGAAACCCAACCAACCCAAAGGACTGGATTTGACATTGTCCCAGTCCCGACAGATTGGAAGTCTCCGGTTTATGACCAGAGTTTCACCCCGATTGATTTGAACTCAATTTTGGACAACATTAACCGACTGCAAAACACTCAATGGGCTACCCCGAGAACATACGGTGGTGCGTATATGGGAACTCCTGTTAATATCAGTGACGTTGTTAACCAGATCATGGGCACAGAATTGACTCAGCAATCCATGCCATCGAATATCACAAACGCAGTCGGAGGAATCCTTGGATCGTCCACAACTCGCTAAGAATCTGATAAATGACGATTTCTTCAAAGAGGAAATGGATCGTTTGCGCCAGGCAGAGATTAACAATATATTGAATTCTCTCCCTGACGAACAAGACAAAAGAGAGATTGCATACGTTAAGATAAATGCAATACAATCAGTATTAACACATTTTGAGTCGATTGCTAACACAAAGTTAATCGAACAAAAGAAATGGAAAATCCTCTAACGAGGCGGTGGCACACCGTTTGTGCTGACAATTTGGGAATGAAATGAGCGAAAACACGACTCCGCAAGGAAGTGTGCTGACGGTGGACGGAGCCGCAAACGCATTTCTTGGAATGATGGATTCAGCAGAGGAACCCACTGGGCAAACCGAAACTGAGGAAATCTCCGAGGAAGCCGGAGAGGCTGTTGAGGATGAGTTGGTAGAGCATGAAGAAGTTGAGACAGAGAAACCTAGCACTTTTAAGGTCAAAGCGGCTGGCGAAGAACGCGAAGTGACTCTCGAACAGCTTATTGAGGGCTACCAACTTGGACAAGACTACACCAAGAAAACCCAAACGCTTTCGGAGCAACGCAAAGAGGTGGAAGCCGAACGTGCGAAGATTTCCGAAGCGAACAAACTCCGAGATCAATACGCCCAACGTCTGCAAATGATGGAGCAATTCCTCCAGCAACAGACCAAGGGTGAAAACTTGGAAGCTCTTAAAGAAACTGACCCCATTGGTTATGCCGTAAAGGTTGCTGAACAACAGCAACGCAAGGAGCAAATGGCGGTTTTGAAAGCCGAACAGCAACGCATTGCCCAACAGCAACAAGCCGAGCAGTCCGAGCGTTTGAAATCTCACATTGCAGAGGAAAGCTCTAAACTAGCTACCTCGATTCCTGGTTACGCTGACCCGAAACAAGGCGATCAAATTCGGCGAGACATTCGCGAATACGCCAAGTCGATTGGATGGACAGATCAAGAGTTAGCCAACATATATGATTCTCGCGCTGTGCTCAGTTTGTATCAGGGCATGAAGTACGCCTCATTGCAGAAGGCAAAACCGAACGTAACCAAGAAGGTTACCGAGGCTCCTAAAACAATGAAATCAGGTGTATCTCAAAGCCGTGATGTGGATTCTGAGCAGCGTAAAAAAGCTATGGCGCAGTTGAAACGTACAGGAAATGTGCGTGATGCTGCAAACGCATTTGAACGCTTTTTGTAAGGAAACAAAATGGCTACCTATCAAACCTACACCGCTATTGGTCAGCGGGAAGATCTTTCGGATGTTATTTATAATATCTCACCAACGGACACGCCCATTATGTCGTCTGTCGGTAAATCCAAGGCAACCGCCGTTTACCATGAGTGGCAAACTGACTCGCTGGCTGCTGCCACGACCAATAACGCCGCTGTGGAAGGTGATGACGCCACTGATGCAACGATGAGTCCCACGACTCGCCTGGGCAACTACACCCAGATCGTTCAGAAGACCGTCAAAATCTCCGGCACTTTGGACGCCGTGGACAAAGCTGGTCGCAAGTCTGAAAAGGCTTACCAACTGGCTAAAGCCTCTGCCGAGATCAAGCGCGACATTGAAACCATCATTTCGGCTAACCAAGGTCGTTCTGCTGGTAACTCGTCTACCGCTCGCAAGTTGGGTTCGCTGCTGTCTTGGATCACCACCAACAGCTCGGTGGGCACTTCCGGTGCTGATCCCACGACCATCGGTGTTTCGACCCGTACTGACGGCACTGCCCGTAGCTTTACCGAAACCATCCTGAAGGATGTTATTCAGCAGGTTTACTCCTCTGGTGGCAACCCCAAGATTCTGATGGTTGGCGCATATCAGAAACAAGCCGTTTCTGCTTTCGCTGGTATCGCTGCACAGCGTTACATGGCTCCTGGCAATGAGCCTACCACCATCATCGGCGCTGCTGATGTGTACATGAGCGATTTCGGTACGGTTTCTGTCGTGCCTAACCGCTTCATGCGTACCCGTGACGCTCTGGTGCTCGACCCTGAGTACGCTGCTCTGGCTTATCTGCGTCCGTTCGCCACGAACGAACTGGCTAAGACTGGCGACAGCGAGAAGACTCAGATTCTGGCTGAGTTGACCTTGGAAGTCCGTAACGAGGCTGCCCACGGTATCGCTGCTGATTTGGCTGTTGCCTAATCTAAATGGGGGGCTAATCACCCCCCTTTTTTTATGAAACTTGTCGCAGATAACGCTGGTAAACAAACACTCTTTCACTCGATTGACGGAAGTGACGTTTTAGAAGTCAGACAAGACGTTTCACAGATCATCGAGCAGAACAAAGCCCAATACAACGCTATTGACGAACGAGCGAAGTGGGGCGAACTGACAAAAATTGCTTCTCTCCCAATGGTAGTCATTGATGACCTTAACAAAAAGGGCATAATGCGAGGGTTTGCGGTTATGGATCAACGAGGCTTTAAGGCTTTCCTGAATGATCCTGATAACCGTTTCTTCAGAACCCGTCCAGGAGAAGTATGAATATTGCAATCTGTGTTCCCTGCCGTGATACCGTCATGGCTGGCTTTGCTTTTGACTTAGCCAAACTCTGTGCTTTTGACGGCGTCACGCGATGCTCTAAAGGCGGCTCCCTGCGGATTTATCAAATGCCTGGGACACTGATCTTCAACCAACGCCAAAAGCTCGCTGAGACTGCTTTGGCTGATGGTGCTGATGCGATTCTCTGGATTGATTCGGACATGAGATTCCCGAAAGATTCACTCCAGATCATGTTAAGCCGCGAAGTCCCGATTGTGGGTGTGAACGCAACGACTCGAAGAAAGCCTGTTGAGCCGACAGCACTTGATGCTGATGAGAAGACGAATCAACTTGTAAAGGTTTTCTCAAAAGGTAAAGAGGGACTAGAGCAGATTGTCGGTGTTGGATTTGGAATGGTGTTAACTCGGAAAGAGGCTTTCAATTTACCCAAACCATGGTTTTGGTTTGAGACAACGGCAAAGGGTGGTTTAGTTGGTGAAGACATTTATTTTTGTGCGAAGGCATGGGATAATGGGATACCAACATACGTTGACCATGAATTGTCGATGCACATCCGACACATAGGAACGTACGAGTATGGATGGGATGATCTATGATTTCTACATATTCAGATTTGAAAACAGCGATTGCTAATTACTTGGCAAGGACTGACCTCACAGATCAAATTCCCGACTTCATTCGTTTCGCAGAGATTCGCCTGCGCCGTGAGTTGCGAATCCGTCAAATGTTGAAGACTGTGACCACCTCCACGACCGGAGGGGATTCAACTGTTGAACTGCCTTCAGACTTCCTAGAGGTGCGGGATTTTGTTGTTGACACGAATCCGATTCAGCCTCTGACCTATTCCAGTCCTTCGACATTCTCTCGGAACTCTCGCCGCACAGAGAGTGGCAAACCGATTGACTACACCATCATGGCTTTGGAGTTTGAACTCGCTCCGACTCCAGACAGCAATTACACGCTTGAACTGTTGTATTTTGCTGCACCGACTTATCTGAGTGACTCAAACACAAGTAACGTCTTCATGGCAAACGCGCCTGATGCCTTACTGTATGCCTCCCTCCTTGAAGCTGAACCCTACATTATGAACGATGCAAGGATTCAAACTTGGGGGTCTATGTACAACCGAGCAATCGAGACTCTGAATATCTCCGACCAACAAGGTCAGTATTCGGGTGTCCCTCTCGCAATGAAAACTTCACTGAGGTAAATCATGGCTGAAATGTCGAATTATCTTGAGAATGCGCTGATTAACGCAACTCTACGAAACACCAGTTACACAAGCCCGTCCACGGTTTATGTCGCACTCTATACGAGTGACCCGACTGACGCTGACACTGGAACTGAGGTTTCTGGAACTTCTTACGCTCGTCAATCGGTGACGTTTGGCTCTCCTTCTAATGGAGTGTCTACAAATTCTGCCGCTGTGGAATTCCCGCAAGCTGGAGGCTCTTGGGGTACTGTGACGCACATCGGAATCCGTGATGCTTCTACGTCTGGAAACCTGTTGTATCACACTGCCTTGGATGCTTCTAAGGCGATTGCAACTGGCGATGTGTTTCGTATCGCCTCTGGCTCACTAAGCGTAACACTCGCGTGAGATGGCTGACCTTCTCCCACCGTGGACACTTGACTCTCTTGATAACTTAAAAGCGAGTCTTGATGACCTGACGCTTTCGTTAGACAGTGAGTTATACGAAACGTCCGTCACGCTGTGGGATGCTTACGGATCGGTCAATGCGACTGCATCCGTAAGTTCTGATTCTAGTGTTATCTTCGCCGGAGCGGGTTCTGTATCCTGCTCGGCAACGGTTTCATGTGATGCTCAGATTGTCAAACCAGCATCTGCAAGCATAAATTGTGAAGCCACCGTTACCGCATCGGCAACCAGGGTTCTATCTGGCTCTGCCTCAATCACGGCACAGGCTGATGTAACTGCCTCGGCTCAGATCGTTAAAGACGCTGCTGCCTCAATATCTTGTTCTGCAACCGTCACGGCAAATGGTGGATTACTGCTTGCAGGTGACGCCTCGATTACCGCAAGCGCAACGGTAAGTGCAGCCGCAATCCGTGTAAGGGATGCTGTTGGGTCTATAACGACCTCCGCAAGCGTTTCTTGCGAGGGGATAAGGGTTAGAGACACATCGGTGGAAATAAACGCTCTGGCGACTGTTTCTGCTGATGGGACGGGTATTTTTGATGGTGTTGGATCGGTAACTTGTCTTGCTACTGTGGTTTGCGATGGCAGACGCATGGGGGATAATTGGTCAGACGTTTCAGAGAGCGATAACTCATGGACTCCGATTTCTGAGTCTAACAACGACTGGACTGAAATCTCTGTGGGAACGAATACCTGGACGCCTGAAGGAACTGGGTCGAATACATGGACAAGCCAATCTCAAAACAGCAATGTTTGGCTTTTGCAGGGGTAAATGATGGCAACACAACGAATCCAACTGACTGAATGGCTACCTGACCAGCCTGGTATCTCTGGGGCTTTGACAGACGCAAAGAATGTCGTTTCTCAGGCGATTGGATACGGTCCTTTCCCTTCTGCCACGACATTTTCTCAAAGTGCTGCGGAAGACCTGACCACTTTGTATGCGGCAAAAGACACCAGTGGTGCAACAAAACTGTTTGCTGCTGGCGCGTCTAAGATGTACAGCGTGTCTGGTGTGGGTGTTTTGACTGATGTTTCTCGATTCACTGGGACGTATTCTCAGAGTGGAACGACAACTCTGACGGTGACGTCTTCAGGGCATAAGCTGAAAACTGGCGACACCATTTATCTTGATTTCACAAGTGGAACCGCTACTGATGGGTCTTTCACTGTGACTGTGGTTGATGCAAACACTTTCACCGTGACCACGACCTCTGCGACAACCTCTGGAAACGTCACCATTAAGGTTTCTTCTACTGACTACACAACTCAGTCAGGGGACAGGGTTCGTTTTACTCAGTTTGGCAGAACCATCATTTCCACGAACAACTCCCAACGTCTTCAGTATTGGGATTTGACCTCGTCTACTGCTTTCAAGAATCTTTCGGATTCTGCACCGATTGCAAAGTACATCACAGTCGTTCGTGATTTCGTGGTGGTGGCGAACACTAACGAAGGATCGCAACAGCCTTACCGAGTGCGTTGGAGTGCTTTGAACAACGAAACCGACTGGGTTGAAAACGTAAACACTCAGTCTGATTACCAAGACATTCCTGACGGTGGTCAGATTGTAGGAATCCGAGGTGGTGAGTTTGGCGTAATCTTCTTGGATCGTGCGATTCACCGAATGAGTTATGTCGGGACTCCGTTTATCTTCCAATTCGACAACATCTCTCGAAACAAGGGATGTATTGCCTCTGGGTCTATCGCTCAGTATCAAGGCATTTCGTTCTTCTTGAGTGATGACGGTTTCTATATGTGCGATGGGCAACAAGTCACGCCTATCGGTGCAGAGAAGGTTGATCGATTCTTCTTCAATGACGCATCGGAATTCGACTTCCCGTCAATGTCTGCCGCTGTTGATCCTGTTCGCAAGTTGGTGATTTGGAACTACAAAGGCGTGGATGGTAATCGTCATTTGATTATCTACAACTTCGCCACAAAGAAGTGGACCTACGCCGATGCGGGGACTGATTACATTTCTGAGAGTTCTACGTCCTCGTCAACTCTTGAAGAACTGGACACTCTGAGCGCGTCCATTGATGCCTTGGCGATTTCTCTTGATTCTCTGATGTTCATGGGTGGTAAATACTTCCTGGGTGGAACAAAGGGAACCAACGTGATGACCTACACCGGATCGAATCTGACCGGAAGGATCGCCACTGGAGACTTGGGTGGTCAAGGTCGTTCTGTGATGACTTTGGTGCGTCCTCAAGTTGACAATGGGTCTGCGAGTATCGCTGTGTCTTCTCGGACTCTTTTGAGCGAACAGGTAACGTATGGAACCGCTGTTTCTGCGAGTTCTGAGAATCGGGTTTCTCTGAGGAGTTCAGGGAATTACCATCGAGTCCAACTAAATCCTACGGGGAATAACTGGAAAAACGCATCAGCGATTG
>JACCDQ011404264.1_pt1 | contig 10074 bp, 10 predicted proteins | sample 7446031 | NCBI WGS metagenome assembly JACCDQ01 (sample SAMN15323442, study PRJNA562643) | freshwater metagenome | isolation source: river surface water | place: USA:Blue River Watershed | collected 2017-08-17 | reverse complement strand
GCTGATATTTTTTGTGGCCAAAGGTTACGTCATGTTTAGCATTGCATTGCCTATGATGGTTTGCAATATGGCAGGCTCGTATGTAGGTAGCCGCATGGCATTACTCAGAGGCAATGGTTTTATCAGAGTTTTGTTTTTGGTAGTAGTTTTTGGACTAATTTTGAGGTTTGGTTATGATATTTGGAAGATGTATTGAATCGGTATTATGATTTAAAGTTTCTCCAAATGAGATTCAAAAACTCTATTTCTTCAATAGAAAAATGTTCTTTCATAATTTTTGTATTATAGATATATGCCATACAATCACCAAATTTTAGGTATTGAGATGAGGGAATTTTATTTGCTTTTAAACACTTTTTTAAAAATTCAACTCTTTTTTCTTCATCATTTGATATAATTTTAGACAATTTTTCAATTTCATCTTGTTTATATCTATTCAATAAATAGCCAGAATCAACGAGACTATTCCAATTTCTTCGTGCCTCCATTCCTTGATGGACATTAAAAAATCTGCCCTTTTCGAGAGCAAAGCGTAAAGGCTCTTTTCTGTTAAAATTTAGATTATTTTCTTCAATTCTTAGCCAAAATAATTCTGTTTCAACGCCAACACTTTCATTCCACTGTATCAGAAAACCATCTATCAACGATTTTAAGCCAATTGAGTTTAATTTCCCTTTTTCTATCAAAATTAATATCTCATCTTTCGCCCAATCGTGATGGTTTGAAATGTTTTTTTTCTGTGAAATATTGAGTTGTTTATTGTTTATATTCAGTTCTTTTGAAATAGCTAACATTTTTAAAAATTCATTAGCTTTTATCAAAGTTTCGTTGGTAACGGGCATATTTCTAATGAATTTTAAGAAAATTAAGAATATTATTACTTAGGTTTTCAAATATATGAAATATCCCGTAGGGATTAAATATTGGTAGAAAAAAGTGTAATTTTCACAAAAAAATCCTGTAGAGAAGAAATCGATGTTGCGTACCTACGGCACGCCGATATTAGGAGTTGATTTATAAGCTACCGATATTTAATGCCTAACGGCATATTGAAATCGCAAAAAAAAATCCCTACGAAGCAATTTCGCAGGGGTTTTGATATATTACAGAGTAAAAAATTGGCTAAAAACCCCGAAGGGGTGCAAAGATTATAGTATAAAATCAATTTAATAGTAAAAAAACTCCGAAGGAGTGGTATAAAATGCACGAATCTAACAAAACAAAACCCCTACGAAGCAATTTCGCAGGGGTTTTTGATATAATTCAGAATCAAAAGATTCTTATAATTCACTAAAATCGAAACTTTCTAAGAATTTGGTTGTGAATTTGCCCGATTTGAAAGTTTCGTCATCCATCAATTTAATGTGGAATGGAATCGTAGTTTTGATACCTTCAATCACAAATTCTTGCAAAGCACGCTTCATACGAGTCAGAACTTCTTCTCTTGATTGACCCGTAACGATAAGTTTGGCAATCATTGAGTCGTAGTTTGATGGAATCGTGTAACCCGCATACACGTGGCTGTCAATGCGTACACCGTGTCCACCTGGGAAGTGCAAGTTTGTAATCTTACCTGGCGATGGGCGGAAACCATTGCGAGGGTCTTCGGCATTGATACGACATTCCATTGCGTATAATTTCGGGAAATAGTTTTTACCCGAAATCGGCACACCCGCTGCCACTTTGATTTGCTCTTTAATCAAATCGAAGTCAGTCACTTCTTCCGTAATCGGGTGTTCAACCTGAATACGAGTATTCATTTCCATGAAATAGAATTTACCGTGCTTATCTACCAAGAATTCAATCGTTCCTGCACCTTCGTAGCCAATAGCTGCTGCACCTTTGATGGCTGCTGCACCCATTTCTTCACGTAATTCTTGCGAAACAATCGGTGAAGGAGTTTCTTCCACCAATTTTTGGTGACGACGTTGAATCGAACAGTCACGCTCCGAAAGGTGACAAACTCGACCGTTTTGGTCGCCCACAATTTGAATTTCGATGTGGCGAGGTTCTTCGATAAATTTCTCCAGATATAAACCATCGTTTCCGAAAGCCGCACCCGATTCCATTTTGGCATCGTCCCATGCTTTTTGGAATTCCGATGAGTTATTGATGATACGCATACCGCGGCCACCACCACCAGCAGTTGCTTTGATGATAACTGGATAGCCCATTTCTTCCGAAAGGCGAATACCTTCTTCCACTGACTCAAGCAAACCTTCAGAACCTGGGATTACGGGAACGCCCGAATCTTTCATGGTTGCTTTGGCAGTTGCTTTATCGCCCATTGAGTTGATTTGGTCGGCGGTTGCACCGATAAATTTGATGCCATATTCGGCACAAATTCTCGAAAACTCAGCATTTTCCGACAAAAAACCGTACCCTGGGTGAATCGCATCGGCATTCGTGATTTCTGCTGCCGAAATGATACTCGGAATGTTCAAGTAAGATTGTCGGCTGGGAGCAGGCCCGATACAAACAGCTTCATCGGCAAATCTTACATGCAGACTTTCACGGTCGGCAGTAGAATAAACCGCTACTGTTTTAATGCCCATTTCACGGCAAGTTCTGATAATGCGTAGAGCAATTTCTCCACGATTAGCTATTAATATTTTTTTAAACACGATTTTCGAATTTGGAAATTGTTAAAATTTGAAATTTTGAAAAAACTCCGCTTGGGACAAATCTTCAAACTTACTTACTTTCAAATTAGTTTGGCTCAACCAAGAACAAAGGTTGGTCGAACTCTACTGGAGTTGCGTTTTCAACCAAAACTTTAACGATTTTACCAGAAACTTCTGATTCAATTTCGTTGAAAAGTTTCATTGCTTCAATGATACAAACCACTTTTCCTGTTGACACTTCATCACCAACTTCCACAAAGTTTGCTTTGTCTGGGCCAGGTGAGCGGTAGAATGTTCCAATCATTGGTGATTTGATAGTAATTAAATTGCTTGCTTCGGCTACTGGAGCAGGAGCAGCTGCTGGAGCAGCTGGTGTGGCTACTGGAGCAGGAGCCGCAACTACTGGTGCTGGAGCAACATAAGCAGGTTGTGCTTGAACAGCCACAGGAGCAGCATTTGAATAACGCTTAATAGCCAGTTTCAATTCCGAAGTTTCGATGTTTACTTCGTCTAAACCTGATTGAGATATAAAATCTATTAGTTTTTGGATGTCTTTTGTTTCCATGAAGGGTAGATAATTTTCGTGGTTTTTGAGTATTTACCGTACAAATGTAAAAAGAAAGACGATACCTACAAAGAAATAAGAAAAGCAGAAATATGATTTCGGAGCTACCTAATTCTTTGCTACTTTTCAAATCTTTGAAGCTATCGTCAGTGATAATATTTCGTTTTGAATATTCAAAAAGAGCTTTTAGATAAGCGGATTGATTATTTGCCTTCTTTTACTCTTGAGTCGTATTCGTAAGTATTCGTATTTACACGAATTAATTCATCGTTTTCGATGAAAAGAGGTACTTTGATGGTTGCACCTGTCTCAACCGTTGCTGGTTTACTTGGGCTGGTAGAGGTATCACCTTTCAAGCCTGGCTCAGTGTAAGTTACACGAAGCTCAACGTATTGAGGAAGTTCAACGCTCAGAATTGTCTCGGTTTCGGCGTGAACTAATACCGAAACAGCCTGACCATCTTTCATTAAATCGGCTTGTGGAACCATCTTTTCATCGAGGTTGAATTGCTCGAAAGTTTCGGTTTCCATAAAGTTATAGCCGTCTTCGTCTTTATAAAGAAATTGGAATTCTCTTTTTTCGATACGAGCTGTAGTAACTGTTACACCTGAAGTGAAGGTATTATCAATTACTCTACCTGTTTTGATATTTCTAAGCTTTGTTCTAACGAAAGCTGGGCCTTTACCTGGCTTCACGTGTTGGAACTCTACAATTGAATAAAGGTCGTTATTCCATTCTAAACAAAGACCATTTCTAAAATCTGCGGTTGTTGCCATTACTAAATATGTATCTTATTATTTATTCTTATAATTGAATGATGATTGGAAGTGATTACACATAAATCATCGTTACGGCGAACCGTTCAATAGTAACCATTACATTAGATTGACCATTTTATATAAGCTGCTCCCCACGTAAAACCACCACCAAATGCAGCCAAAATTAGGTTATCACCTTTTTTGATTTGGTTTTGGTAATCGAATAAACACAAAGGAATCGTTGCAGCGGTTGTGTTTCCGTATCGTTGAATATTGAGCATTACTTTTTCATCACCAATACCCATACGGCGAGCGGTTGCATCAATGATACGTTTATTAGCTTGGTGAGGGACTAACCATGCTACGTCTTCACCCGTGAGATTGTTTTTCTCCATGATTTCGGCCGAAACATCTGCCATGTTTGTCACCGCAAATTTAAATACCGATGGTCCTTCTTGGTGAATATTATGCCATCTATTATCAACTGTTTCGTGGCTGGCTGGGTAACGGCTACCACCACCTTTCATGATTAAATGATGTTCGCCAGTACCATCTGATTTCAAGATGAAATCCATTACACCTTCGTTTTCAGTAGTTGGCTCAAGCAAAACAGCTCCTGCACCATCACCAAAAAGTACACAAGTTGTGCGGTCAGTGTAATCAACGATTGCCGACATTTTATCCGCTCCGATTACGATAACTTTTTTGTATCGACCCGACTCAATAAATTGTGAGCCCACCGAAAGGGCATATAAAAAGCCCGAACAAGCGGCCAAAATATCAAAACTTCCGATGGCAGGAATACCACACTGCGTACATACTAAGTTGGCTGTTGAAGGAAACATGTAATCGGGTGTTACCGTTGCACATATTACCAAATCAATGTCTTTGGGGTCAGTTCCTGTTTTTGCAAGTAAGCCTTTCACTGCTTCTGAGGCCATGTATGAAGTTGCCAAACCTTCACCTTTCAAAATATGGCGTTCTTTGATACCTGTCCGAGTTGTAATCCACTCATCGTTTGTATCAACCAATTTTTCTAAATCTTCGTTGGTCAAAATATCTTCTGGCACATAGCCATGAATACCAGTGATAGCTGCTTTTAATTTCATTTACATATAGGGTCAGAACCGAAATAATGACCGTTTAGTTAAGAGGTAAATTTTTGAAACTTATTTCAATGAAATAAAGAATAGTCAAACCAGAGGGTAAACCCTTAGAGTATCGACTATTTTTAGTCCTCGTATGATTCGATGATGTGTTCGGTTACTTTTGATTCTACCTGACGAATAGCCAAGAAAATCATGTTTTTGATGGCTTCGGGCGACGAAATACCGTGTGCTACAATTACATTACCTTTGATACCAATAATCGGACTTCCACCACTTACCTCATAATTCATACGGTCAATGAGGGGGTCTTTGATACCTTTTTCGGCGGCATAATCGTAGAACGATTCGCCCATTTTGAAGATAACATTTCCAGTAAAACCTTCAGTCACGATTACGTCGGCTTTGCCATCAAATAAATCACGTCCTTCTACGTTTCCGATGAAGTTGATTTTTTTGTTGATTTTCAATAATTGATGGGCAGCTTGTACAACCGTCGAGCCTTTTTGTTCTTCTTCTCCAATGTTAAGAAGAGCAACTTTAGGATTTTCGATTCCGAAGGAGAATTTTGTGTAAAGCGAGCCAAGTTCGGCAAATTCGGCCAAAACTTCGGGTTTGCAGTCGGCGTTAGCACCAATGTCAAGCATTAGGCTATAACCGCCATTTTTTAGGGGAAGGAAACCCGCAATGGGTGGGCGTTGGATATTTCCAACGGTTTTAACTGTAAAGAGTGAACCTACCATCATAGCACCAGTATTACCAGCACTACAAAAAGCATCGACTTGTTTCTCCTTTAAAAGTTTAAACCCAACTCCAATGCTGGAATTGGGTTTCTGAGAAAAAGCCCTTGTAGGATGTTCACCCATCTCGATAACATCGTCAGCATTAACCATTTCAATAGCATGAGCCGGATATTTCATCGTTCGTAAAATATCAAGCATTATGCTTTGTTTGCCAATCAACACCAGCTTTACGCCTTCGGGTAATTGGTTGGCGGCAATGACAGCACCTTCGACGATAGCTTTGGGAGCAAAATCACCCCCCATAACATCTACGGCAATTTTCATAAAAGCAATCTCTTGGTTGAGTAAATATTTGTTTTTGGGTAACGGCTACTGGGTAAACGAGTAAAAAGTTGAAATTTGTTACATATTGTTGCAGTTTTGTTATGATAAATCAAACAATCATTTACAACAATCCGCTAAAGCGAATGAATGAAACTCTTTTTAACAATTTGCAACACAATATTGAGTAACCAGTATCCAGCCACAAGTATTATTAAGCTTTTTGGTAGCCTTCAGCAACTAATTTGCCTTTGTAGAATAAGTTACCTTCGAATACGTGTGCACGGTGACGAACGTGAATCTCGCCAGTAGTAGCATCTACCGATAAGGCTTTAGTTGATAAAGAATCGTGCGTTCTACGCTTATCTCTTCTTGTTGTCGAATGTCTTCTCTTAGGATGTGCCATTTTACTATTAACAATTAACTATTTACAAAATTTATATATCTAAATTAATCAGTAAAAAGATTTTCGGCTCAAAAGCCAACTCTTAATGCTTAATTATTCATTCTTAATTTGCTCAGAGCAGCCCATCTTGGGTCAATCTCCTGTTCTTTTGGCTCATTAGTTGGTTCTTCTTTTTCGGAAGTATAAACCAGTAAGCCTTCTTCATCAATATCTTCCTCTCTAAATCTTGGATGGAGCTTCTTCATTGGAAGCGAGACACAGATAAAATCATAGATATGCTGTGCGATATTGATGGTGGCGGCTCCGTGAGGAATCATCTCGATTTCGTCGGTAATTTCTTCATGACGGTCGCCAAACTTATAAATATATCTTTCTTTAACGCTAATCGGCTCTTCAAATAATTCAAGACTACGGTCGCACGTCAATTCTACATTTGCCGTAATATCGAAGTCTAACTGAATCAAGGCTGAGTTTTTATTGAGCTTCACGATGGCCTTGAAATGGCCTTTCTTAATAAAGCTCTGCTCGAAAGCCCCAAAAAACTTATCATCGCCCTCGAATTCAAACGTATGAACCTTTTCTTCGAGTCCTTGAATGTTAATGTCGTATTTTGATAGTATCTTGCTCACGTTTTCACAGAAAGGTTGCAAATTTACGGCTAATTTTGGAATTAAGAAAGTTTCTTAGAGAAAATGCTTAAAATACTTACTAATAATCGTTTATTTTTTATTATTTTCCTCATTTGGGTGGTTTTTGGGGCTGTTTTACAGCTACTTTTTACCCCAACCGAGATAATGTTTTGGATAAATCAACATCATAACTCGCTGTCAGATAGCTTTTTTCGGTACATAACCCTGCTTGGCGAGGATACAATTTGGCTGGCTCTGCTCCTTTATTTCGCTTTTGAAAAGTATGTAAAAGGAATTGAGAATAACCAAGCAATAAAAGTACTGCTAATTAGTTGGCTATCAAAAGTTTTAGTATCGGTTTCGTTGAAAAATATCTTTAACTTTCCACGTCCGATTGAAGTTTACCAACATTCGGGCCAAGCTATTCATTTGGTTGATGGCGTAACGATGCACCATTGGCAAAGTTTTCCGTCAGGACACACCATGACTGCCTTTGGGTTTGCGTGTGTGTGCTTGTTTGTGTTAAAAAATACTCGCTTGGCCATGGTATTTCTATTCGTGGCAATGCTTGTGGGTTATTCTCGAATGTACCTTTTTCAGCATTTCCCAAGAGATGTCTTTGCTGGGAGTGTGTTAGGCGTGGGAATACCCCCCGTCCTAAAGGGAGCTAAAATGCTTTTTTTGAAAGTGAAAGACCGTTATTTATAGTTCAATATTTTTAATCTTTAACTCCCCTTTAGGGGCTGGGGGTCATGTTTTACTCAAAACGAGATTTACAATTTCAATTATTTGAAGTGCTTGATAGTGAGTCACTTACCAAGTACGAATATTTTCAAGACCACAATCGAGAGTCGTTTGAGATGGTGCTTGAAGCAGCCGACGGTATAGCTGCCAAAATGCTGTTTCCGTTGCTGACCGAAATGGACAGAAAAGAGCCACAGCTGGTCGATGGTAAAATCAGAATCCACGAAGGCATGAAGCCTATCATCAAAAAAATGGGGGAAGATGGTTGGGTAAATGCTGCTTTTCGCTACGATGAAGGTGGTCAGCAATTGCCAACGACCATTCTGAACGCCGCTGGGTTTATTTTTCAAGCGGCCAATTATTCTTCGAGTATCTTCTCGTTTATGAGCGGTGGCTCAGCTAATCTGATTCGTACGTTTGGTTCGCAGGAGTTGATTGATAAGTTCACGCCTGATATGTATTCGGGAAAATGGCAAGGAACAATGGCCTTGACCGAACCCGATGCTGGAAGTTCACTTTCTGATATTTCGACTTCGGCTGAAGCTACTGCCGTGGAAGGTGTTTACAAAATAAAAGGACAGAAAATTTATATTTCGGCGGGCGACCACGATGCTTGCGAAAACATCGTTCATTTAATGCTTGCCAAAATAAAAGGCGGACCGATTGGAGCAAAAGGGATTTCGTTATTTGTAGTACCACAAAAACGCCCCGAAAATGATGAGTTGATTGATAATGATGTAATTACGGCTGGAATATTTCATAAAATGGGCTACAAAGGAGCCCCGATTGCTCATTTGAGTATTGGCTCGAATGATGGTGCTTTGGGCTATTTGGTGGGCGAACCACACAAAGGTTTGAGTTATATGTTTCAGCTCATGAATGAGGCACGTATTAGCGTTGGTCTAAACGCCACTGCCATCGGTACGGCGGCTTATCATACTTCGTTGGCGTATGCAAAAGAACGCCCACAAGGTAGAAAAATTTCGGAGAAAGACCCAAGTAAGCCACAGACAACAATTATTAATCATGCTGATGTGAAACGAATGTTGTTGTTCCAGAAATCGGTTGTTGAAGGTTCGTTGGCTCTGTTGTTGTTTTGTAGTAAGTTATCAGACTTGATTCATGTAGAAGAAGGCGAAGCCAAAGAACGAGCAAGTTTATTGCTTGATTTGCTTACGCCAGTGGCTAAATCTTACCCATCGGAAATGTGTTGCCTTTCGACGAGTGCTGCTGTACAGGTATTGGGTGGAGCTGGTTATACAACCGATTTTACGGTTGAGCAATATTATCGTGAGGCTCGTATTCACCCGATTCATGAAGGTACGACGGGTATTCATGGACTTGATTTGTTGGGTCGAAAAATTACGATTCATAACGGAAAAGCCGCTCAGATTTTCTTTGAAGAAGTAAGCAAAACGATGGCAGAAGCCTCTGAAAATGAATATTTACAGTCTTTTGTAGAAAAATTACAAAAATCATTGGGTAAAGCCCAGCAAGCCACTGGCTATTTGCTTGGTTTGGCTGGAAAGGGCGAGACTGAGAAGTTTTTGGCGGATGCCACGCTTTATCTTGAAATGTTTGGCATTATCACGATTGCTTGGCAATGGCTCAGTCAAGGCATAGTGGCGAAAGAAAAACTAAACGGTGCCCACGAAGCTGACCAAAACTTTTATCAAGGAAAATTGGCTACAATGAGGTATTTTTATGAATATGAGTTAGTAAAAGTGGATTCGCTCGTAAAACGCCTACAAAGCACTGATAGCGTGACGATTGATATGCAAAGTGATTGGTTTTGATATTTTTCGGTGGCTTCGACTCCGCTCAGCCACCGAAAACTACGCCACTCAACCACTGAAAACGACTTCACTCAATCACCGAATAAAATGAATACCGAAATTAACGGTGGATGAGCGGAGCCGAAGCCTCGTTAATTTCAAAACCAATCACTTTGCATATCAATCGTTACGCTATCAGTGCTTTGTAAGCGTTTTACGAGTGAATCTACTTTTACGAGTTCATATTCATAAAAATACCGCATCGTGGCCAATTTCCCTTGATAGAAATTTTGGTCAGCCTCGTGAGCACCGTTTAGTTTTTCTTTCGCCACTATGCCTTGACTGAGCCATTGCCAAGCAATCGTGATAATGCCAAACATTTCAAGATAAAGCGTGGCATCCG
>JACCDQ010963322.1_pt1 | contig 10074 bp, 6 predicted proteins | sample 7446031 | NCBI WGS metagenome assembly JACCDQ01 (sample SAMN15323442, study PRJNA562643) | freshwater metagenome | isolation source: river surface water | place: USA:Blue River Watershed | collected 2017-08-17 | reverse complement strand
GCAACGAAGTTAAGAGTAATAAAGTTGATAGAACGAGTTGGTTTAACGAAGATATCGGCAACGAATTCGTTACGATCAATAACTTCACCACTGTTGTTAGACTCATCACACTTAACTAGGAAGTCAGTAATACCACGACGACCTTGTACGTCACGTAGGAACGGTTCAATTAGGTTCTTGAACTGACCACGAGTGAACGCATCGTTAAATTCAAACAACTGATACTTAGCAGCAGTTGCGATAGACTTCTCAAGAACGATAAACAAGCGACGAACGTTGATACGGTCAAACGCAGATGGTTTAGCAAGAAGAGTCTTATCACCGAACAGAACAGTACCTTGACCTGGGAAAGTAACAACTGGGTTAATAGAGTTACGATACAGGTTATCGCGCATTGTCTGGTTAGGGTTGCAAGATAGACGAACAACGTTCTTGATCTGACCACGGTTTAGACCACCTGGAGACCACCATGGATCGTTAGTGTAGTCAGTACGAGCACATAGACCAGCGATGTCACCGTTCAATGGAACCCAGCGATACACGTCGTTGTAACGGTCATATTGATACTTATAACCAGAGTCTAGTACAGAGTAAGAGTTAGAACCTAGAGCATTGCGGTAAGCAATAACTTTGTTGACTGAAGTAGCACCGTCGCCGATAATAACTTCACCAGATTCAACGTCTTGTGGAGAGATAAACACAACAGCATCTAGACGAGTTAGAGCAACGTTGTCGATAACAAAGTTGGTAACATCAGCAGAAGCCTTACCCATCATGATCAAGTTAATGTCATAAAGAGTAGCGTTAGAGAACAACTCGTATGCAGTCATGCGTTGACCATCAGTAGCTGCAGCATCGTCGATACCACCAGATAGAGATTGTGTCAATGGAGTAGTCATAGACTTGAACGCAGTTCCAGCCATTGCAGAACCCCAGTTAGTGTTGTCATAACCACCAGCAACTTTATCTGTATGGTCAGTCCACCACAACCACTCAGAACGACCGTTAATAACGTCTTTGTAGTAGTTGTTTGTACCGTCTGGTTTCTTGTTATCAGAAGCCTTAGATACGAAAGCATACTTTTCTAGAACCGCATTTTCAACACCAGAGATATAACCCTTTTCGTCGATAACGATAATGTGTAGTTCGTCATTAGAACCGCCAATAATAGCAGCACCTTCAGAAGTCCCTGGAGAAGCATCGAATTCTTCTTTGTATGCCCATGTCTCATAAGTATCACGGTCAGCCATAGATACTTTTAGAGAGTTACCTAGTTTGCCTGGGTACTTAGCAGCCCACTCACCAGTAACACCACCACCGTTAATAAAGTTAGCAGAGTAGTATTGACCGTTAAGAATCGCAACACCTGCAGTAGTGATGTTTGCAGTTGCAACAGCAGTAACACCTTGCTCAGATGCTGCACCTTCAATAATAATAGCTGGTGCAGCAGATAAACCAGTACCTGCAGTTACAACGTTGATTGCAGTAACAGAAGAAGAACCAACTGTAACAGAACCAACTGCAGCGCCAGTACCGTTACCACCAGTGATAGTAACTGTTGGAGTTGCTTTATAACCAGTACCACCGTTGCTAATATTAATAGAAGCAATTGAACTAGTACCAACTGCAGCAGTAGCAGCAGCGCCAGTACCAGTAGAGTCAGTAATTACTACTGTTGGGGCAGTAGTATAACCAGAACCTTGGGCAGTAACAGTGATAGTCTTGATAACGCTGTAATCAACAACGGAGTCAGCCACAGCACCAGTACCACCACCGCCAGTGATAGTAACTGTAGGTTCGCTGGTATAACCAGAACCTGCACTAACGATAGAAATAGAAGTAATTTCATTACCGTCAGTTGTAGCAACAGCAGTAGCGCCAGTACCACCGCCACCAGATAAAGTAACTGTTGGAGCAGTAGTATAACCAGTACCTGGAGAAATCAAAGTGATAGAGTTAACTGGACCAGCTAAAACAGCGCTGGCTTCTGCACCAGTACCACCACCGCCAGTAAAGCTGATAGATGGAGATGAATAACCAGAACCAGTTGAACCAACTGTAATACCAGTAAGACCAGAACCAGAAAGAATTGCAGTTGCAGTTGCACCAGAACCATTGTCTCCATTAGCTTTAACGATTGTAACTGTTGGTACAGTAGTATAACCAGAACCACCTGAAGATAAGTTGATAGCAGTGATAGCACCGCCAGAAAGAACTGCAGTAGCAGAAGGTTGAATACCACCTGGTTCTTGTACGTTTTTAACAGTAGCAGTTGCAGTTGCACCAGAACCATTACCACCAGTAATAGTTACTGTTGGGTTTGTGTAACCAGCTCCTGGAGCAATAACATCAATAGAAATGATACGACCGTTAGAAACGTTTAATTCTACTACAGCTCCGTTACCAGTTGGATCAGTAACTGTTGCAGTTGGGTAAATCATACCATTAGATACATAACCTGTACCTTGGTTGGTTACTGTAATTTGATCCAACAACCCTTCAGTGTAAACCTGAATAGATGGTGGAGATGACAAAGAATCATAACCTGTACCACCATTAATTACTTCAATAGAAGTTAATCCGCCTGTTGGAGTAACAACAGCGTTCTTCATATTAGTAGTCTGTTGACGAACTAGTAGTAGGTTATTAGAGTAAGATAGGAAGTTAGCAGCAGTGAAGAAAGACTGGAAGTTATTGTTGTTTGGTGTACCAAAACGACGAACTAACTCATCTTCTGAGGTAATTGTGATTGGTTCCAAAACTGGACCCCAGTCGAACTGACCCGCAAACGCACCAATAGAGGTCGCTACGGCAGGAACGATAGAAGTAAAGTCTTTTTCTACGACTGCAACGCCTGGAGATAATTGAAACGGCATTGTTGTTCTCCTTGTTTATAATGATTGCCTAGACAAAAACTGTCTACGAATTTATTTAGTTTTTAGTTGTTTTCAGTCAAAAGTTCAAAGGATCGGCTTCAGGTTTACCGTCATCATAGAATCCAAATGGAGTCAAATCTTCTTCGATAGCCTTAATTTGCTTTTCATACATAATCTTGCGCATATTAATGTTATTTAGTTCTTTGAAATAAGACTGAGTTGTCAGCCAACCAAACAGAACTAAAGGCATAACCAAGTCATCATGATACCCTTCGTCAGCTTCATAAGAGCCACGTTTTTCAATAAATGTAGAGATTTCAGAAATAGTGTCTGGGTCTGTGATAAGAAGTTTATCTTCTTCAACCATAGCTTTGAAGTTATGGCATCCGATACGCTTAACACGTTTGTCAGTATTAACACCTAACTGAGACTTCTGCCCACCGAAACCACCACCGATAGCCTGAACACCGTTGGCTCTTGAAACCATAAGAATATTCTCATATTCTAGTTCTTGGTGCATAATCTGAGCAACCTGATCAGAAACGTTTGTTTCAATCAGGATAAATGCGTTGTTGTATTCAGAAGCTACTTTGAAGATTACTGACGGGAACAACAATGGTGTAATATCATTTCGTCTATACTTAGCCACGATTCGATATGGTGTTTCCGTAATATCAATCATTTGGATAGTTGAAGAGTCGCCCTCAACGCCAGCTGCAATATCAATAACACCACAATATGTGTGGTTCTTTTGTGGTCTCTCAAATACGTCTAAACCATCCTTGCTTAGGATAGGTTGATCAACTGTCATCTTAGCGATAACGTCGGCACGGATTAGGGTTAGACTAGAACCTAGGAAGTTACATAAAACCTCTTGGTTGAACTTGAGTTCACCAAGCATACGCTTTTGTTCTTCAGCCCACGCAGCGTCTCGACCTGGGATTTCCCAATAAGGGATAAACAGCGGAACGAATCCGTTACGGTCGTTCTCAGCATCGTTCCAGAAACGCCAGAAGTGGTTGTAACCCAGTGGAGTGGATGATAGAAGAATCTTAGTAGTTTGACCAGCAGAAATAGTTGGGTAAACCGCAGTAAAGAATTCTTCGGCAACGTTGTTTGGAATAATCGCAGCTTCGTCAACGTACAACATGTTAACAGACTTACCACGAATACCAGACTTACCTGTCGCAGCGGTGAATACTTTTGAGCCGTTTTCTAGTTCAATATCACCCTTGTTCCAACCAGTAACACCTTGTTGCATCCACTTAGGTAAGTGTTCATACATTGTCTGATAACGATCCAAAACTTCACGTGCGGCTGCAGCTTTGTTAGCCAAGATAGCCACTTGTTTGTTAGCTTGGAATAGGGTGTACCAGAGAATGTACGCTGCGGAAGAAGTCGTCTTACCTTGCTGACGACCTTCCATTAGAATAACACGACGGTTATTATGAATGATGTCAATCTTCTTCTTTTGACAATCATATAACTTGAATAACTTTAAACCATAGTCAAGCGTAACGATGTAACAGTAGTTTTCAATGAAGTAGATTGGGTCTTGAGAGCACTTAACATACTCCTGAACTTGGTCAGGAGTAAATTGAAAGGTAATACCAGCAGCTTTTAAGTTCGCATTACTATTATAAATTTCAGCCATAATTTATTAGAGTTCGTTAATCCATCCATCAGAAGTGATTATCTGTTCGCCGTTTGGACCAAACTCTCCAGTTGCGCGATATGTGGCGTCGATTGGAGTTGCTGGAGCAGTATTAATACCTAAACCAGCATCAGCTTGAAGGATAACACCTTGTTGAGAAACTGGACCAAACATAGAAACTTTCATTTGGAAGTTAATAGTGTGAATAACAAAACGTCTTTGTTGGAACGTACCTTCAAATTCGTCAGAAACAATAACTGAGTTCAGAACAACTGGCACATCCAAAGTAATACCCATATCATCTACGGCATTAATGGTCATAGAATATTCTGGGGTAAACCAAGGAAGGATTTGTTCGATAATCTGAAGGGCGTCTTCTTGTGTCTTTGTAACGATGTACAACGACATATCAATGTTGTATGGGACTGGAGTTCTTACAATAGATGTAGATGTATCGCCATTAGCAACTGCGGCATCGTTCTTCATATATTGCATACGGTTAACCTTACGCAAAGAATCGTAAGTGTATGCGATAATTTCAAATGACATTCTAGGTAGAGAAGTCAGCGTGTGGTTCTCTAATGTTGGATCTTCATCCAAACGAACTAACCATTTTTCCTTCGGCGCATAAGACAATGGAACGTGTAATCTCTGAACAGTTGGACCATTTACTGGGTCATCTTCTTTGCGGTCAATATAGATGTTAGAAAACAGACGACCGAATCCGATAATACATTTCCTAACAATACCGTGATAAAATACGCTATTATTTAACATTAAACTTCTCCAAATGGATTGTTCTCATTGAACACCGCATTTTCAGAAACAGCCTTATCTTTGAATGTTTGGTTGTCTGCGAAACCAGTAGCGTCTTCAACTTGAGGGTTGATTGCCACGTCGAAAGACTTGAGAGTTTCAAACGTATCAATATCAGCAATACCTGTATCAATTTTCTCAGAAGAGTATTGATATAATTCAACGTCGAGTTTGTAAGTATACAAACGACCTAGTTGATAAAAAGGCTCTTGGTGTTTAACGAACTTGATTTCAAACAAACCTTTAGTTAAAGGGTAATAAATCAAATCACCTTCGTTTGGTCTGTTTGGAAGATATGTTGTACCGTGCACACCGATTAAATCTGTCCATCGTTTACGGGCAACTGTTAGAGTTGCAGACTGATCCATTAGTAAACCGAACTTTTGAATCATAGCACCCTGACCCGCTAAACTCTCAATGTTATCAAAGTACATCTCAATTGGATAAGCGTGCTCGAATTTACTCAAACGATCTTCGCCGAAGATACGGTCTGTTGATACCTGAGTGCGAGGAATGTATAAGAAGTCTTTACCGTAGATCTTCAAAGACTCAATGATGATCTCCTCGATGAGATCTTGTTCTCTTGTTGTCCCTTGGGTGAAGTATGGATTAGTTGCCATGTATTACCCCAAGAAGAAGTCAAGTGGTGCTGATTTTGTTCGTAGTTCGTCTTCTAGATCTTCAATCTCTTTAACAGCTTCAGCGTATAGCTTATCACCATCAAGAGTAACACCACCTGGTAGTTGTAAACCAGAGAACTTCTTAATGTTAACTGCCCATTGCTTTTTAAATAGCGCAGTTACATAGTGTTTCAACCAAGGCTCGCCAAATACTTTAGCGAAGTCTGCTGGGTTAATAGCACGGTATCCTTGTAATAAAACGTAGTCGCCAATAATGATATCAGTTTCCCAATTTACATCAAGGTACAAACGGTTTTGCATACGATTGAAACGGTACAATGGGTGTCCGTTTAATTCAAGGTCAAGCATCGCCAAGTGTGACATCACTGTTTTATAATATACGATAGATGTAGAAGTAAGGTCGTATAAGTCGTTTAAGCGAAGTTGGTATTGTAAGTCAAAGATATTTTTAGACGATGATGCTTGACCAATATTTAAAACTTTAGTAACACCATAAACGTAGTCTGGTGTTGTAATGTATTTTAGATCGTACTCGCCAAGAGTGACTGGATTGGTTGCAGCAAGAACAGCAGTATGACCAGAAGAACCAGTAATAGTTTCTCCAGCAACGAATGTACCAGTTACGTTTCGTACATAGATACTTCCGTTGACAGGTTGACTACCAGATTCTAGAATAACCTTGGCTTGTGCGCCAGAAGTAGCTCCAGTGATAACCTCAGCAACCACAAAGTCTGTACCGTTGTTAGATTGAAGGTTTAGAGTAGAAGCACGAATACGGTGCTTCAAATACATCTGCTCTACACCCTCGTAGTGGTATAAATTCCAGTAATCTAACGCTTCGTCTAAACGGTCTTCTAACTGTACATCGTCCACGTTGATCTCTAGCACTGGAGCACCTAGTGCTCGCAGCGCATATTGTTTTAATTGTTCTCTAGTTGCGACAGCCATATTCTTCTCGGTTATTAGCTAATATATTATTTATGCTTCTTCCGTTTTATGAATAGTTCTTGCAAGGAATTTATAGTGAGTCTCAAGAGTTTCGATATGTTTTAATACTTCTTCTTTATGTAAGAGCCAGTTAGAATACACTTCTTTCTGTCCATCAACAGTTTCCATATATTTTAAGTTCTGGTATTTAATCTTAGCAGAATCTATTGGGTTATAACCCATACCCGCTGCGATATAGATGATGCCGCTCATTGAAGAGTTATCAAATACTCTAGACCTAAACAACCTAGAAGCCAAGTCTTGGTTTGATGTTAGAATAGCTGGGACAAATTCTGTCATAGACTTTGAATACTCAACATTACCAGATACATGTTTCCAATATGGAGTATCGTTCCTCATCGACAGCGCATAGTGCTGGGAGATAAATTCCTTAAACCCTAAGATCTGTTCATAAAAAGCGTAATTGAAAGTGTCAACATCAAAGCGTGTTACATTTCGATTTCTCATCTTCAACAGGCTAATAATCTTTGTGATACACTCATGAGTTAACATCAACCCTGTCGACTCTAGCGGTTCAATAAAGCCATTAGACAAACCAACACCGATAACGTTCTTTTCCCATGCCTTTTTATGAACACCATGTTTGATTTTAATATGACGCACTTCGCAAGTATCCGCACGTTCTGCGTCTGGGAATATCATACGGTTGCTTTTTAAGTGTTTTCTAAACTGCGCTTCGGCTTCTTCCTTAGTGGCGAACTTAGAAGAATAAACATATCCAGTGCCGATACGATTCCATAGAGGAATATTCCAAACCCATCCAGCTTCAATCGCTGTACAACTTGTGTAGTTTTCCATCTCTTTATCTTTGTCGATATAAGGGATGATAGTAGCGATAGCACTATCGTTCATTAGGGTATCGTGAAAAGACACAAACTCTACACCCATCGCTTGTTCTAATAATAAAGATTTAAAACCAGTACAGTCAATGAACAAATCAGCGTGTAGATCACCAGATTGTTTTGTGGAGATAGTTTTAATGTAACCGTTTTCGTCTTTATTAACCTCAGTAACATCATCGAGAATATGTGTCATACCTGATGGTAGGCATAGTTTATCTCGTAAGAATATACCAAACTTTGTGGCGTCCATGTGGTACGCAGTGTCGGTTCTAAAATCAAAACCTCGAACCTTTCCATCTTCATTCTTTGTTAGCTTGTTCTTATCAGTCATCAAGATTGAATCATGAAAGAACTCTGCAAAGTTTGAATTGTCAATTTCTGGGTTGTGTACCTTGTTGATAAACCAATCCATAATAGATCTTGGTTTATCCGTGAAATCAAACATACCAAATGGATAGTGAAACTTATGAGGTTCTTCTTTTGGATTCTCTCTAAAGTCAATGAACTTGATAGAAGTTTTATAAGTTGCATTACAGTGAGGCATCCAATCCTCATCCTTGAGATCTAATAAACTTAAGAACTCATTAATATGACCAATTGTAGATTCTCCAACTCCAATGATTGGAATGTTTGGCGATTCAATCAATGTTAATTTTACTTCTGGGAGTTGCTTAGAAATAGCTGCTGCTGTCATCCAACCAGAACTTCCACCGCCAACAATCGTGATAGAGTTAATTTGGTTTTTCATCATTTAAATTCTTTCCTTATTTGTAATGCTGAGTCAATGTCTTGGAATCCAAAAGTACGCTCGCACTCGTGGCAATCCCAACATTGGTTTCTACAAGAAGATAACAACTTCTCTAGTTTTTTACCACCTTCAGTTGTCCAAATGCCGTTGTATCCTTTGAAGGTTTTTGTGTAATCACCCTTTACAGTCCTTACATCAACCCATCCTGGAACCCATTCGTGGATTGGCATTAAGTTATTTTCAACAATATCTTGAAAGTTATCAGCATAAACTGTTTCGTTTGCGAACTTAATAACCTGCTTAAACCTGTCGCCACCCTTATAGAACCAAACTGCCTTTAGGTGTTCGGTATCTTCTAAGTTGGTTGCTGGGACTGTCAAACGACCAGAGTATTTAAAAATATCAACTAAATCAAAGAACTTGTTAAACATAGTAGCGTCGTTGGCAACCAAGTCAATACCTGAACGTGGTAGTTCTGCGAATTGTTGTAGACCTCTCCATCCGTTACATGAAAGGTTCGCTGGTCCAGCAAAGTATTCTGTACTGATATGTTCACCAACAGCGTCGTGTTCTTTCTTGAACGGGCATCTATAGATGCAAGACTCCGCCACCAATAGAGATGTTAGTAGTTTCTTTTGAGGGTTTTTGCTGTTTAGATAATTTTGAGCTTCGCGAATACGGCGAAGCTCTTTAATGTTTCTATTTAAAGAACGGTCTAGCAGAATTGTATTATAACCAAGGTATGCATAGTCAATTAGTTGCTGTGCGTCTGCCACAATCTGATTTACAGTAGACTTCCAACGCATGTCTGGACATCTAGCTTGTAATTCACCCGTGCGCATAATATGCTCTGAGCTGATTGTACAAGACCTTAAACCTCTATCATAATATGAACCAATCCACTCAACGAACTTAGCGCGAATGTCGTGATCAAATACAACCTCGTTTGGAACTTCAACTGTGTTGAACGTTAAAGATATTTCAACACCAGTTTCTTCTTGTAGTTTAAACAAATAATCTACTTGGGCGTCTGATGCTTGAACACCCATGGCGTTACCACATCGTTTAACCTCACCCTTGTATTCATATTCAAAATACTTACCAAAATAAACATCGTGGATGTTATCCAAGTACGCTGGATCAGCGTTCTTCATGACCCTATAATAGAAGTCTTCATATTCACCACTAAATCTATCAAAATGCGCAACAGAAAATCTCTTAGAGAATTTATTCATAAAAACGTTCACCTCACTAAATTGTTATAATGTATTTATGTTGGTAGATTTTGGCTAGTTGGTTCGGTTACTGGTGCAGGTGCAGCGACAGTAGCGGCAGCTAGAGTTGCAGCGTGTTGTTTATTCCATTCCATAACTGCTGCTGGATCATCTTTCGGGATAGTGGCTTTTACTTGGGCGACGTGAGAAGCCCAAGGACCATCTGGCGCAATAGTTCCAGTCGCGGCTAATTCTTTGAACATCATATCCATTTG
>JACCDQ010335664.1_pt1 | contig 10074 bp, 3 predicted proteins | sample 7446031 | NCBI WGS metagenome assembly JACCDQ01 (sample SAMN15323442, study PRJNA562643) | freshwater metagenome | isolation source: river surface water | place: USA:Blue River Watershed | collected 2017-08-17 | reverse complement strand
TTTTAGCACGATCAGCCAAGGACATTTCAAAACCTGGCATATAAATCGCTGTATCACCTGCTTTGAAAGTCACTTTTGCTTTTGATAAATCAAAAGCAGTATTGAACGTTCCAGGGTTATTAGCCAACCAAGTATCTCTAAAACTTTTCTTGTAGCGAGAATCATTCACACGATCTGCTTGAGCGAATACATTTTCAATACAAAATTTAGTTGGGCGTAAACGTTTGAAAGGTCTTCCATAATTTACATCACGCACCATACCTGCTTGCACGTCATACTGCATCCCAAAGAATAAGTGTAAGTTATTGCCAAAAGTATTACCGTTACCTGTGTTATCTAATGGAGTTGGAGCTGTGTTTGTCAAGGGGTCTGACGTATATTGTACCGCAAAGATTACCTCGTCATTAATTTCCCCAGCACCTTGGGTAAATACGCTCGCAAAATCTGGCAATAATTTGAAACCATAATTATTGATTACATTCTGAGCGTACGTTCCTGCTTTTACGTAGTCGTCAGTGGCTTTTGCAGAAGACGTTGCTTTTGCTAAATACACACGAGCCAATAAATGTTCAGCAGCAGCCTTTGTTGCACGACCATAGTCTGTAGATTTAGCCTTATTCTCCAAATCAGGAAGAGAAGCCTCTAAATCCGCAATAATCGTTTTGTACATATCAGCCTCTGAAGCTCTCGAAGTTTTTTTCGTTGGTGCAACCGTTTCAGTTAAACGCAAGTCAACTCCACCCCATTGTTGCAATAACAAGAAATAGTAATGAGCTCTTAAAAACTTCATTTCGGCAACACGCTGTTTTTTCACTGCGTCAGTAATACCTGTAGTAGAAGGAGCCCTTTCGATAACCGCATTACAAGTATTAATTCCTCTGTATAATTCATCCCAAATATCTTTTAACCAATCCACTTGAGAGTTCAATTGAGCGTCATAGAAGTGGAAGCCTTTATAACCACCATCTGCTCCAGTAGCATACAAATCTGTACCGTACTCGGTTACAGTTAAGCCCATTTGAGTACCATAAAACCCTCTTAGTGATGAGTAGGCGGAATTTACAGCAGCATTGAAACCAGCAGGAGTAGCAATATATTCATTACTTATTCCAGCAATAACTGTTTCTTTTAGCGTATCTTCGCACGATTGCCCTACTAACATAAAAGCAAGAAAACCAGCTAGTTTTAATGATTTATTATATATTTTTCTCATTTTTTATCTTAATTTATGTTTCAATTAAAGCAATAAAAACGCATTCCTAATTTCTAGAAAATATGACAGTTATAGTCTAATTAAAATTTAACGTTCAAACCAAAAGTAGTTACAGAGGTTGCAGGAGTTACATTACGTTCTACGGTATTTGTTTGTGTTTCTGGATCTGCTCCATTGTATTTAGAACGATAGGTTGACCAAATAAATGGTTGCTGAATACTAGCAAATAAACGTAGTGACTCTAAACCCATTTTTTGAACAACTTTTGCAGGGAACGTATAACCAAAGTTTATGTTACGCACTTTTACAAAAGAGCCATCGAAGTTAATCAAAGCACCATTATTTACAGGAAACTCCTGATTTGACTTAGGTTGAGGGAACTCATTTGTTGGATTGTTTGGAGTCCAATAATCCACTTTCATTTGTTCGTAACGACCAGCTAATTGGTTTAAGTCACGGTGGAAACCACTCACAATCATTTGTCCTTGACGAGTAACAATGAAGAAATTCAAGTCAAACCCTTTGTATGAGAATCGGTTGGTAATACCCCCACTCCAAGTTGGAATATCAGAACCTAAAATAACACGGTCATCTGCATTGATTTTACCATCTTTATTGGTATCCTGCACCTTGATTTGTCCAACAGAACTACCCATAGCGGCAGCTTCAGCAGCTTCACTTGTTTGCCAGATACCTAATTTCTTGTAATCATAAATTACAGAAAGTGGTTGTCCGATAAACCATTTATTACCAATATCATCTACTGCTCCATTATACAAGCTAACGATTTTTTCTGTGTTTTTTGTCAATGAAATTTCGGTAGTCCACTTAAAACCTCCTTTATCGATATTTACAGTATTTAAGCTCAATTCAACCCCTGTATTTTGCGTTTCACCTACGTTACGAGTTACAGAAGCAAAACCTGTTGAACCTGGTAAGTAATCAGATAACAATAAGTCTGTGGTATTTGTCTGATAAAACTCGGCTGACCCCGAAAGTCTTCCACTCCATAAAGAGAAATCAACCCCGATATTTTTTGACGTAGATGTTTCCCACTTCAAATCTGGATTACCAATGGTATTCGGACGGTATCCATAAGCAGCAGTCGCATTCCAAGCATAAGCTGTACGAGTTAACTGACCTTGTGTTTGATAAGGTGTTACTCCTTGGTTACCTGTAGAACCAATACTTGCACGTAATTTCAATAAATCCAACGATGTAATACCTTTCATAAACGGTTCGTTCGTGATATTCCAGCCTAAGGCAATTCCAGGAAAATTACCGTATTTTGTATTTACCCCAAACTTACTTGAACCATCACGGCGAATCGTTGCTGTTACTAAATACTTATCTTTATAGTCGTAGTTGATACGTCCCATAAATGAATTAATCGTCCACTCAATTAAGTTACTACCATACGACTGTACCGTTCCTGCACTTCCTAAGCTAAAATATTGTTGAGTTTCAGCAGGCACCCCTGAAACGCCTAGGGTATTATATTCAAAATTTTCTTTTTGAATAGACTGTAACGCTGTTAAGGTAAAATTATGATCTTTATTAAACGTCTTGTTATAAGTAATCACGTTTTCTAAAGTCCAGTTAAAACCAAATTGGCTATTTTCTGATGCTGTCGCATTACCTCCTTTATTAGCATTAGTCATCGAGCCAACGAAACGACCCGCACGAGAAATCGTGATATCTGGACCAAAATTGACACGGTATTTTAAGCCTTCCAAGATACTAGCTTCGGCATAAATACTATTAAAAATACGGTACTTTTTAATTTCATCTACTTGAGCTCCAGGTACGATTTCCGATAATGGGTTCGTTAAAAGAGCATCATTTGTAGGGGCAAACTTAATCGAACCATCCGCATTATATGGGGTAGCTAATGGGTTTTGTTGTAAACTAAAACCATAAGGATTTAAACTCGCTCCATTTCTTACACTGTTCATCATATAAGAGGCAATACCTACTTTCATAAAGTTATTAATCTTATGATCGATATTTGAGCGTAAAGAATAACGGCTATAATCTAACCCTGCACTAATCCCTTTGTCTAAGAAATAACCACCTGAGAAGTAGAATTGAGTTTTTTCGTTTCCTCCTTGTACACCAATCGTGTGGCTTTGTTGGAAACCTTTCTGTAACATTAAATCCTGCCAATCAGTATTACGTCCTTGGGCAATTCCTTCAGCAACCGCAGGGTCTCCTCCCAATACAGCTACTTTTGAATCCGCATAAGCATCCGTCACACCCGTTGGCACTGCATTGCCATTGGCATCTTTATAACCACCTGTTGCACGATAGGCTTCACGAACAAATTCTTGAAATTCAGCTCCACTAAACAATTTGACTTTATCTAATACCTGAGAAGTACCCACATAAGCATCATAACTTACGGTCGTTTTACCTGTAGGCTTACCTCTTTTAGTAGTTACTAATACTACACCATTAGCCCCTCTAGCCCCATAAATCGCAGCAGCAGAAGCATCTTTTAACACTTCAAAAGAGGCTACATCATTTGGATTAATATCTTCGTAACCTCCAGAAGAAAAATCAAAAGGGCGAGTTGCAGAAGACATTAAGTCATTTCTATCTCCAACCATCGGGATTCCATCGACTACATACAAGGGGTCGTTACCTGCATTGAATGAACGACGACCACGAATGGTAACTTTAGGAACAGAACCAGGCTTACTACCTGACTGAGAAACATCCACCCCTGCAACACGACCTTGCATCGCTTGACCAATGTTTGTGATAGGCATCTCACTGATTTGCTTAGCAGAAACAGAGGTAATCGCTCCCGTTAATTGACTCTTTTTCTGGCTACCATACCCAACAACTACAACCTCTTCTAACGATTTTACGTCAGCCGCTAATACAATATTGATAACAGAACGAGAACCAACACTAATTTCTTGGGTAACGTATCCTGTAGATGAAACTACTAATACGGTATTCCCATCTGGAACATCCAACTTAAAAGTACCATCAGCACCTGTTACAGTACCCTTTTTAGTTCCTTTAATCATCACTGTTGTTCCAGGTAAAATATCTCCATCACTTCCCGTGACTTTACCCGTTACTGGTAAGGCAAGCATACCTTTAGACATCTTCACGGAAGCTGCTCCTCCGCCTACTCTTGTGAGTACTACATGTCCTTTACCCTGAACTTGAGTGAAACTACCTGCCATAGCAACTAGCATACTCACACTTAGTAATTTTTTAAGCATCGAGATTGGGTTTTTGAATTAAACATTGAGTTCTAAAAGACTATAAATATAGTATTATAATTATATTATTTTGTCTTTTTTTACAAAAATATTAGCATAACTACCCGAATCCATCATGTATTATCCTGACTAATGAGACTGACAAAAATCATCTATTAAAGCCAGCAGAGTATCAAAAATATAACTATTTTAGTTTTTTTTATAAATAATAAGACTAAAAACAACGCATATTTTAAAAAAGGTGCAAACGTTTCCGATAAGGTAGCTAAGTTGCCCTAGATTCCAGAAAGCAATTGTTTAGGATATAGCTTTCTTTCTAACAATTATCTTTTATCCGTACTCATAAATAGGATATTTACAAGATATACCCTTAGCTCACAAATCGACAAAACAGGAAAAAAGCTAGACAAAAAGAAACAAAAAAAAGACGAAAAAAATTTTCGTCTTTCTAAAATAGATACTGATGCTTGAAAATAGTAATGAATAATTACGCTATTTCTCCTACTTTGATTTCAATAACTGAACAGAACTATCGTTAATTTCAAGCTTATTATTTTTCAATAAAGTCAATACTTCTGAACCCGCCAAAATCACAGGACCATAACCGTGAGCAGCAAAAGGACTAATCGGGCGGTGATAGTAGAACGCTGGGTCAAATCCCATACCTGTCCCTACGCAAGTACCTTCTACTTGTCCTTGTTCGTTTACTTTAGTAGAAACGGCATTCCATGCCAATAAGGTCGCAGGCGTGTAAGCTAATGGATCTAACCATCCTTTATTAATCGCTCTAGCAAAGCAATACGTATAAATAGCGGTAGCCGATGTTTCTAAGTAAGAATCATTACGATCTAATAATTGATGCCAAAAACCTGAACCCGATTGATAAGATGCTAAGCCTTTTGCATGTGCTTTTAATAAAGCTAAAATTTGAGGTCTTCCTGGGTGATTTTCTGGTAATACATCTAATAGTTCTACGGCTGTAAGAATACCCCAACCATTTGCTCTAGCCCAGTGAAATTGTGGATGCTCAGTCATACCTTCTACCCATCCGTGCATATAAACGCCTTTCTCTTTATTAAACATACGTTTTGAGAAAGCTAATACTTGTTTCACTGCTTCGTCATAATACTTGGTATCGCCTGTCAATTTACCCATCTGTGCGATGGCAGGAATACCCATAAACAAATCATCTAACCAAAGGGTATTCGCTTGAGGTCTATTTCTAGCTAACGTTCCATCAGATAAACGATGCTCTTTTTTCATAATATAATCAATATGACTATCAATCAAAGGACGTAAATTGGTTGTACTTCCTCCTCGTACCGCTTTAATCATGGCAGCACACATAGCCCCACAATCATCTAATGCATGAGGGGTAAGCAATCCTTTCAATGGCCCCTTTGTTCCCCAGTCAGCATGCGACTCCGATGTCTTCTTGAAATAAGGAGCTGCTTCTGCAATAAACTTCAAGCGTTCATCCACATACTCTTTAAAACGCTTATCTCCTGTAGCATTGGCCGCTGATAACATTGCTCCATAAGTCACTCCCCATTCATAACTAACAATACGAAAATCGCCTTTTTTGAGGGCTGTCGTCGAATCAATTTTAGATAAATCAGTCAGCACTTCTCCTGTCTTTGTATTGATAAATTGCGTAGGGGTTACTTCTTTTAAGTAGCCATGAATACGATTAAGAGTCTGAACAATGTCTTCTTGCTTAGTTACTCCGTAAGGCACAGGATAATCTGGTCTAATTAAATGTAAAGGCGTATTAGAATCGTTCGACTTTAATACATTCTTCTGAGCCTGAGCAGTTGCCACACAGCCCACTAGGGCAACCCCTAAAGTGATTTTGCGAAAGAGTTGTAAATGTTGCATAAGATGATAATTGAGTTCTTGAACAAGCGTCAATAACGTAACGAAAATGGATAAGATATACTTTTACGCATCACGCATGCTTACTGGTTATAAATAATTTTTATACAATTTCTTCAAAGATAAGTATCAAATTGACCTTAGCCGTCCTGCTGTATCTGTCTAGGATTCTTAAATAAATCTCATTTTTAGATTTTCTCATTTTATCACATGTTTGGCAACAATTAGGTTAATTGCTAAAATAGCATACATTTAGGCATCTAATATTCAACTATTGGAAACGTTCCCGATAACGATTGCACAAATAAATAGGTTTAGATAGTTGATTTACAACTTAGAAGGGCTTAATCTTATCATGAATTAATACTATTGCTTCCTAAAATTAGCACAACTAATATCAAAATAATACCATTAATTATACGTCCAATGACCATAAAATTAGATTTATTTAGCACGGAAAAAATCTGCATAAGAAAAAATTCTATTTGGGACGTTGTCAAAATTGACGAACTTTCTGTGACCCCAAAATACATTCAGATTGTTAATGCAATCATTAAAGGAGTAGAAGAAGGCTATATCCAACTCAATGATCGCTTACCGTCAATTAATGAAGTAAGTTTTGAATTAGATGTATCACGTGATACCGTAGAGAAATCATACAGAGAATTGAAGAATATTGGTATACTAGAGTCAATCCCGAGCAAAGGATACTTCATCAAAAATACCGACTTCAAACGCCCTTTAAAGGTTCTCTTGTTATTTAATAAATTATCCACACATAAAAAACTCATTTATGATGCCTTTATCAAGGAACTAGATGAACAGGTAGCCATAGACTTTTATGTCTATAATGATGATTTCAGCCTCTTTAAAAAAATCATTTATTCGAAAAAAGAGGACGACTACTCGCATTTTGTAATTATTCCTCCTGCGATAAGTGAAGTAAAGAAAGTATGTGACACGCTTGCTTTTATTCCTAAAGAAAAATTAATCTTATTGGACAAGCAATTGCATGGATTACATGGCAACTATGCGGCAGTGTATGAAAACTTTGGACAAGATATTTACTTAGCTCTTAGTAAGATGCTAGATAAATTACGTAAGTATGAGCGTATTCGTTTAATCTTTCCAAGTAATTGCCATTACCCAGAGGAGGTTAAAACGGGCTTTTTTAGCTTTTGCCAAGATTATGTATTCGATGCCAAAATTATTGCGAACATCGTAACAGAACCTGTAGAAAGTAATACGGTTTATATCAACCTAACGGAAGAGGATTTAGTCTTACTCATTAAAAAGGTATTAGTGAGCCCTTTTAAGGTGGGAGAAGACCTCGGAATTATCTCGTACAATGAAACCCCTCTAAAGGAAGTATTGCTAGATGGACTAACGACCATTTCTACTAATTTTGATGAAATGGGACGCACGGCGGCCAAACTATTAATCAATAATTCCAAACAACAAATTGCCAATCGATTTGAGGTAATACTACGAAATTCACTGTAAAATGTCGTTTACAACAGCTCACTAAAGAACAAGTACTTATCAAGTGAGTACAAAAGGGAAAAAGTCTCTTAAGAGAGAGAGAGATACATAGAAAATATACTAAGGGAGTTCTAGTATTTGTTTGCTTTTGGATAGAGCAGCTAACAAGAAAAGGCAATCGAGCTTCGATTGCCTTTCTTTTTTATTATTAGTTTTGATGACTCTTGGCTTTATTCAACTTAAGAAGTATCCACATATCCGACGACATGTAATAAAAACAAAAAAGCCCTGAGAAATCAGGGCTTTCAGTGGTCTCGTAGGGATTCGAACCCCAAACCTTCTCATCCGTAGTGAGATGCTCTATCCAGTTGAGCTACGAAACCAATCAATCAAAGACTAGTTACTAAAATAATAAAATACTGGTGGTCTCGTAGGGATTCGAACCCCAAACCTTCTCATCCGTAGTGAGATGCTCTATCCAATTGAGCTACGAAACCAGTTCCTTTCAACATTTACCAAGACTTGTTTGGTGTGTTTCGGGACTGCAAAATTCCGACTTTTTTCTTTAAATAGCAAACAAAAAAGAAAGAAATTTCAATATTTTTTATAAGTCACTGATAATGAAATAACTATTTTCTAAAAAAATAATAGCCCATAAAGTTTTTATTCTTTATGGGCTATTATTTAGTAAATTTTTTCCTTTTGAGCTTTCACTTTTTCATCAGAAATATACTCATCAAAGGTCATTAACTTATCTAGGAAGCCTTTTGAACCTAATTCGATAACACGAGTAGCTACTGTTTGTGTCAATTGGTGGTCATGACATGTGAACAAGATTGTACCTGTAAACTCAACCATTCCGTTGTTCAGAGCTGTGATAGACTCCAAATCTAAGTGGTTAGTAGGCTCATCAAAAATAGCAACATTGGCTCCAGATAACATCATACGACTAAACATACAACGCTGTTTTTCTCCCCCTGAAATTACCGTTGCTTTCTTCAACGCTTCGTCTCCCGAGAACAACATTCTACCCAAGAATCCACGAATAAAACTTTCATCTTTTTCGGTAGAATACTGACGTAACCAGTCAACCAAATTTAAGCTACCATCAGCAAAATAATTGGAGTTATCATTGGGCAGATATGCTTGAGTAGTTGTTACTCCCCATTTAAACTCACCGCCGTCCGCTTTACGTTCACCCATCAAAATGTCAAACATAGCCGTTACCGCTAATGAGTCACGAGACATAAAGGCAACTTTATCTCCTTTATTGATGGTAAACGAAACATCTTTGAACAAATATGAACCATCGTCTGACTTTGCAGAAAGTCCTTCTACCGTCAATAATTGATCTCCTGCTTCACGCTCAGGTTTGAAGTTAATGAATGGATAACGACGAGAAGAAGGCTTAATATCCTCTACATGCAATTTATCTAACATTTTCTGACGAGAAGTTGCCTGTTTAGATTTAGCAACGTTAGCAGAGAAACGACGGATAAATTCTTCTAATTCTTTTCGTTTTTCATCTGCTTTCTTATTTTGATCCGAACGCTGACGAGCCGCTAATTGAGATGATTCATACCAGAACGTATAAGTACCCCCATATAGTTGAATCTTACCGAAATCTAAATCGGCAATATGCGTACACACATTGTCTAAGAAGTGACGGTCATGGGATACAACAATTACTGTATTTTTAAAATTTTGCAAGAAGTTTTCCAACCACAAAATCGACTCAATGTCCAAGTTGTTGGTAGGTTCGTCTAATAATAAGATGTCTGGAGAACCGAATAATGCTTGGGCTAATAATACTTTTACTTTATCAGAACCGTTGAGGTCTTTAATCTGTGTATAGTGTAAGTCCTCTTTAATCCCTAAACCTCCGAGTAACATACCTGCGTCTGATTCAGCTTCCCAACCGTTCATTTCAGCGAACTCTGCTTCTAAATCAGCCGCACGATTACCATCTTCTTCCGTGAAATCTTCTTTTAAGTAGATAGCATCTTTTTCTTGCATGATGTCATAAAGGCGTTTATTCCCCATGATAACCGTTTCAAGAACGGTATAGTCTTCATACTCAAAATGATTCTGTCTCAAGATGGACATACGTTCTCCCGGATTCATGGATACAGAACCCGTTTGCGATTCAATTTCGCCCGAAAGGATTTTTAAGAAAGTGGTCTTTCCTGCTCCGTTCGCACCAATTAAACCATAACAGTTACCTTCGGTAAATTTAATATTAACATCTTCAAAAAGAACCCGTTT
>JACCDQ010114869.1_pt1 | contig 10075 bp, 6 predicted proteins | sample 7446031 | NCBI WGS metagenome assembly JACCDQ01 (sample SAMN15323442, study PRJNA562643) | freshwater metagenome | isolation source: river surface water | place: USA:Blue River Watershed | collected 2017-08-17 | reverse complement strand
TTCAGCTCCTATGAATAATGAAATTGCAATAGCTATGCTTTTCTCACTTTTTGGATGGAAAATTACAGCTATTTATATAGGCTTTGGACTTTTAGTAGCCATAATTGGTGGATATGTAATAGGATTGATGGGTGCAGAAAAATATATTTTGATGGATATAAAACCACTTGAAGGAAAACTAGATGATGTAAAAATCAATCTAACTATCAAACAAAGACACGAAGAAGCAAAAAAATATACATTAGATATATTCAAAAAAATCTATTTATATGTGATTATAGGTGTGGGAATTGGTGCATTTATACATGGTTTTGTGCCAACTGATTTTATAATAAAATACGCAGGAAGTAATAGTTGGTATAGTGTGCCATTGGCTGTAACTTTAGGAATTCCTATGTATGCAAGTGCTGCTAGTGTTATGCCACTTGTTGAGGTTTTGACTTCAAAAGGGATGTTACTTGGAAGTGCCTTGGCTTTTATGATGTCAGTTACTGCTTTATCACTTCCAGAAGCTATGATATTAAAAAGAATTTTACATATAAAATTGATAGCTATATTTTTTGGAATAGTTGGTTTAGGAATTATGGCAATAGGTTATATTTTTAATATGATTTTGTAAAAGAAGAGATAAATTTTAAAAATAATAAATGAATAACATCTGCAACTTTAGGGTCAAAATCTTTGATTTTGGGGTACCCAAAGTGAAGCCGTTTGAATTTATTGTTTTTATGAATTTTAAGATCAAAAAGGATAAAAAATGAAAATAGAGATTTTAGGAACAGGTTGTAAAAAATGTCAAGTTATGTTTGAGAATACAAAACAAGCTATGGCAAAAATTGGTGGTTTTCACGAACTAAAAAAAGTTGAAGATATAGTAGAAATTATGAATTATGGTGTTATGAGTACACCAGCACTTGTTGTTGATGGGGTTGTAAAAAGTTATGGTAAAGAGTTAAATGTTGATGAAATTGTAGCGATATTATCTTGATAAAAGAGTTTGGATTATATTTTTTATCAGCCTTTTTTGAAATATTAGGTTGTTATAGTTTTTGGTCATATTTTAGACTAGGAAAGTCATATCTATATTTAGGTATTGGCTTTTTTTCTCTTATAAGTTTTGCATATTTACTTACACGTGTAAATTTAGAGTTTGCAGGTCGTGCTTATGCTGTTTATGGTGGGATTTATATAGTTTCTTCTTTACTTTGGTTGTATTTTGTAGAAAAACAAGAGTTTAATAAATGGGATTTGATAGGTTCATTTCTTTGTATTTTAGGAGTTTGTGTGATTTTACTAGGTAATAAGGATTAAGATGAAAGAAGAGATTTGTCCACTTTGTGATACAAAATCAACGCTATTTTATAAAGAAGAGTTTTATCAATGTCCTTGTTGTAAAGGTATATTTAGACCAAAAGAAAAGCTATTAGATAGCCACTTAGAGAAACAAAGATATGAAAATCATACAAATGATTCCAATGATTTGGGTTATCAAAACTTTGTAAAACCAATTACAGATTCTGTGTTAAATGAGTTTAGAAGTGATGATATTGGTCTTGATTTTGGATGTGGTAAAGATTCTCCTATTGTAAAAATACTTGAAAAAAATAGTTATAAAATAGCTAAATATGATATATTTTTTTATGATGACAAGAATACACTAGAACAAAAATATGATTATATCGCTTGTTGTGAGGTAATTGAACATTTTTATAATCCAAAAAAAGAGTTTGAACTTTTGAAATCTTTACTTAAAAAAGATGGAGTGTTATATCTAATGACAGGAATTTATAGTGAAGAGATAGATTTCTCAAAGTGGTGGTATAAAAATGATTTAACACATGTTTTTATATTTACTAAAGAGACATTTATTTTTATAAAAGAGAAATTTGAATTTAAAAAGATGAATATAGAGAAAAATTTTATTAGATTTAGTTTGTAAGATATAGCAAAGGATTTTTCCTTTGCTATTATTAAATATTATCCAAGAACTTCGTCTTTGATTTTATCTGGATTATCTAGTGCGTATCTAAATTTTTCCATATCAATTTGTTTGTCCCATGCTCCAACAACAACAGCTGCAACAGCATTTCCACAAAGATTTCCAACCGCTCTCATTTCACTCATAAATTTATCAACTCCAAGTAAAATAGCAACAGTAACAACTGGAATTACTCCACCTAAAGCTGAAAGTGTTCCAGCAAGTACGATAAATCCTGAACCCGTAACTCCAACAGCACCTTTAGAAGTAATCATTAAGATTAAGATAATACTTAATTGTTCACCAAGAGTTAATGGAATATTAAACGCTTGAGAGATAAATATAATCGCTAAAGATAAGTAAATATTTGTAGAATCTAGGTTAAATGAATATCCAGTTGGTATTACTAAACCAGTTGTTCCTCTACTAACCCCAGCAGACTCTAATCTTTTCATAAGTGGTGCAAGTGCAGATTCACTTGATGATGTTGCGAATACAACTAATACTTCTTTATAAATAAATCTCATAAATTTGAAGATGTTGATTTTATAGAACCATAAAATAACTCCAAGAATACCGAAAACAAATGTTAATACAGCAATTAACATAACACCCAATAAACCTGCCATATTGATAAGTGAAGCAATACCAAATTTACCAATTAAGAATGACATAGCACAGAAACTCGCGATTGGACTTAGCCACATTAAAACAGTTAATATTTTAAAGAAAAAGTTTTGAGCAATTTCTAGAGGTTTTAATATCTTTTCTTTTCTCTCTCCACCAAAAGCAGATATTAAAATAGCTAAAGTTAATGCCATAACTAATACTTGTAAAGTTTGACCAGTTAAAAATGGTGTGATTGGATCAGTTGGAACAGCATTTTTTAAAATAGCCCAAACAGAACCAACATCCTGATTTGCTGTTGTATATTTAGCAACACTTTTTGCATCCAATGAATCAACAGATAAGTTCATTCCAGTTCCTGGAGCAAATAAGTTACCAAATAAAACACCTATAGCTAAAGCAAATGTACTTACGATTTCAAAATAAATAAATGCTTTGAATCCAATACTTCCTACTTCTTTTAAACTTTTTAATCCAACAATTCCTGTAATAATAGTTAAAAAGATAATAGGTCCAACAAGCCATTTAAGACCTTGAATAAACCAGTCAATTCCAGGTTTTGATTCAATAGCAAGTTTTGGATTAACAACCCCAAATATAATTCCACCAACTATTGCAACTACAACCCAAAACGCTAAGCTTTTGATTGTATAACTCATCCAATTTTTTTTGTTTGTATTTTCAATTTGTTCCAAAATAATCTCCTTTTTATTTTTTGTACCATTTGATTATTGAACTATACCTATAAATTATGTTTAAGTTATGTACTTAATTTAGAATTGAGACAAATTTCTGTAATTTTTGTTATAATTTAACTAATTTAGGTAAAAGCATATTCAAACTATCTATGAAAGGAATTTCTATGTCAATGAAGTCAAAAGATCTGATAGTAGTAGGAATTGGATCGAGTGCAGGAGGATTAGAAGCCTTACAAATTTTGTTATCAAGTTTATCAAATGATTTAAATTGTTCATACATAATTGCTCAGCATTTAAGTCCAACACATCGTTCTATGATGGTTGATTTATTAGCTAGAATTACAAATCTACCTGTTATTGAAATTCAAAATGCGATGCTAATAAAAGCTAAAACTATTTATATAACACCTGAAAATACTGATATCTATGTTTCTAATGAAAAAATATATTTAAAATCTATTCAAAACACATATGGTCCAAAACCATCAGTAAATTATTTTTTTAATTCATTATCCCAAGCGTATGGTACAAAATCTATAGGAATAATATTAAGTGGTACTGGAAGTGATGGAGCTTTTGGAGTAAGGGCTATAAAAGCATCAGGTGGAATTACAATAGCCCAATCACCACTAAGTGCAAAATATGATGGAATGCCTGTGTCTGCAATTAATACGGGTAAAGTTGATATTGTAGTTTCTATTGAGAAAATTGCCAATGAAATTTCAAGAATAGTTGATAATTTGGGTAAAAATATAGGTGATAATATAAATAACTCATTAATTTCACAAATATATAAAATAATTTTTGAAGAAAAAGGTATTGATTTTTCTTTATACAAAAAAAGCACTCTTATTAGAAGAATAGAAAGAAGATTATCAGCACTAAAAATTGAAAATTTAAATGATTATTTAGACTATCTAAAATTAAATACAGAGGAAATAACGAATCTTTATAATGATATTTTAATAGGTGTTACAGAGTTTTTTAGAGATTCTGAAGTTTTTGAAGAGTTAGAAGAACAAATTAAAATACTTGTTGAAAGAAAAGAACAAGGTGAAGAGATAAGATTTTGGTCAATTGGTTGCTCGACAGGTGAAGAAGCTTATACTTTAGCAATAATTTTAAGTGAGATTTTAGGGGATAAAATATCAAAATACAAAATTAAAATATTTGCTACAGATATTGATGATGAATCATTAAAAATAGCAAGAACAGGTATTTATGCTGAAACAAGTTTAGTAAATATTGATAAAAAAATAATAAATAAATATTTTACTGTACACAAAAATCAATTTGAAATTAAAAAAAATATCAGGGAGCTTGTAGTCTTTTCAAAACACAATATCATAGGTGATTCACCTTTTTTGAGAATAGATTTAGTAACTTGTAGAAATATGCTTATATATTTTAGTTCAGCTCTGCAGGAGAGATTTTTTCCTATAGTTCACTATTCTTTAAAGGATAATGGAATTTTGGTATTAGGAAAATCAGAGAGCATTTCAGAATTTCATGATCTTTTTTTAATTGTAAACAAAAATTTAAAGATTTTTAAAACACAATATACTGGTTTAAAAGAATTACCAAAACTTTACAATTATAGTGGTCAAAAAAGTTATGATGAATCAAAAATAAGTACATCAAAAAATGAAGAAGAAATTTTAGAAGAAAAAATAGTTGAAGCTACTTCAAAATTTATTCTTAATCAATGTGTATTAATAAATAGTTCAAATGATATAGTTTTTGTAAAGGGACAAATACCTTTTTTAACTTTTTCTCAAGGAAGAGCTACTTCAAATATTTTTAAATCTTTAAAAGATGAACTTACACTTGATGTAAGAAGTGCATTAAATGAAGCTAATAAAGATAAGCAAATCAAAACTACACAATTTCGTTCAGTTGTTTTGTATGAAAATATTTTTAAGTATGTTAGAGTTTTAATTGTACCTGTGCAGAATGATAGAAATGATGATTGGTTTTATGCTTTATATTTTCAAAGTGAAGATATACAAAATTTAAAAGGTTATATATCTTCAAGCGATAATGATAATGAAGTAATAACAAATTTAACTACCGAATTGGAAAGAACAAAAAATCATTTACAAAATGTGATTGAAGAACTAGAAACTAGTTATGAAGAGATGCAAAGTTTAAATGAAGAATTAAGTTCATCTAATGAAGAACTTCAAAGTTCGAATGAAGAGTTAGAAACAACAAATGAGGAACTTCAAAGTACAAATGAAGAGTTGCAAACAGCATATAGTGAATTAAAAGTATTATACAATGATAAGGAATCAAGAACTAAACAGCTTGAAGATTTAATGCAAAAACTAAAAAATCAGTCTGATGATTTAAGAAAACAAAAAGAGCTAACTGAAGCAATTATTGATTCAACACCAATTTCTATTATAATGACTGATACAACAGGAAAAATAAATTTTGTAAATGATAATGCACAATATTTATTTAAATTATCAAAAAAAGAGTTTTTAAATAGATATATTGATGGTGAATATTGGAATATATTAGATATTCATAAATGTGAAATTCATAGAAGTGAATCAATTGTAGCACAAATAAAACAAAAATTTGAAACTATTAAAAACATTAAATATTTTATGGAAACAGGGGAAAAATATCAAATATTAGTTTCAGTTAGTGGTTCACCTATTTTTGATGTAAAAGGTGATTTTGTAGGTATAGTATTTAGTTTAGAGGATATTACAAAACAACAACAATTAGAATATGAAAATAATAAATATAAAAATGTTGAGAACAATAATTTAATTAATCAAAAGCTTGAAGAATCTTTTGAAAAAATTAAAAATATAAATTTGATAAATTCATCAAATGATAAGTTTAATCTACTTCAAATAGGAATGATTGATATTTGTTCAAATTTAAAAAATATGATTTCTGAAGCAGTGTTATTAACATCCTCTTATAAAAATATAGATAAAAAAGAGGAGTTTCTTCCTCAAATAGAAGAAGTTTTTTTAGAGATGAGTGAATTATTAAATGAAAACTATAGATTTTACAGTGATTTGTATTTTTATAAAAATATAGATTTCATAAAATTATTACAGAGAAGTTTTAAACTATTTGAGTATTCATTTGTACAACAGGATATAAAAGTTATAAACAATATTGATGAAAACTTATTGATTGAAGTAAATCCAAAAGAGGCAGTTCTATTTATTATTAGGTTAATAGAAACAATTTTATCTTTAGAAATAAGTCAATGTGAAATTAATATTAAAGATAAATTATTAATATTAAATATTAACAGCGAGAATTATAATAAAAAAGGTTTTGAATTATTCACATCACATTATGATAAAAAAATTATTACGTCTGTTTTTGGTGCTAAAATAAATGGTATAAAAATAAATAATAGTAAAATAAAGAACTAAAATGTCAAAAGCAAATTTTTTAATTTTATCAGAGCAATCAAAAGTATTTAAGCATTATGAATCACTATTTAAAGAAAATTTTGGAGAAACAAATACTATTTTAATTGATGATTATGAATTGTTTAATAACTTAAAATTTGAACAAGTAGATATAGTTTTAATAGATCTAATAAGTAAAAAGTATGTGAGTAGCTTAAATCTTATCATAGAAAGAAATATCAAAAATTGTAAATTTATACTAATAACACCTTTTGAACTATTTTCCTATTCCTATCTTTTAAAAAATGTTCAATTTTTTGATTTGATTTTGACAAAACCAGTTGATATAAAAAAATTAGAACTTTTTATTAAAAATGAAACCTATAAAATAGAGAGAAAGAATATTCTTGAGAAAAAAAATGGAGTATTAGGAAAAGTTGTTGATTTAAATCCTTCAAAAATTACAGTTTATACATTAGATGGGATACTTTTTTATGCTAATAGTAATTATTTAGAATCTAATAATTTAAAATTAAATGATATAGATAATTTGACTTTTGATGAATTGAATGATAGTAAAATCTCATTTGAAACTATAAAAGATAGATTATTAACAAACCAAATGTTTGTTCAGCAAAGACAAGATAATGAATCTTGGTATGAATCAACTTTTTATAAAGTTTCAGATGAGTTTATTATTCATATTTGTAACAATATAACAAATAAAAAACAAAAAGAATTACAATTAGAACAATATTCAATCTTTTTTGAAAATAGTAATGAAGGAATTATGATAGCTGATAAAAAGTTAAATATTATATCTGTAAATAAAGCTTTTTCAAAAATAACAGGTTATCGAAAAGATGAGGTAATTGGTAAAAAAACTTCAATTTTAAAATCAGGAATTCATGAAAAAGATTTCTATGAAGATATGTGGGAGAGTCTAAAAATAAATTCATCGTGGCAAGGCGAAATTTGGAATAGAAGAAAGAATTCAGAAATTTACCCAGAGTGGTTGAGTATAGCAAAAGTATTCAATCCAAAGTACAATGAAGAGTTTTATATGGCTATTTTTACAGATATTACTTCTTTAAAAGAAGCGGATAGGAAGTTATATTTTTATGCAAATCACGACGTTTTAACAAAATTAGCAAATAGAATTCAATTTGAATCATATTTAAAAAGTAGTATAGAAAGTTGTAGAAGAAATGATACTAAATTAGCACTATTTTTTATAGATGTAGATAAATTTAAAGATATAAATGATACTTATGGTCATGCTGTTGGTGATGAAATGTTAAAAACCATTGCAAAAAGATTAGAACAAAGTATTAGAAAAGAAGATTTTATAGCAAGACTTGGTGGTGATGAGTTTGTTTTAGTTATAAAAGATGTAAAAAATGAAAGAGATATATTAAACCTTGCAAATAAAATAAACGAAAATGTAAAAAGTCAAATAGAAATTGATGACAAAGTCTTTTTTATGTCTTTATCTATAGGGATTTCAATTTTTCCTGAACATGGTAAAAATAGTCAAGATTTAATTAAGTTTGCAGATGTGGCAATGTATGAAACAAAAAAGAGTGGAAGAAATGGTTCAACACTCTATAGTGATGAAATGGGTCAAAGAATTTTAGAAAAGTTGACTATTCAAAATGAATTAAGAACAGCTATTCTAAAAGATGAATTTGAGATGTTTTATCAGTCAATTGTTCAAACAAAATCTGGAAGCATTGTAGGTGCAGAAGCACTTGTTCGATGGAACCATAAAGAGAAAGCTATATTAACACCTGCAAGTTTTATACATTATATAGATGAGGCAGGATTAAGTATAGAATTTGGAGAGTTGATAATTAAAAAGGTTTTATTGGATATTCAATCAATAAACTCTAAATTAGGACACAATAATTTTAAAGTCTCAATTAATATTTCTCCTGAACATTTTTTTAGGTTTACATTTGTTGATGAGTTAATAGAATACTGTAAAGATTTTTCCATTGAATCACATCAAATTGAATTGGAACTTTTAGAGACTCATATTATGAAAAGTTCTCAAATAGCAAATAAAAAATTAGAAGAATTGAATAATTTAGGTTTTTCAGTAGCTATTGATGATTTTGGTACAGGTTATTCATCATTGAGTTATCTGAAAAATTTTAAAGTGGATAAACTAAAAATTGACCAATCATTTATTAGAGATTTTTTACAAGATAAAAGTGATAAAGCAATAGTGGAAGCTATTATTAATCTTGCAAATATATTTAAATTAAAAGTTCAAGCAGAAGGTGTAGAAACTAAAAATCATCAAGAATTATTGAAAGATTTAAATTGTGATTTAGCACAAGGGTATTATTTTTGCAGACCAGTGCCATTATCTAAGTTTTTACAAATATTAGAAAAGTAAATATGAAAAAAGATATTTTAGATTTTCAAATTGGAACTTCAACGCTACAAGATTCTCATGAGAAAAGTTATGAAATAGTTTTTGACGTATATAATAATTTACAAATGTGTGAGAATATTTTAGTAAAAGACTATTTCCTTGAAATAAGTAATAATGAATTTTATGAATCTCTGAAATATCATTTTGACGTATTTTATAGTATGTTAAATATAAAAAAATTTCATTTCATTGATAATTTTTTTATTTGGAAATATAGTTATTGTTATAAAAGAAAAATTGATGTTGATTATTTTTTAGTTGAATATGACTTTTGGAAGCAAAGTTATACTAAATATTTATACCCTTCACAAAGTTTTGAGATAAATATAATATATGACTATATAATAAGCAATCACAATTATTACAAAGAATGTGCTATAAATTTTCAAGATATAGCAGTAAACTTAAAATATAAAGAACTTTTTAATAGCTTGTTAGAGTGTTTATTGCAGAGTAATAAGGATGAATTTTATAAATTAATTGAACAAAACTTAGTAATATTTAATAATAATATTTTTTTATTTATAAAAGAAATAGTTACTCCATTACTTTATAAAATAGGTCAAATGTGGCAATTTAATGAAATTAGTGTTGCAAAGGAACATTTGGCAACATCATTTATTGAAGAGTTAATAAACGATTTTCTTAAAAAAGATTTAATTAAAGAAAGTTCGATAAAAAATAAACCAATAGCACTTGTTTCAACAGTTGGTGAAGAAAGCCATATTTTGCCCATTAAGATTTTGACTAAGTTTTTACAAACAAAAGATTATCAAGTTAGAAATATTAGTTCAAAATTATCAAATAAAGAGTTGTTAAATTTTATTTATGAATTAAATCCAAAATTAATTGTTTTATCTATTACGTTACCATCAAATATTACAAATTTGAAAAAACTTGTGAAAGTTTTAAAAGATGATGAAGGATTTTTTGGAACAAT
>JACCDQ011395449.1_pt1 | contig 10077 bp, 7 predicted proteins | sample 7446031 | NCBI WGS metagenome assembly JACCDQ01 (sample SAMN15323442, study PRJNA562643) | freshwater metagenome | isolation source: river surface water | place: USA:Blue River Watershed | collected 2017-08-17 | reverse complement strand
GTAAGCAAACTTAGAAGCAAAACATAAAGCCATCATGATGGATTATCCGATACGCAGTGGAAAATTATAGAGAAATTTTTAAATGACCAAAGAAAGCGAAAACATAATTTACGAGATATTACGAACCAAGATACAATGGAGGCATCCAAAAAAGAAAAAACTATGTTTAATTTGTACATAAATTTCTTAGAATAATGAAATTTGTACCAATATCATTGGCAATCGTAGTAATCAACGTTTTATAAGAAGAACAAGCCATTTTTCTCAAAAAGATGATTATTACGAGGCGGCAATAAAAATCTTGTTCTATCAACACAATGATACTTATCTTGCATTTTACACCATAACCAAAAATCTATCCATTCATCTTATTTTATTCGATATTTCCCATTTATTCATAATGTTTATCAAAATAGTATTAAAAAAAGAAATATTATTGCAGAATAAATAAAATAAAGTCAATAGTTTTGCTAATCGAACAACTACTATTTTTATTACGAATATGAAGCAGTTTTTAGACGACGATTTTTTGTTAAAAACAGATACCGCTCGCATACTTTATCACGATTATGCGAAAAATATGCCAATCATTGATTATCACAATCACCTGCCTCCAGACCAAGTTCTTAACGACAAGGTTTTTGGAAATTTAACCCAAGTATGGCTCTATGGCGACCACTATAAATGGCGTGCCATGCGTACCAACGGAATCAACGAACGATTCTGTACGGGTGAGGCAAGTGATTATGAGAAATTTGAAAAATGGGCAGAGACAGTTCCTTACACGCTCCGAAATCCTTTGTATCATTGGACTCACTTGGAGCTACAAAGATACTTTGGAATCAAAGAAACCCTTAGTCCGGAAAGTGCCAAACGAATCTATGACGACGCTACCGCAAAAATTCAAACACCAGAATATTCGGTACAAAATCTTTTAGGAATGATGAATGTTGAGATGATTTGTACTACGGACGACCCGCTCGACAGTCTTGAACATCATGCTGCTTATTTGAAACAAAATAAAAATATCAAAATGTTGCCGGCTTTCCGTCCCGATAAATTCATTTTGATTGATAATCCTAATTTTTCGACATACATCCAAAAACTATCTGAAATAGTTGGCTTCGAAATTCATACTTTTGAAAACCTATTGCAAGCTCTTCGGAAGCGTGCCGACTTTTTTGCAAGCATGGGTTGTCAAATCTGTGACCATGGTTTGGAGCAAATTTATTCGGCAGATTTTACGAACGAAAGTGCCAATGCAGCCCTCCAAAATGTTCTGGCAGGAAAAGCAATCAGCAACCAAGAGGCATTGGTTTTTAAGTCGGCTATTTTACATCATTTGGGTGTGATGTATCATTCCTTAGGCTGGACTCAACAATTCCACTTAGGGGCATTGAGAAATAATAATTCGAGGGCATTAAGATTATTAGGACCAGACACAGGTTGGGATTCTATCGGAGATTATTCGCAGGCTGTCTCTCTTTCTAAATTTTTAGGTAGATTAGACGAATTTGACCAGTTGGCAAAAACCATCATTTATAACCTCAATCCTGCCGATAATGAAGTCATGGCAACCATGATAGGAAATTTCAACGACGGGTCTATTGCCGGAAAAATTCAGTTCGGCTCAGGTTGGTGGTTTTTAGACCAAAAAGACGGAATGGAACGCCAAATAAATACACTCTCAAACATGGGATTACTTAGTCGATTTATAGGCATGCTGACGGACTCGAGAAGTTTCTTATCTTTCCCAAGACATGAATATTTCAGACGAATTTTGTGTAATTTACTAGGAGAAGACATAGAAAATGGCGAAATTCCGAACGATATGAAATGGAATGGTCAAATTGTACAAAATATATGCTATTACAATGCAAAAGAATATTTCGGATTCTGATTTGTTTAAACAAAACAAGTAATCAAAAATTTAAGCAGATTTGAATCATCAACATTCAACCCTAAAACTATGAAAAAAGTCGGAAATTATCGCTGGACTATTTGTGCTCTGGTGTTTTTTGCAACAACAGTCAATTACTTGGATAGGCAAGTAATCAGTTTGTTAAAATCAGTTTTATCCAAGGATTTAAAGTGGGACGACGGCGATTATGCCAATATAGAAATCGCCTTCAAGCTTTTTTATTCTTTCGGAATGATTATTGCGGGTCAAGTGGTCGATAAACTCGGCACGAAGCGAGGATATGCTTGGGCAACAGGTCTATGGAGTTTGGCAGCCATTGCTCATGCTTTTGCCAATTCAGCTTTTGGATTTATGATTGCTCGGGCGGCATTGGGTGTAACAGAATCGGGAAATTTCCCGGCAGCCATTAAATCTACTGCCGAATGGTTTCCTAAAAAAGAGCGAGCATTAGCCACCGGAATTTTCAACTCAGGTACGAATATTGGAGCAATCATTGCTCCTCTGACAGTCCCTGCCATTGCGGTTATTTGGGGTTGGCAATGGGCATTCATCATCACAGGGTTGATTGGCTTCATTTGGTTAGTATTATGGCAAATGTATTATACTTCTCCAAAAGACTCAAAAAAATTGAGTCAAGCAGAATACGACTATATCCATTCTGATAAAGAAGAAGAAACAACACAAGTAAATGAAGAGAAAGTGCCATGGGTGAAATTATTAGGTTTCCGTCAAACTTGGGCATTTGCTTTAGGTAAATTTCTTACCGACCCTATTTGGTGGTTTTATCTATTTTGGTTGCCCGATTTTCTTCAAAGCGAATACAAACTTAGCTTAATTGAGATTTCTATCCCAGTAGCAATTGTATATATTATTTCCACCATCGGCAGTGTTGGCGGAGGGTATTTGCCAATGGCTCTTATCAATAAAGGTATTCCGGTATTTAAAGCTCGTAAAACTTCCATGTTTATATTCGCTTTGTTTGTCGTTCCCGTTATTTTTTCTCAGCTTGCTGGGCAAGTAAATATGTGGCTGGCGGTACTGGTGATAGGTATTGCGGCAGCAGCTCACCAAGCGTGGAGTGCCAATATTTTTACGACGGTATCGGATATGTTTCCGAAAAAAGCAACTGGTTCGGTAGTAGGGATTGGCGGCATGGCAGGAGGATTAGGAGGAATTTTCCTTACTTGGGCAGTACAAAAAAATATGTTTGTGTATTACCGAAGCATCAATCAAATCGAAACAGCCTATTATATCATGTTTGCGATTTGTGCTGGAGCGTATTTGCTGGCTTGGCTTGTGATGCACTTTTTAGTACCTAAAATGAATAAAGTAGAACTTTAATATTGAATAACTCGACTCTTTTCTCAGCGAAAGGAGTTGAGTTTATTGGTAAATAAACCCTAAAGACTATGAAAAAACTCCTCATTTTTGCTTTATTTTTGATGATTGGTAAGACTTTCGCCCAAAATCCGGCAGCTACCATAGAAGCATTGGAAAGAAAAAGATTTGCAGCTCAGGTATCCAAAGAGTATGATTTTCTCGAAAAAATCTTCGCAGACGATTTGGTATATACCCACTCAAGCGGCAAGCAAGACAATAAAGTCAGCTACATTGCCTCAATTAAAGAGGGAAAAAGCGTATATAATAAAATAGATGTCGAAGAGATTAAGATTCGTGTGTATGGCAATGCGGCAGTCATTAACGGTCAAGTTATGATCGAACAAAATTCGGCAGACGGAAAAGTATCTAATTTGCATTTGAAATATACCGCCGTTTATAGTAAAAATGGTAAAAAAGGCTGGCAAATAAACACTTGGCAATCGTTGAAATTAGCCAATTAAATAATTTTGTTTAAGGAAAAAAATTAGAAAAAACCTCGAAATCTAGCTAAATTGGCAGATTTCGAGGTTTTTTTTGGGGGGGTAAATAAATATGTATTACATTCTCTCAAGCATAGCACTTCAATCTAAAGACCTTTACAAGCATAAAAAAACGGCTACTTTAAAAAGTAGCCGTTTGAATATAAATTAGAACTTCAGTGTACTTGGAAGATATTTGGCACATAAATCTTCATAATACGGGCGAAGCTCTTTTGCATTTGGTGGCACAGGAACCTTCGAATATAAATCGTAAGGATTAAATTTATCTACCCATTTAAACATTTTATAATCGTGGTCGCTCATCAAATGGGCATACGCATCGTCACGGTGTTGCGGATAAAATGAGTGATAGCGAATCATGTAATTGGCTTCTTCCGGAAGATAATTCTTGAGCATTTGATACAAATATTCATCATGTCCCCAAGACATTTTCACATTATCCAAACCACATTTGTGAGTGTATATTCCATATTTGGTATTATATCTTTCATCTTTTGAATCTGGATTTGCTTCGAAAAACTCAGGATATACAATTTTATCCGAATGTTGGCAACCTACCACAAATGTATCCCCTACAACTGCCCACTGAGGCTCTCCGAACAAGCAAAGTACTTTACCCAAATCATGCAAAAAGCCAGTCAATACAAACCAATCTGGATGACCATCCGCACGAATCGCTTCGGAAGTCTGCAACAAATGCTGAAATTGGTCTAAATCTGTATCTGGGTCAGAATCATCCACTAGGGTATTCAAAAAATCAATGGCATCCCATACAGACATTTCTCTTTTATCAAATTTCAGGAAGTCTTTTTCTTTTTCGACTACAAAATCGTACGTTTGATACGTGTGATTGAGACGATAAAACTCCTTAACGGTTTCGACACGCTTTGAGTCCACGTAATTGCGGTATTCTTCTTTTGTTTTAGATGCCCCTTTAGGCTCTGGATATCTATTTAACAAATCATCTTCCCATTCTTCGATGCTTGCCAAAGGATTCTTTTCTTGTTCGGTAAAGTTCATTTGAGTTTAGAATTTTTTGAATAATGTATCAAATTCAGTATAAAATTACAATTATTTTTTTGTTCAAAAAAGCAAACTTCCATCAAAACATTTGCAAACTATTCGTTTTTTTCAAGAATAGATGGATTATTGACCATTCTTTTGAGATATTTAAAGAGTTTCCCTCCATGAGAGGCATCTACCACTCGATGGTCTAGTGCAGCACCTAAACTCAATATTTTACGGATTTTTATTTCACCCTCGTGTACCCAAGGTTTTTCATTCACCCCTCCCATGATTAAAACAATGGAAATATTGGCAGAAGGCATCAAGGCTGGATAACCAGTATCCAAACCCAAGCTTCCTATATTAGACAAAATAAATGACCCGAAATTATTGGCAGACAAACCCAAAGAAGGAATAGAAATTCCCAGAGTTGTCGTCATGTATTTAATGCCACGATACACCATTCCACGAATAGGCCACGGAATCGCAGCGAGCTTTTCTTTCATTTTCATGGTGGCATTCTCAATCCCTTTATAGGTTTTGTTTATTTCTTCTTTCAACAAAGCAGCGGAGGTTTCTAAGGTAAGTTTATCAGCATGATGAACCTTTACCGAACCCATTTCTCCGTTTTTCAACAATACGCTCACCGTCGCATCAATTCTCTCAAAACGGCAAATATCCCCTCTTTTTACAAACGTATTTAGCTCGGGGATTTCGTCTCTGATTGCCCTCGCAGTTGCTAAAAGAAAAAAGTGTGTCAAAGTTATTTTTACTCCTTTTTTTCGTTGTTCGGTAATGTACTTGTCCAAATCCGTTACATCAATTTCTACTGAGCCAAAAATTTTGGAATCTACGGGTTTTTGGTACATCGTCAGGGCAGTTTTTCTCCAAGACGTATTCAAAGAATCATTCATTAGTTTAGTTGGTTTATGTCTTTTTTTGGATAAAAAGACATATTTGGGAGTATGTTTAGGTTTACAAAAAATCTTCTCTTAAAGGATTAAATACATCGATTAATATGCCTTTTTCCAAACAAATAGCCCCATGAAGGACATTCGAAGGCACAAAATACACATCTCCTTTGTATAGTATTTTGGTTTTATCCGCAATAGTTACTTCAAATGAACCTTCTGCCACATAAGAAATCTGAAGATGCGGATGTTGGTGTGTTGCCCCTACTCCACCCTTTTCAAAAGCTACTTTTACCAGCATTAAATCGTCGCTGTATGCCATGATTTTTCGTTTAATCTTATCCTCAACTTGTTGCCAAGGAATTTCATCATCGGATACTAAGGTTTGACTAAAATTTATCATTATTTGGTTTATGACTGTAAAGCATTAAATTTCTTGAATTTTCGATAAAATTTCTCGTAAATATACAAAAAAGCCATCTAAATTTATCGAAATCGAAAACTTAGATGGCTTTTTCGCTTAAAAAAATTATTTCACTACTTTCATAATTCCATTCATGATACTCCAGTGTCCTGGAAACGTACATACATAAGGATAATCTCCGATTTGAGTAGGAGCAGTAAACTTCAATCGATAGGTTTCTCCCGGATTCACCAATGGCGTAGCTGCAATAATCTGTGGAATACTTGGTACGTAGTTTTTCTCCACAGCATCTTTTTGCGTAATCATTTTATCGGCTGCATTTCCAATCATTTGCATTGATTTCTGCTTTCCAATAACCAAATTATGCTGCATGGCATCAGGATTTTCGAATACAATAATGATATTTTTGCCCGCAGGTACGGTAAATTCTTTTTTATCGTATTTCATAGCCTCCGTTATTGTTTTTAGTTGAATCACAACGGCATCTTTTTCAGCATCAGAAAGGGCATTTTTCAAATTCCAAGCCTGCATCAACTTGCTTATTCTCAATAAATTATCATCGCTTAACTTAGCACTAAGTGAGGCTAAAAAACTTTGATTTTCTGCCGAAACACTTGCTTTCTTGCGGGTATTCCAACCAGACGAAAGCCCTTTCAATAAAGCTTCTCTTTCGGCTGTTGGTAATTTATCCCACAATTTCAATAAAGCTACCACCGAATCAGCCGAAGAAGCAGACGAATAACTTCTTGACGCACGCTCTAAGGCAAAAGTGCTTAACTTTTGAGCTTGTTGGAATGTGATTTTTTGCATCAACGCATTATTTTTTTCATTCGATTCAGCTATCTTATTCTCTTCATCGACTGCAATAGAAAATGTATATTCTCCTGGAATATCCGTTGAATACCAAAAATCACCAGACCAAGGCCCGTTCGTATTTTTACTTATCGTAACCGTTTCGCCAGGGGCTATGCCTGATTTATGTACTTGGCTGAAAATAGTAGATTTTAATCCTTGACCAGCAATGTCTATTTTCAAAGATACCACTTGGCCTTTTTTCACTGAATCTTTACCGAAGTTTGTCACTTCTACAAAATAACGCATTCCTTCTCGAACAAAAGGGGCAGTTGGCTCATTTCTCAACTTGGTTACGACTAAATCAATGCCAGCAGCAGCTGTCTGATGCGAAGCATGATTTACATGAGCGACTACTTCCGATTTTCTGATAACAGAGATATTTTCAGCAGGTTTTTTGGTCAGATTAGATAAATATTTTTTCAATAACACCGATTGATGACTCGTCAACGCTGTTGCGAAAGCATCAGGCAACCAACGGTCATTGCTTTCTGAAGCAGATTCCATACGACTAAGAATAGCTTTCTCAGCTGCGGATGTCAATGGAGCATGATTTAATGCCAAAATGCTGTTTAATACCACCAACGGCTCTTTATCATTCAATAGATTATTTTGTAAAATAGCATTTACACTTGCTTCGGTCGGAGGCAATACTTGCAATGCGTTTTTACGTACCGCCCAAGAAGGATGTTTCAAAGCACTTGTTGCTGCTGCCAAAGATGTACCGTTTTTATCCAACTCTCCTAATCCTTTAAGAGTCCAAAGAGCATGAATTGCCGCTGTATTTAAGCCTAATTCATCAACCGAATTATCTTTAACCAACGCAAGTAATGCTGGCACAACATCTGTTTTTTTACGTTCAACCAATAATCTTTGAGCATGATTACGCCAAAACATATTATCATTTTTCAAAGCCTGAACCAAACTCTCTGGATTATTTTTGTCTAAAATCACAGGTTTGTATGAAGAAGCATTTTTATAAGCGACACGATAAATTCTACCATGAGTATAATCACGTAAATCGGTTTCGTAAGCATTGCCCACTCCCATTTGAAACCCGTCTGGTTTAGGATTATGTTGAATAATGAAACTATACCAGTCAGCTACCCATACTGCTCCATCAGGTCCTACTTCTGCAAACACCGGCGAAAACCACTCATCAGCACCCGCCATCAAGTTGAAAGCTTCCTTATCTTCATAATTTGTACCCTTCTTAACCATCAAATTTTGGTGCAATATGTGTCCAGTCGGTTCGGCAACGAAGGCGATTTGATTCCAATATTTTTTCGGGAACGCCCTTGCCGTATAGAAATTATGTCCAGCGGCTGCCGTAAACCCTCCAAAAACATCCACCTGACGCACCTTAGCAGTAATAGGCTTCATATCTTTGTGTGTATCTGTACCACGGCTGCCGTTGTCGGTATTATAACCTGGGTTCAAGAAATTATTATGCGGAATAGCCATGTACCATCCATGAGAATTATTGGCTGTTGAGCCAAAAACATCGCCGGCTTCGTTAAATGCCATTCCCCAAGTATTATTCGAAGTACTTGTCATCCATTCTAATTTCGAACCATCTGGCAAAAATCTAAAAAAGGCTTGTCCAAATTTTAAACTATCTTGACCAACACCTACTTTCCCTTCAAATCCAGAATACCCCACGCATCCCCAAATCCAATTATCAAAACCATAATGTAAATTCGACGGACCAGCGTGCGTATCACCCGTTCCAAAACCTGAAAATAAAATTTTTCTTTCATCCGCTTTGTCGTCGCCGTCGGTATCTTTCAAAAAGATAATATGCGGAGCTTGCGAAACGATTAAGCCTCCATTGGCAAAAACCATACCCGTAGGGATGCTCAAATTATCGGCAAATTTTGTAAATTTATCTGCTTTTCCATCTTGATTGGTATCCTCACAGATTAGAATAAAATCACTTCCACCCGTATCTTTTCGTTCGTTGGGATAATCTTTCGTAATCAAGACATAAAGCCTGCCTTTTTCATCCCACGACATCGCAATAGGGTGTTGAACATTGGGTTCCGAAGCAAATAAACTCAACTGAAAATCCGTTGGAATCTGAATATGCTTCATCGACTCTTCAGGGCTAAGAGCTAATTGCTGTACCTGCTCACCCTGACGTTTTTCATAATTAGGCAATTTGGCAGAACGATATTCAAAAGATTTTGGGTTTAATGCTTCATGAGCTTTTCTTGCCTCCTCATTGACACTCCAGATAATGGCATTCTCCAACATTTGATGGAAATTTTCATTCGACCATGTATTTTCATCATGCCCATAAGCTGTATAAAATACTCTTCCTTTCCCATAATTGCGAGTCCAAGTGTAAGGTTCGGTTTTTGTTTCAGGGCGGTCTTTGAATTGGTCGGCTTGGATTTCACGCACCATCAATACCTGATTATCCGCCTGCAATTGCGAGTGTAAATAGGTTTCATCATACGTTTTGATGGCTCCCAAATTTTTCATGATGACGTGATTCGGTTGTACAATATTCGTCCGAATGGTATCCATCGTATGTCTCCAAAATTGCCCACCAACCATTTTTACATATTCAGGAGAATTTCTAAAACAGTAAGATGCACAATGAATTGGCAAGAGTCCCTTGCCTGAAGCTACGAATTCTAACAAAGATTTTTCTGCATCGGGCGTAATTTCATCCCAATTGGCATAAATCATCAGTGCATCGTATTTCGATAAGTTTTGAGGATTAATATCGCTCAATTGGTCGGTATATGTAAAATTAATACCTTTATTACCTAAAGCTGCCATCAAAGCAGGCACTCTTTCGATGGGTTTGTGATGGCCGTTATCGCCTAAAAACAGCACCTCCAAACGTCTTGCTTGTTGAGCCGAAACATCGAATATCAACAAACTCAGGCATAAAATGACAAAGATTTTTTTCATTTGTTTGATTAATTAACAGTAGGTTTGAAATGAGGCAATTTCTCTGTTTTGTTGAAAATCAGAAAAACTGCCTTTAAAAGAGGGAAATATATGGTTACGAAATTAGAGATTGCGAACGATTTAGAAATCTGGAAGATAAATAATCTCTCCACCTTTCAT
>JACCDQ011272293.1_pt1 | contig 10077 bp, 6 predicted proteins | sample 7446031 | NCBI WGS metagenome assembly JACCDQ01 (sample SAMN15323442, study PRJNA562643) | freshwater metagenome | isolation source: river surface water | place: USA:Blue River Watershed | collected 2017-08-17 | reverse complement strand
GAGTTAACGCAAATAAAAGACCTGATTTTTCGACAATGACAGCCAATTCTTTTGCTTCCTCCATATTGAGGGTAATTGGCTTATCCATCACCACATGAAAACCATTTTCAAGAGCAAATTTTGCCGCAGGAAAATGTACGTGATTAGGCGTTACAATCGAAACAAAGTCCATTCGTTCGCCTTCTGGAAGTTCCTTTTCTTTCAAAATCATTTCTTCAAAAGAACCATAAACACGGTCTGCAGGAAGAAAGAGAGCATCACCAGTTGCCTTTGATTTTTCTGGATTTGAACTGAATGCTCCACAAACTAATTCAATTTGCCCGTCGAGAGCAGCCCCACGACGATGAACTGCACCGATGAAAGCTTCTAAACTTCCACCAATCATGCCCATTCTAATTTTTCTTGCCATTGTTAACTATTCGGATTTATACGGTAATTCTTTCGTCTTTGTAAAGGAATATCAAATATTAAAATAATTTTATTCCAAATCTAATGTATCAAAATGATAAATTAGTACTTTTGAGTCATATTTTAAACAAATGTAGTTATAAAACAGGGTATTTTAGCCCTGTTTTGCCTTGTCTTTAGACAAATTAAACAGAAAATACTGATAAACCTGTGTAGATAATCTCAAAATATTTTTGTTCTTTTGGGAGATTTTTTATTGATATTTTTATTAACGATTTAACTGTAGTCTATTTTTTTCTTTCAAAAAAGGTATAAAACTAAGTGTTTTTGTATCTTAGAATAGCTAAAAATATATGGACATATAGCTTAACAATTTAACTAATTTGAATCCCTTTTCAACTAAATCATAAACACACTCATTATGTCACAGACTGTTAACAGAAACAGACTTTTTATCGGTAGTTGCTTTGCCTTGATTACCACATCCATGGCTTTTGGAATTAGAGCAGGTGTTCTTACTCAACTTGGAGCTGAGTTTCAGTTAGATTCAGAACACTTAGGTTATGTAAACCAAATGGCCTTTTTAGGGTTTCCAATCGCAATGATTATTGGTGGACCTTTGTACAATGTACTAGGGCCTAAAAAAATTGTTTGGGTAGCCTTTATTACACACGTATTAGGCTTGGTATTAACAATCTTTTCAAGTGGATTCTGGTCGTTATTGATTTCAACATTCTTTGTAGGTTTTGGTAATGGTACTGTCGAAGCAGCATGTAACCCAATGATTTCGGATATGTTTGAAGGTAACGAAAAAACAAAAATGTTGAACCGTTTCCACATGTGGTTCCCTGGAGGTATCGTTATCGCAAGTTTACTATCTGAGTTTATGACTTCTGCGGGTATGGGCTGGCAAATTCAAATTGGTATTATCTTGATTCCTGCTTTAGCGTATGCGTTTACATTCTTAGGACAAGCATTCCCTGAAAGTCAAGACGAAGGTGCGATTTCTACAGGAGAAAACTTCAAAGCAATGTTATCTCCTTTATATATTTTCATGTTGGTATGTATGGCTCTTACAGCGATTTCTGAATTCGGACCAGAGCAATGGATTGGACCAGTGTTAGGAAAAGCAGGTGCTAGTCCGATGTTAATTTTGGCATTGGTGACAGGCTTAATGGCGGTAGGTCGTTATTTTGCAGGGCCAATCGTTCACCGTTTAAATCCAACAGGAGTTTTATTAGGTTCGGCTATTTTTGCTACAATCGGGGTGGTTTTGATGGCTCAAGCAACAGGGCCAATGGTGTATGTATCTGCGGTTATTTTTGCAATCGGTGTATGTTATTTCTGGCCAACGATGATTGGTTTTGTAGCTGAAAACTTACCACGTACAGGTGCTTTCGGTCTATCTATTTTAGGAGGTATGGGGATGTTCTCTACGTCTATCTTCCAACCAATTATTGGTAAATGGTTAGATAACGAAAAAGCAGCAGCAGCAGCACAAGGTTTGACAGGTAATGACTTAGAATTAGCAGCAGGACAAGCAACCTTAGATAACATGGCGGTTTTCCCGTTCATTCTAATTTTAGCCTTCATCGCTTTATTCTTTATCATGCGTAAGCGTCAGGCAGCACATTAATTTGTTATTTGATTTATAGTAATAAAATAAAAACTGTCAGTTTTCACTGGCAGTTTTTTTGTTTTATTGTGGCTAATATATCCAAGTTTGTAGCTAAAATCACTAATTTGCAGTTCAGAAAAAGAATCCATGTATGTATAAAATAGCTTGTTTTTTCATTCTTATCACCCTATGTGTTGCTTGCAAGCAAGATTTACGTCTTTTTGGTGAAGACCCTGTTACGATGTTGAAAGAATTTGGAAAGAAGAATCCTGAAAAAACGATTTTGGTTACCACTCGTGAAGGAAACTTTACGATTCGTCTTTATGATGATACTCCTCTACATCGAGCCAATTTTATTCGTCTGGTAAAAGGCGGTTTTTATGACGAGCGTTATTTTTATCGGAATGTTTATGAAACGGCAATTCAAGGGGGAGCTGGTTGGTATGGATTAGATTATGACATTCCAACGGAAGTATTACCCCAATATACCCACAAAAGAGGGGCTGTGTCGATGGCTCAATATGATATAAAAGAGAATCCTAAATTAGACACGTCATCGTCAGAATTTTTTATCGTAACGGACACCGAGCAAGCTGAAAAGTTTAACGGTATTTATACTGTAGTAGGGGAGGTGATTGCTGGAATGGAGGTTGTGGATAAAATCAAGAAAGCTCGAGCATACAATGAAGTACCCGAGCTTCCTGTTAAATTCTCAATGGAGCTTATCGACCATCCGTAACATCGACTGACTATCGTTGTGATGTTTCACTTCCGAAAGTTTTACCCAAGCTAAATCGTTAGATTCTTCTGAAACGATAATTGGCTCGTCTTTATCGGCTTCAAACAAAAAGCGAACGTCATAGTGCAAGTGAGCAGGAACGCCTTTTCGTTCAGGAATTTCGTGGATGTCTATATCAAAAATGGCAGGACTAATAACGCTAATATGTTGTAATCCCGTTTCTTCCTGAGCTTCTTTTAATGCAACGTTTAGTACGTCGCTATCGCCGTCGCAATGCCCACCCGTCTGAAACCATTTGTCTAGTTTTCGGTGGTGCGTTAATAGGGTATAAGTACGAGATTTATCCACAATCCAAGCAGAACCCGTTACGTGCCCAATCAATAAACTCCGTTCAAAACAGGCGGGATTTTCCTTGACAAATTGTGTAATTTCTTTGGTAAAAATCGCTTCTTTTTCCGTAAAAGGAACGTGTTGTTCAAGAAGCGATAAAAGTTGATTTCTGTGCATTTAATTTTGTGTAATAGATTACAATAAAGCTGATTAGTGGCTAGTAAATAGTCAGTAACGATTTACTCTCTGTGTAACTTTGCGGTTCTTGGCGTAACCCTGTGATACAACTATTAACAGCGAAAATAGAGAATGATAGCCTTAACTCACACTTACCGACCAAGTTCGTTCAAAGGTCTTATTTACCTCAAGCGTTTCAATACCTTCTTTCTGAGTCAACTCCTGATTATGATTTTCGCTATCCGCAATACCACACCACGGTTCGATACACACAAAGTTGGCATCTTTTGCTGCCCAAATTCCTAAGAAAGGAAAACCTTCAAAATCGAAACTCAACTGATGCGGTGTTTTATCCGATTTTAAGACAATATTAGTTGATTTTAGACCCTTAAAAACTAAGGCATCTTCGTAGAAAAGCTCTTTGCTAAGAGGCATTTTTGTTGTTTCCTCCAACATCGTTTCAGGATTTAGACCAATCAAACCACCGTCTGCCAATGGCCAGCGAGCAAAGGTTTCTTGCTGATTAAATTCAAGAAAATAATCGTTGTAAGTCGTATCTTCTGTTAGTGGAACAGCAAAGGCAGGATGCCCACCTACTGAAAAGTAAAGGGTATTTTCTCCTGTATTATCGACCAAATAACTGACCGATAGTTGATTGTTTGTTAACGTATAACGTAAACGGAACTCAAACTCGAAAGGAAATACGGCTAAGGTATCGACATTGCTTGTCAACAAAAAGGTTAAGCTATCAGTTTCTTGTTTTTCGACCTCAAATACATAATCTCTTGCAAAACCGTGACGAGGGAGTGAATAGCTTTTTCCATCGAATGTATAGCAATTATCTTTTAACGCCCCTACAATGGGAAACAACACGGGCGAAGATTTTCCCCAGAAAGCAGCGTCTGCACTCCAACAATAATCAATCCCGTTTTCTTTGTGAAAAATACTCGTTAATTCTGCCCCTTTTGGGTTAATGGTGACACGTAAAATAGCGTTTTCAAGCGTTAGCATGTTAGTACGTTGTTTTCTTGAATAGATTGAAAAAATAAGCAAAAAGGATAACCAAAACACAACCAATTAGATTGAGCCATAAGAATGCCGTGAGGTCTATCCACCAAGCATAAATGACAAAAACTTCGGCTAGAATTGCTGCCCAAAATACGGCATCTCCATGGATTTTTCGGAAATAGAAAGCCACTAAAAAAACGCCTAGAATTGTTCCATAAAACCAAGAACCTAGAATGTTCACGGCCTCAATTAAGCTGCCTAGGTTAGCGGCAAATTGTGCCACGATGATACAGAAAATTCCCCATCCTAAGGTCACCAAACGAGAAGTTGTCAAATAATGGCTATCGGACGCATTAGGGTTCAGAAGGCGTTTGTAAATATCAACAATCGTACAAGACGTTAAGGAACTAAAAGCCGATGCCATTGAACCCATGGAAGCTAATAGAATGACCGCAATCAGTAAACCGACCATGCCTACGGGTAAATATTTGGTTACAAACGAAAGGAAAATGTAATTGGTATCGTTGGTTTCTGCGTGTTCATCGTTTTTCTTGATTAAGGTTTTAACCTCGTCTCGTAGCCCATTCACTTGCTTATCAATACCTAAAACAGTCGTTTTTGCTGTTTCAATTTCCTGTGTATTGCCACTTTTTAGTGCGGAAGATAAACGATATACCGCTGCTTGTTTTTGCTCAAAAAGTTGTTTGTTATGCCCCTCAATTTGTTGATATTCGGATGTACTACTAACTTTCGATAATTCAGTTTGGTTGAAAAATAGAGGAGCTTCGTGAAATTGGTAAAATACAAAAACCAATGCCCCAACCAAAAGGATTAAAAATTGCATGGGTATTTTCAGAATACCATTCATTAGTAATCCTAGGCGACTTTCACCGACCGATTCCCCTGAGAGATAGCGACCTACCTGAGACTGGTCTGTCCCAAAATAAGACAATTGTAAAAAAAAGCCACCAATCAGACCCGACCAGACATTGTAGCGATTGTTAAGGTCAAATTTCCAGTCAATGACATTGAGTTTACCCATCTTTCCTGCCACTTTTAGGGTATCCACAAAACCCATTTCGGCAGGTAATAAATGGACAACCATATAGCCAGCCAATAACATTCCGACTAGTACCACAAACATTTGTTGCATCTGGGTGTAAGAAATCGTTTTTGAACCGCCAAACATACAGTAGAGTGTCACGATAGTTCCCGTCATGATGTCTGTCCAATACAAATCCCAGCCCAAAATCGTTGATAAGATTATGGAAGGTGCTGCAATCGTAACCCCTGTCGATAAGGCTCTCGGAATAAGGAATAATAAGGAAGTTAGCACCCTTGTTTTAAGGTCAAAGCGTCCTTCCAAAAATTCATAAGCCGTATAAACCTGCATTTTTTTGAACATCGGAATAAACGTAACCGACAGCACAGTCATGGCTAAGGGAAGTCCAAAGTAGAATTGTACGAAGCGCATTCCATCGGTATAAGCTTGTCCTGGAGCAGATAAAAATGTAATGGCACTCGCTTGGGTGGCCATTACCGATAGCGTAACATGATACCACGGCAGTTGACGGTCTGCCAGTAAAAAGCCTTCAATATTTTTTTTAGAAGAGCGACCCTTCCATAAGCCAAAGCCAACAATACCACTGAGCGTTAATCCTAATACTAACCAGTCGATTTGATTCATAAATGTATTTGCCTGTTAATAGTTTGAGTGATGAGAAATTAGCCAAAATACTGGCTAAATCCATAAAAGAACAAAATCATGAGGATAAGGTTGACAATCAATATCCAATAGAGTTGTTGCCATGATTTGACAAAGGGAGGGAGGGATTTATCTTTTTCTTCTTTCATTTCGATTAAACAATTGACTTTGTTGATAAAAAGGAGGACGAAATACTCGTTCATCATTCAAATATACTGGTTATAGCTCTTTTTCATGATTCATTCTTGAAAATACTAACGAGTTTTACCTGATAGACCCAGCGACTATTCCAAAGAATTGAAGGATTAATTACTTTTAGAGAAATTATTTTAAAAAATAATTAATTGTTTATCAGTATGTTATAAATTATTTTAAATTTTTTTACTGAAACTTATTGTATTGAAAAAAAAAGCTACTACCTTTGTGACTCCAAAACGTCAAGCGGGCGTGGTGGAATTGGTAGACATACCAGACTTAGGATCTGGCGCCGTGAGGCATGGGGGTTCGAGTCCCTCCGCCCGTACTCTTTTTCAAAGCCCTCTCAACCAATAAGGTTTTGGGGGCTTTTTTGATTTTAAAATTACACGTTTTCTTCCACAGAACCACAGTCGTGTAATTTCTAGCTAACAGCTAATTAATTAATTCAAAACGAAATTTAAGCGAAGCTCAACTAACAATGAACATTTCTCTCGAAAAAAGCACTCCAGTAAACGGTAAATTAGTTATCACGCTTGTAGAAGCTGATTATAAACCACAGGTTGATAAAGTATTAAAAGACTATCGTAAGCGTGCCAATATTAAAGGTTTCCGTCCAGGAATGGTTCCAGAAGGAATGATTAGAAAGATGTACGGTAAGCCAGCATTAATTGAGGAAGTTAATACGGTGTTAAGTAAAGCAGTTCAATCATATATCAAAGATAACAATTTGAAAATTGTTGGTGATCCAATGCCAACACGTGACGAATCTATCGACTTTGATACGCAAAAAGAATTTACATTCACGTATGAATTAGGTTTCGCAGGAGACTTCTCAATCGATTTTGATGCGTTACCAGCAGTAACTTCTTACGAAATTCAGGCAACTGACAAAGAAGTTGAAGAAGCAGTTTCTGGTTTACAGAAACAATTCGGTGAGCAAATTCATGCTGAAATTGTAGAAGAAGGTGACATGATTTTTGGAACATTCACACAAGGAGAATGGACTGAAAAATCAGCAATTCCTTTCAAAGCAATTAAAGAAGAAGCGAAAGCAACTTTCGTAGGTGCTGCTAAAGACGCTACATTGACATTTGATGTAGATGCTGTTTTCACGGATGAGAAATCGAAAGAATTAGCAACAGGAAGAAAAGGAGAGACACCAATCGAAGGAGAAGTATCTTTCGTAATCGAAGACATCACTCGTCAAGGAACTGCTGAAATCGACCAAGCATTTTTTGATAAAGTATTAGGCGAAGGTAAATCTACAAACGAAGCAGAGTTCAGAGCGGAAGTAAAAGATATTATCCAAGCAAACTATGTTCGTGAGTCGGAATATTTAATGCGTTTAGATGCAGAGAAATTGCTTTTAGACAATATTAAAATCGACTTACCAGAAGAGTTCTTGAAAAATTGGTTAGTTCAAATCAACGAAGGTAAATTTACGTTAGAGCAAATCGAAGCAGATTTTGATGCTGTAAGACGTGATATTTCGATGAACTTAATCAAGAACGAAATCGCTGACAAACACGAAATCAAAGTTGATTATCCAGAAGTGTTAGAGAAAGCAAAAGACATGGTACGTAGTCAATTTGGTATGTACGGAAACTCTGCTGATCCACAAATGGAAGAGATGATTGAAAAAATCGCTCAAGGATATTTGACAGAGAAAAATAACCAAGACAACTTCATGAAATTGTTCAACCAAGTATATGCGGATAAAGTAGCTACAGTGGTATTAGCAAATGTGAAGAAAGAAGTGAAATCAATCGATTTTGAAGGCTTCAAAGCAATCGCACAAGGCCAGGCATAATCGCTAAGAATGATATAGAAAAGGGGTTTGACGCAAGTCAGACCCCTTTTTTTATGCAAAAAAAGGAAATAATTCAAAAATATACTTTTATCACTTTTTTAGTAAGGTAAATATAGGTTTAGTCCAATACGAAAGAATAGGCATAAAATATTCATTTATGTGCTAAAATTATCTATATTTTTTGCTAATAAAGTATAGACATTTTATGCATTTATTTTTTGCAAACCTTGCATTATAGGTTGTATAACGAATATATTTTAGGTTTAAACCCCTTTTAATTTGAATATAAAATCTCTGAAATACCTGTTTTGCAGACTTTTCTTATGAAACTTGCAGATATTACAATAGCTATACTTCATATATAAAAAATACAATAACTATGAAGGTGTAGGATGGTTTCCTCTTACAAAACAGCTATTCTTGTAGTGATATTGGCTGTAATGAAGAAAATATAGTATTATAGATGGAATTTCAAGAGTTTAATTAAGATAGCCATCCTTTCCCCTCATTTTCTACTAACAATCAAGCCTCCTAGTAATAATTAGTATAAATCAAACAATAAGTAAATGATGTATCAATACCCTTTACGTTATTTTTTAGTAATGATAGGTTGTTTATCTGCCCTTTTGATAGGGTGCACGAAAGACAATTTAGAGATTTACAACCGACCAGAAAGTTTAGCTGCCCCTATCTACCAGCAGTTAGACACCAAAGGTAATTTCAAGACACTCTTACAGGTGATAGATAAAAGTGGATACAAATCTGTGTTAAGCACAGGAGGATATTGGACTTTGTTTGCACCGAATGATGATGCTTTTGCGAAGTATTTTACGAAGGCTGGAGTTAGTCTGGGTACGCTAGATTCCGTTCAAGCACGGAAGCTTATACAAGGAATGTTAGTTTATAATGCCTATAGTAAAGATAAACTAGGAGATTTTCAGAAAACTCTTACAGGTACAAGTGGAGATCAGTCTGGATTACCAGGTTTGGGTTTTAGAAGAAAAACAGCCTTTTCTAAAGGGTATTATGATGAGGTAGGTTATGATGGCAAACGTTATAAAACAGTAGGAATTAATGCTTCTATAAGAGATGGTATTGTATGGTCATTTAATCCTGATGACCGTAATTACAAACACATTTCATACTTCACTGATAAGTTTATAAGTACTAAGGGCCTTAGTGTAAGTGATTACAATTACTTTTTCCCTAACACAACCTACAATGGGTTTAATGTTTTGGATGCCAAAGTTACCGAAGCAGACATATTCGCTGAAAACGGTATGATTCATGTGGTTGATGGAGTTCCTGTTGCTGAGGGTTCGATAGACGATTTTCTCAGAGAAAAACAAGAGTATAGTCTATTTAGAAGTTTGATTGAGCGATACGCTGTTTTCTTTAAGGAGGATCAACAAATGAGCCTTAAATATAACAATCAAACAGGACTTTCTGACAAGATTTATGTAAAAAGGTTTGATGCTCTTGCTGGTGCAGGTAAGTATCTTGCATTTAATCTAACAAGCGAGAATGTAGGTAGCCCTAATAGTACAGATTCTCAGGCAGATATGTTTAGTATTTTTGCACCTACAAATACTGTTTTGCAAAAGTACTTAGATAATGTAGTATTGGAACATTACAAAACACTTGATTTGGTATCTCCTGGAATTATCATTGATTTGGTGAATGCTCATTTGAATGGGTCTGCGGTATGGCCTAGTAAAATATTATCCTCTTCAAATCCATTTTCAGAACCTTATACCTTTACGCCAGAAAGTAATATCATTGAGAAAAAAGTATTAAGTAATGGCTTGTTTTATGGGGTTAATAAAGTTCATGAACCATTACTTTTTACATCTGTATATTCTCGAGTGTATTTAGATCCTAAATACACCATAATGAAGAGAATGTTGGATATGGAGATTACACCATACTTACTGACATCACGGAGAAAGTTTACATTATTTATGATTAGCGATGCCGCATTCAGTGCAGCGGGCTTTAAATATAATGCAGCAAGAGCTACAGCCACTTTCAATGAATGGTCTTACACTCATCCTACTACTGGAGCTGTTACAGAAGGAGCTTCT
>JACCDQ010571289.1_pt1 | contig 10077 bp, 7 predicted proteins | sample 7446031 | NCBI WGS metagenome assembly JACCDQ01 (sample SAMN15323442, study PRJNA562643) | freshwater metagenome | isolation source: river surface water | place: USA:Blue River Watershed | collected 2017-08-17 | reverse complement strand
TTGTTGTCGCGGCGGCCCCAGCGGTTGTAGACGCGCACCACGGCTTCGAGGTAGTTCATGATGTCCTGCCAGGGCAGGAATTCGCGGATCACCACGCCGTTGATCGGCGTGCGGCCCATGCCACCACCCACCAGCACCTTGAAACCCTCTTCGCCTTCGGCGTTTTTCAGCACTTGCAGGCCCACGTCATGCCAGCCAATGGCGGCGCGGTCTTCCGTGGCGCCGGTGATGGCGATCTTGAATTTGCGTGGCAGGTGCGCAAACTCGGGGTGCAGCGTGCTCCACTGGCGGATCAGCTCGGCGTAGGGGCGGGGGTCCACCACTTCGTCCACCGCCACACCAGCGAGCTCGTCGGGGGTGGTGTTGCGGATGCAGTTGCCGCTGGTCTGGATGCCGTGCATGTTCACGCTGGCCAGCAGGTCCATCACATCGGCCGCCTTGGACAGGGGAATCCAGTTGAACTGCACATTCTGGCGGGTGGTGAAGTGGCCGTAATTGGTGGTCAGTTTGGGGGCCAGGCCCGGCAGCTTGTCTTGCGTGGCTTGCGCTTCGGCCAGCAGGGCGGCGTCGGGCGTGTCGTATTCACGGGCGATCTTGGCCAGCACCTTGAGCTGAGCGGCATTGATCTCGCCGTAGGGCACGGCCACGCGCAGCATGGGCGCGTAGCGCTGCACATACCAGCCGTTTTGCAGGCGCAAGGGGCGGAATTGCTCGTCGCTCAGTTGGCCAGCCTGCCAGCGGTCCAGCTGGTCGCGGTGCTCGGCGGCGCGGGCGCGCACAAAGGCTTTGTCGAATTCGGTGTATTGGTACATAAAAGCAGCGGGACAAAAACAGTGAGAGAAAAATCAGATCAGGACCAGTTTGGTGCCGGCCCATGCGAGCAGCACGGACAGCAGCGAGCGGATCACGCGGTCGGGCGTGTGGTGCGTCAGGCGCGAACCCAGCCAGATGCCGGGCAGCGAGCCGGCCAGCAGCTTGGCCAGCAAAGGCCAGTCCACCGAGCCCAGTGATGCGTGGCCCAGCCCGGCCACCAGCGTCAGCGGCACGGCATAAGCGATGTCGGCCGCCACGATGCGTGGCAGGGGCAGCATGGGGTAAAGCACCAGCAGCACGGTCACGCCAATGGCACCTGCGCCCACCGAAGTGAGGGTGACCAGCGTGCCAATCAATGCGCCAAACAGCACAGGCAGGCTCCAGTGGCGCGGCGTGCTGGCGTGCGCCTCGTCCGTTGCGGCCAGATGGCGGGGGAGTTGTTTGCCACGCACGGCTTTGTAAAGCATGGCCGCAGCGGTGAGCAGCAAGGCCACGCCCAGCGTGGTGGTCATCAGTGATTGCACCTCGGGTGAGGCCGGGCCAACCCAGTGCAAGATGCCCAGGGTCACCAGGCAAGCCGGGATGCTGCCCGCACTGAGCAGGCCCACCACGCGCCAGGGCACGATGCGCTGGCGCGCAAAGCTCACGGTGCCGCCCAGCTTGGTGAAGGCAGCGAACAGCAAGTCGGTGCCCACCGCCATGTAAGGCTTCACGCCAAAGAAAAAGATCAGCAGCGGCGTCATCAACGACCCACCGCCCACCCCCGTCAGCCCCACGATGGTGCCCACGAAGAAACCTGCAAAGACATAAGCCAAATCAACCATGGCCGCGACTGTAAAGTGGTCTTATGCCAAAACAAACGATTTTTTAGTTGTTCATATATTCTCAATGCGTATAAGAGCTGAGGCGAACCCACATCATTCATCAGGGTCAGGCCTCCATTGTTTTGGCGGGAGACCGGCTGAACCGGATCAGCCCCGGTCCCGGAGGGGGTTTGGGGTGTGTCCCGGTTGCGACAGGTTGAATTCCGGCTGGTACAGTCACGGCTCCCGCTTTTAACCCTAGGACTATTTTTATGAACCGCCTTATTGCCGCTGGCCTGCTGAGTGCCGCCGCCGCCACGACCCCCGTCATGGCCCAGACCCCGATCAAGATCGGTGAGATCAACAGTTATTCCGCCATTCCCCAGTTCACTCAGCCCTACAAACAGGGCTGGCAGTTGGCCGTCGAAGAGATCAATGCCCAGGGCGGCCTGCTGGGCCGCAAGGTCGAAGTCATCGCCCGTGACGACGCAGGCAAGCCCGAAGAGGCTTTGCGCCATGCGGTCGAGCTGTCCTCGAAAGAAAAAGTCGATGTGCTGGCTGGCGGCTTTTTGTCCAACGTGGGCCTGGCTCTGGCCGACCATGCCGCCAAAAACAAGCGCCTGTTTGTGGCCAGCGAGCCCTTGACCGACGCCATCGTCTGGGACAAAGGCAACCGCTACACCTTCCGCCTGCGTCCCAGCACCTACATGCAGGCGGCCATGCTGGTGGAAGAGGCCGCCAAGATGCCCGCCAAGCGCTGGGCCACGATTGCCCCCAACTACGAATACGGCCAAAGCGCGGTGGCCAGCTTCAAGGAATTGCTCAAGGCCAAACGCCCCGATGTGGAGTTTGTGAGCGAGCAGTGGCCTGCGCAGGGCAAAATCGAAGCAGGCAGCACCTTGACGGCTACCATGGCCGCCAAACCCGACGCCATCTTCAACGTGACCTTTGGGGCCGACCTGGCCAAGTTGGTGCGCGAAGGCAACCAGCGCAACGTCTTCCCCAAAACCCCTGTGGTGTCGCTGTTGTCGGGCGAGCCCGAATACCTGGAGGTGCTGAAAGACGAAACGCCCAAGGGCTGGATCGTGACCGGCTACCCCTGGGACCAGTTGGACAACAAAGAGCACGCCAGCTTTGCCGCCAACTATTACAAGAAGTTCAACGAAAACCCCAAGGTCGGCTCGGTCGTGGGTTACGCCACCATGCAGGCGATTTTTGCGGGCATCAAAAAAGCCAACAGCACCGACAACGAAAAGTTAGTGGCGGCCATGCGGGGCCTGAAGTTCAGCACGCCCTTCGGCCCGGCCGAGTTCCGTGCCATTGACCAGCAGTCCACCATGGGCGCGTATGTCGGCAAGCTCGACCAGCGTGGTGGCAAGGGCACCATGGTGCAGTGGCGTTATGCCGACGGCAAGGCTTATCAGCCCACCGATGCATATGTGAAAAGCCGCCGCCCGGCCGACGCCATGAAGTGACGGGCCGTGTCCAGCACCGCAAAGTCCTGCTGGTTTGTGGTGTTTTTGATGGATTGAACTCTCTAATCTGTTTGATTACTGTAAAGTCATGTTCAAATTGCCAATACTTATGAATTTAATATTTTCACGATATTGGCCTTTTGAATTGACCCGCAGGACACTTCGTTGAACATTCCCCCCGCTTTGCCAGCCCCGACGTCGCGTTGGGTCTGGTGGCTTTTGCTGAGTTGGCTGGTTTACACCTTTGCCGCTTTTGCGTGGTATGTGGTCAACGACCCTGTGTTGATGGGCAGCATTTGCAGGACACGATGAAATGAGTTGGATCGACGGTTTGTCAGCGTCTCGTCACAGCGAGCAGATTTTGCAACCCCAGCGCGCAGCGGCAGACCGCATCATGCTCAGCATGATGGTGTTTTTGCTGTTGGTGTGTTTTGGGGTCGCCTTTGCCACCGGCACCTGGAGCCTGGCCGCTTTGGTCGGTGGGCCTGCCTTGTTGGTGCCTTGGGCCATTTACAAAGCAGCCCCAGGCTCACTGGCTTCGCGCCTGGCCATTGCCTGTGCCTTGATGGTGTTTTCTGCGCTGACCATCCAGCAAAGCCAGGGCATGATCGAGGCCCACTTCGGCATCTTCACGCTGCTGGCTTTTCTGCTGTATTACCGCGACTGGCGTCCGATTGTGGCGGCTGCAGGGTTGATTGCCGTACACCATGTGTCGTTTGGCTATTTGCAGGCCATGGGGGCAGGCGGCATCACCGTGCTGGAAGGCGATGTGCATGTTGCCATCATCGTGCTGCACGCGGCGTATGTGGTTTTTGAAGCGGCGGTGCTGATTTTCATGGCCACCATCTTGCGTCGCGAAGCCGTGGAGTCGGCACAAGTGGCCGAGTTGTCGGGCCAGATCAGTGAAGGCGACTTTTCGGCGCGTGGCCCGGCTGTCAGCGCCAGCGAATCGCCTTTGCTGTTCAAGGTCTCGCAAATGCAAAAGTCTTTGCAGTCCACCTTGCAGGATATCGTGGGCGTGATGACCGCCGTGGCCCAAGGTCATCTGGACCGCCGCGTCACCGTTGAAGCCCGCGGCGATCTGGGGGCGCTCAAGGACAACATCAACCAAAGCATCCAGGTGCAACAGGCGGTCTTTCAAGACATCACGCATGTCATGCAAGGCGTGGCCAAAGGCAACTTTGGCCTGCGTGTGACGGCGCAAGCCAAGGGCGAACTCGATGGTCTCAAGCAAAGCATCAACCAGAGCATGGCTGCCCAGCAGACCGTGTTCCAGGACATCACCCATGTCATGCAAGGCGTGGCCGATGGCAACTTGCAGCGGCGTGTGACGGCCCAGGCTTTGGGCGACCTGGATGTGCTCAAACAGAACATCAACCAGTCGCTGGACGCCTTGCGCGGAGCCATGACCACCATCAACCACAACGCCCGCCAGGTCGCAGCGGCATCCGGAGAGGCGTCGAACGCGATTGGCCAGATCTCGGACGGTGCGCGGCACCAGACCGACGCCATTGGCCAGGTTGCCAGTGCTGTGCGCCAGACCGTGGCTTCGGTGGCCGATGTGTCGCAAAACACCGAGTTGGCCAGCCAGAAGTCGCGCCAGTCGTTTGCCTTGGTGCGCGGCAGCATGAACAAGATGGACGAGATGGTGAAGGTGGTCAACAACATTGCCACCAACTCGGAAAAGATCAACAAGATCACCGATGTGATCGAAAAGATTGCCAACAAAACCAACCTGTTGTCGCTCAACGCCGCCATCGAGGCGGCCCGCGCTGGCGAGCACGGCAAAGGCTTTGCGGTGGTGGCTGATGAAGTGGGCAAGCTCGCGCTCAACAGCGCCGAAAGCTCTCAGGAAATCGCGATTTTGGTCAAACAGGCTGTTGAAGAAGCGCGCAGCGCCGTGACTGCCGTGATGGACGTGAGCCAGGACATGTCGGGCATCGAGCGCGAAACCCAGGCCACCGACCAGATGCTGCAACGCATCGCCACGGCGCTGGAGCAGCAAAGCTCGGCGGTGGAGCAGATCAACGCCAACTTGAACAACCTCGACCAGATTGCCCAGAGCAACTCGGCGGCCTCGGAAGAAATTGCGGCCACCGTGGTCGAGCTGTCCAAAATTGCCGATGCCACACGCCGCGAGGTGCAGCGCTTCGAGACCTGAGTTGGGGTTTGCACATTTCCAAAGCAACAAGGCCCTGTTTTCAGGGCCTTGTTGCTTTGGGGCATTTATTTTTGAAACCGGCTGGCCGCCAGATGCCGGGCCAGGGACGGGGCCAGCGGCAGGGGCTCGTTGTCCAGCCAGGCTGCGGTCAGCTCGCCACACAGCACGGCCAGGCTGATGCCGCGTGCACCCATGCCCGCGCTCATCCAGACACCGGGCCAGCGGCTGGGGTTGATCGGGCCCACGGCGGGCAGCCGGTCGGGCAGGGTGCAACGCAGGCCCGCCCAGCCTTGCACCTGACCAGGCGCAAATTGCGGGGCCATGGCCTGACCCAAGCCCGGTAGCAGCGTGGTCAGGCGTTGCTGGTTGGCCGCATGGTCTTCGGGGCGCACGGGCGCTTGCGTGCAGTTGCGCTCAAAGGTGGAGCCAATGAACCAGCCCGGCAGTCCGTCAGGCGTGGGCACACCGCTGATGAAGCTGCCATGGCCGTTGACCGGAAAAGGTGGCAAGTGGTCACGCAGTGCAACGGGCAAGTCGTGGGTCAGCCCAAAGCTGATTTGTCCACGCAAAGGGTTCAGGGGCACGGGGGGGGGTCGCCCTCGTCGATCAGTTTGTTGAGCAAATGCTGGGTGTCATATCCCCCCGCAAACACCACCAGGCTGGCCTGCGCGATGCAGTGGCCGTCGTTGTCCAGCGCCTCCCACCGGCCTTCGCCTGCGCTCACGCGGTGCAAGCGGGCCACGGTTTGGCCCCACAGCACCTGCACCCCGGGTGTTTGCAATTGCGCGGCCACCAGCTGACGCGGGCGAATCCAGCCCGCCAGGCCATGCCACAGCGCGGGTGACGTGTCGGCCAGGCCTGCGGCCCGAATTTGTTCGGTACTGGCCGGGCTGCTCCAGTCGTGACCGGCGGCAGGCCAGGCCTCGCCCGTGGGCAAGCTGCGTTTGCCTTCCACGCGGTGCTCCAATACGCCCGTCAGCGCCCAGTCGGTGCCGTTTTGCAGCAAGGGCTTGGCGCGTTGCAGTGTGGCCCGCACGCCCGCACGGGTGATGCGTGACAGCACGCTGTCGTCGGGGGACACGTGCGGTGCCGTCAGGCCTGCAGGCAGACCTGAAGCGCCAGCGCCCACGCTGTCTGCCCGGTCCAGCACGGTGACTTGCCAGCCACGGCGGGCCAGGCTGTGCGCTACGGCCGAGCCCGACAGGCCTGCACCCACCACCAACACACGGCGGTCTGCAGGTGCCGTGCTTTGGCGCAGGCGGTTGCGCGCCGTCCAGGCGGGGGCGTACTGCGCGGCCATGATGGCTGGCTCGGTCGGCGTGAGGGTGAATCCACATTGCTGCCACTCGGCCGTGCTGGGGCCATCGCCCACGCTGGAGGCTGCCAGGGCCAGCCGGGTTCCTTGGCGGCACAGCCGCGATAAGGCTTGCAGGGTTTGCAGTCGGGAGCTTGTCGGCGATGGGGTGTTGTCTGTCCCTGCGGCCTCGCATGATTCGAAGACGGGCTCGGTCAGCACGATGCTGTCAGCGGGCACATCCAGCTCGCGCAGGGTTTTGTCCAGTGGACCGAGCCACAGGCTCAGCTGCACCCGGCCTTCGTCCAGCACCAGCCGGTGCATGCCCGGCAGCAGGCCACGCCACAGTGGGACCAGTTGTGCCGCCAATGTGTGCATGGCGGTATCGCCCTCGGCTGCGGCCAGCAAGGCTGCGGCGTTGGGCATCTGCGGCGAGATGGCCGTGTAAAACAGCCGATCTGGCGCGTGTGGGTCTTGTCGCCAGGCGTGCCAGGTGGCCAGAAACAGCTGGCCTTGTTCAAACCCGGCTTGCAGCACATGCCACTGGCGTTGCCCGGCCCAGTCCCTCGCCTGGGGCGCGGGTTGATCGACTGAGTCCAGCAGTTGGCAGGCCCGCAAAAGCGCAGTCCTATCGTTTGCCTTGGCTGGGGGGCTGAAGGGGTTGCCTGGGTTGGCTGATGGGGCGCTCACCGCGCAGATCAGGCGGCGGACGGTGGCACGTAGCCCTGAGCAGCATCAGCACCCGAGCCAAAGAAATGCTGCTCCATCTGGCGGGCCAAATATTGGCGGGCACGCAAATCGGCCAGGTTCAGGCGGTTTTCATTGACCAGCATGGTCTGGTGCTTGAGCCAGTCGGCCCAGGCTTGCTTGCTCACGTTTTCCCAGATGCGCTTGCCCAGCTCACCGGGGTAGGGCGCAAAGTCCAGACCTTCTGCTTCGGTGCCGAGTTTGATGCATTGAACGGTGCGTGCCATGGTGTGTGTTGCCTTGATCTATCTTAAGAAACGCTGGTTATACGGATATAAAATTTCAGTATTTCCAGTTTTAAGCGGTTCGCAGGAAAATACGGTTTGTTTTGTGACAAAGCGATGCACCTGCGGTCTTGCAGGACGCAACTGTAGCAAGCTTTCAGCTCCCCTTTGCGGCCATGGGACTCTGGTTCCGGCCCCCAACCCAAAAGATTTCATGAGTGCTTTTCTCGAAGAACGCGTTTTGAGCGTTCACCACTGGACCGACCGCCTGTTCAGCTTCACCACCACCCGCGACCAGGCCCTGCGCTTTTCCAACGGGCACTTCACCATGATTGGCTTGCGCCAGGACAACGGCAAGCCGCTGCTGCGCGCCTATTCGATCGCCAGTGCCAATTACGAAGAACATTTGGAGTTTCTGAGCATCAAGGTGCCCGATGGCCCGCTGACCTCGAAATTGCAACACATCCAGGTGGGTGACACCATCGTGGTGGGGCGCAAGCCCACCGGCACTTTGCTGTGCGATTACTTGTTGCCCGGCAAAAACCTGTACCTGCTGTCCACCGGCACAGGCCTGGCCCCGTTCATGAGCATCATCCGTGACCCTGAAACCTATGAGCGCTTTGAAAAAGTGATCCTGGTCCACGGCGTGCGTCAGGTCAACGAGCTGGCGTATCAGGACTACATCACGAAAGAGCTACCTGCCCACGAGTTCTTGGGTGAGATGGTCAGCAACCAGCTGCTGTATTACCCCACCGTGACCCGTGAGCCCTATAAAAACCAGGGCCGCGTGACCGACCTGATGGAAAACGGCAAGCTGTTCGCTGACCTGGGTCTGCCCACGCTCAACCCAGAAACCGACCGCGTGATGATCTGCGGTTCCCCCGAAATGCTCAAAGACCTCAAACGCATCTGTGAAGAGCGGGGTCTGAAAGAGGGCAACACCAGCACCCCCGGTGCTTTTGTGATCGAGCGGGCTTTTGCCGACGCCTGATGGGCCAAGGCTTTTGTGATTGGCCGCACGCCGTCACCACCACAACGGGGGCACAATGCTCCCGTTTTGCTTGGATGAACCGCCTCATGAACCTGTTGTCCGTTTCCCTGAACCGTTGGCTGGCCCTGATCGCCTTGTCGTGCCTGGGCATGCTGGCCTTTGGCCTGTATTTGCAGCATGTGGTCGGGCTCAATCCTTGCCCCATGTGCATCGTGCAGCGCTATGCGCTCATCGGTGTGATGGTCATTGCGTTGGTGGGTTCGCGTTTGCGCCGACCCGGTGCGGTGGCCGTTTTCGGGGTGTTGCTGGCGCTCAAGGCCGGGTTTGGGGCCTTTGTGGCGGCCCGCCAAAGCTGGTTGCAGTGGTACCCGCCCGAGATCGTGACCTGCGGCCGTGATTTTTACGGCATGGTCGAAAACTTCCCCATCAACCGCGCCATCCCCATGATCTTCAAGGGCAGCGGTGACTGCACCAAGGTGGACTGGACCTTTCTGGGCGGCTCGATTGCCAACTGGTCGTTTGTGGCGTTTGGTGTGTTCGCGGTGATGGGCCTGACCATTGCCGTCAAGGCGTGGCGCAGCCGCTGATCACAAGCATTTGCCGCTGCTGAGGGGGCATCGCGGCGAGGGCGCCGCTCCCACAAAGCTCACAGCTTCTTGACCAGCACCTGGCTCTTGCGGTCCCAGTTGTATTTGCGCTTGCGGGCCTCGGGCAGCCAGTCGGGGTCGGCTTGCACAAAGCCGCGCTTGATGAACCAGTGCATGGTGCGGGTGGTCAGCACAAAGATGCTTTTCAGGCCCATGGCGCGGGCACGTTGCTCGATGCGCTTCAAGATTTTTTCGCCATCGCCCTGGCCTTGCGACTGGGGGGACACCGTGACGGCCGCCATTTCGGCGGTTTTGGCTTCGGGGTAGGGGTAGAGCGCCGCACAGGCAAAGATCACGCCGTCGTGTTCCACGATGGTGTAGTGGTCGATGTCGCGTTCGATCTCGGTACGGTCGCGCTTGACCAAGGTGCCGTCCTTCTCGAATGGCTCGATCAGTTGCAGGATGCCGCCCACATCGTCGGCGGTGGCTTCGCGCAGTTCTTCGAGTTTTTCATCGACCACCATGGTGCCGATGCCGTCGTGCACATACACCTCCAGCAGCAGTGAACCATCCACCGCAAAGGGCAGGATGTGGCTGCGCTCCACACCTTCTTCGCAGGCTTTGACGCAGTGCTGCAAATAAAACGCCAGATCGGTCGGTTGCGTCGGGTTGGGAGACGTCGCCAGAATTTGCTTGGCCGTGGCCAGGGGCAGTTCGGTGTCAATCGGGTTGTCGTCGCTGGCCGGGTCGTTCGGGTGGATGCGGATGCCCGGAATTTCGGTCACAAAAATCAGTTTGTCGGCCTGCAGTTCGGCCGCCACGCTGGTGGCGACTTCTTCCATGGTCAGGTTGAAGGCTTCCCCCGTGGGTGAAAAGCCAAAGGGCGAGAGCAGCACCATCGCGCCCATGTCCAGCGTCCGCATGATGCCGTCCACGTCCACCTTGCGCACCAGCCCCGAATGCTGAAAATCCACCCCGTCCA
>JACCDQ011348876.1_pt1 | contig 10078 bp, 9 predicted proteins | sample 7446031 | NCBI WGS metagenome assembly JACCDQ01 (sample SAMN15323442, study PRJNA562643) | freshwater metagenome | isolation source: river surface water | place: USA:Blue River Watershed | collected 2017-08-17 | reverse complement strand
GTAAGCAGCGGCTAAATCCGTTGCTTGAAGAAGCGTGTTCATTAAACTCATGATTTTATGTTTTGATTTTGGTTTTTATGTTCTATTTAAAATTCTACTGCAAACTTACAATCTTTATTCGTTGTAATTCAAAAAATTAATGGTGATGTTCTTCTACAGCCATTCCAATGTAAATAGCACTCAATAGTGTAAATACAAACGCCTGTAAGAATGCTACCAACATTTCAAGCATACTCATAAACACGGTGAATGCAACGCTCAATGGAGATACTGCATAACCCAATCCAGGACTCATTGCTCCGAAAATAAAAATCAACGAGAAGAATCCTAAAATGATGATGTGTCCAGCGGTGATGTTTGCAAACAAACGAAGCATCAATACGAATGGCTTCAAGATTACACCCAAAATTTCAATCGGTATAATAATGATGTACATGAAACCTGGTACATCTGGCATGAAGATATGTTTCCAATAGTATTTATTTCCATTAATCGTAACAGTAATAAATACCACCAATGCCAACACTAAAGTAATCGCAATATTACCCGTTACGTTTGCTCCCCCTGGGAAAATCGGAATCAATCCGAAAATGTTATTAATAAAAATGAAGAAGAAAATCGACAATAATAAAGGCATGAATTTATCTGCCTTATGTCCAATTGATGGCTTAGCTATATCGTCGCGCAAGAATAAAATCAACGGCTCAATCAAATTGTAAAACCCTTTTGGCGCTTTACCTTGATTGGTTGTATAATGCTTCGCCATTGAAATAACGATGAACAACAACACAATGGTTGCAATCAACATCGCTAAAACATTCTTTGTTATGGAAAAATCATAAATCGCTTCAGTATTCTTTGAATTTTCCCAATTCACTTTACCTTCATGCAACACAAAACCTTCGTAAGCAGCATGGCCGTGATGAAAATTAGACGATGAAAATACAGTTAAACCCTTGGATTCAGTGTACAAAATCACAGGCAATGGAATAGAAACTGCGTGATCACCTTCTCCCCATAAATGCCAATCATGTGCATCACCAATGTGTTCAAAAATCATTTTACCTGCATCGAAACCTTCTTTTTTATGCTCTTCACCATGAGCAGAAGCTTCAGCATGATTGTCTGTGCTGTGTGCATCCCCAGCATGAGCATTTGATTCAGTTGAACCATTTTCATGCGCTTCAGTAGAATGACCAGCATGATCCTCAGCTACGGCTTGAACCGAATGGGCATCGATAGCATGTTCAGCAGATTCTACTTTGTTTGCCTGAAGTTGAATTCCAACAAAAAGAGCAAATCCAACAAGCAGAGATTTTTTTGTTACACTTTGAAATTTTGCAAATAATTGATTTTCAGGCATTTGAGTTATTTTTAGATTTTTCTAAATCGGGGCGCAATTTACTACGCATTTCTGATATATCAAAGAATAGGAACATTAGAAATGAAAGAAGATACGTTAATACGAATCCTAATTCCGGTTTTCCATTATTTACTACGCTGATTATCAAAAATATAACAGCCGCAAATAAACGAATCATGGTTCCCAACATTATCTTACGAATTCCCTTATTTGGATTGTTTTTATCGTCGTGAAGGGTAAAATAATGCACTGCAATAAATAAAATCCCCAAATAAATCACCCCTAAATAGATCCAAGAATTAATGGGATAGCTCGTGAACATCTTCGCCATTGCAATGCTTAATAACATAACAACCGACAAAACGCCAAACTTAATTACATAACCTTTCATTGGTACAGGTTTTTAAAATTGCTGCAAAGGTAGCATTAAGTTCGAGATCGCTTGAACTTATTTTAAATTTTTGAGCGACTTGAAAATGGAATAAAATGAAATTCCCATTCCACAAAAAACACCTAATAAGGTAAAGACAGGAAATTTAGTTTGCAACCATCCACCGCGTTTATCGGCTTGAAAACCTAAAAAAGTGAACAGCACTATAGTGGCTATCATCTGAAATGCCATCCCCACAAAGGATAAAAAACCAACGTTCGATTTTTTTTTCGGGGGATTCATGGGCATTAGCGTTTCATTTCACACTTACCATTGAAACTACCGCCTTGTTCAATTACAATTTGTGACGTGCTAATATCACCGTTTACCAAGCATTTACCCATCAAAACTGTCGCATTTTCTGCTTGAATATTCCCTTGAATACTTCCAGATACACTGACCTCGGATGCAATGACGTTTCCTTTGATACTCCCGGTGGCACCAACTACCAATTTTTGACCAACAGTAACGTTTCCAACAACTTCACCATCAATTCGAATATCTCCATTACATTGGATATCTCCTTGAATTTGAGTACCCACTCCTATCAAGTTAATTACCGCTTGACCCGGCAAAGCATTGTTTTTTTCTTTGTTTTTTGAAGATCCTAACATATAAGTGCAATTAATGGATTTTTACAAATATATGGATTTGTATATGAAAGTATGAGTCCAAGCCGTTGAAATTCGACCAAACCAATGCTGGTTCATTTGAACGCATTATCAAATTGATTGTTACTTTTAATCGATTACCAAGATTTTAATCATTCACCCATTGAACATGAATAAAATTGCACACTGAGAACTTGGTACTATTCAACGATCCGAATTCAAGAATTAGAATTAATGGATTAAAATACAACGATCAGATTATCATGGCTTCTCTTTGGGAGAATTCATTCTCACGGAAGTGGAATCGTAAAGGGTTTCTTTATCGCTTAGCAAATTAATTAAGGTACTGCTTTTTGAATTTTTTACCTTGATTTGGCGTTTTAGGTCTTCCAATTCTTGGTTGAGTTGAATCAATTCTTCGCGATCACTTCCGGCAATTTTTGTGGGAATTAAACTACGCATGGGGGTAAACGCAAACAATAAATAGATTAAAAACGTAAAGAAAATGAACAGCGCACTGGCAATACTCAAAATGTTGAGCGGAGTCAATCGTATAGAAAACACCTCAGCAAACGTATTGTCGTTTATCAATACAAAGCGATGCTTGTTGCGTAAATTGCGTATAATTTTATTTCCTTTTTTCGCCATAGCCAAAAATTCTTGGTATTTTTGGAAACCTTTACAGGTTCATTTTCAATATTATTTCAAAAATATCGTTTTTAGAGGATAATTCAATGCGTTTAACCAGGATATCGAGGGGCATACTTCCCAACAAGCACATATTTAAGTACCTTTTTCTCTCATTACTTGTTGTCCTAGTTGGATCATGTAAGGATGAACAAAGTTGGGGATACAAGGCGTGGCACAATACACTTGCCCATTATAATACCTATTTTAACGCTGAACAAAAATGGTTGGAAACCTACGATATTGTTCGAGAATCATACAAAGAAGATTTTAGAAAACCCATTGAAATATTCAATTTTGGAAGTGTTGAAACCCTCATGGGAAATCAATCTTCCATGGATGAGGTTATTAAAAAAGCCAGCACAATGATTGACCGTCATCCCAAAAGCAAGTGGGTAGACGATGCTTTTCTACTAACTGGTAAAGCCTACTTTCTAAAAGGAGATCCAAATGCGGCCATAGATATTTTCGATTACGTGTTCAATCAATATAACGATCCCGAGATTCGATTCAATGCGCGTTTATGGACAGTTAAAGGTTTACTTATTAAAGATAAAATTATTGAAGCGGAAGCAATGGCTCAATCCATTGTCGACAATAAAGAACTTCCTAAAAAAATGCTTTGGCAAGCTCAGTTGACCTTGGGCGCTATCTATCATAAACAGAAGAAATACCAACAATCAGCCGAATTATTCGCAAAAGCCCTTCCTAAAGTGCGCAATAGAATGGATCGTTACCGTGTATTCTTTGCCTTGGGTCAAGCCTATCAAAAAACCAATCAAATTTCACTGGCCGAAAAATGTTTCTCTAAAGTCCCATTATTTAACCCGCCTTACGAAATAGCATTTAATGCTCAATTGGCTCGAGTTGAATTGCTCACATCAAATCAAAATAATTACAGTAAAGCAAATCGTATTTTAAACGATATGTTGCGCGATGATAAAAACATTGACTACAAAGGTCAGATCTATTATCGAATCGCTCTAAATGAAATCAAAAGTGGTAAATCAGAAAAAGGTTTACAAACCTTGAAGTTAAGTGTTTTCAATTCTCAAACTGACAAAGCTCAAAAAACGACCAGCTATTTAAAGATTGGGGATGTTTATTTCGAAAAAAGAAATTACCAAACCGCTGGTTTGTACTACGATTCAGCCAACAGAACACTGGATGATAAACACCCAGATTTTGAAATCATCCTAGCAAAAAATCAGGTACTTGGCGATTTACTTGAGCACTTATTGCGCATAAAAAACAATGATTCTTTGGTACGAATGGCCACTGATCCAGACTGGCGTCAAAAGAAAATCCGTGAAGCTAAAAACGCAGAAAAACTAGCAAAAGACCAATTTGAAAAGAACCAAAAATCTAAAACACAAAACAACCCAGCCCAGGGAATGCCCGGTGGAATGCCAAACACGAGTGATGTTCAAATGCCTGGCATGGCAGGATCCGGTAGCTCCTTCCCTTTTTACAACATGACTCTTCGTAAGAAAGGCATGACCGAATTTAATCGAATTTGGGGTGCACGTTCCAATGGTGATTTCTGGAAATATACATCCAAAGCCATTGCTGCTGATAACTCTGGTTCAACAGGAGTCGATAACAAAGAAAAATCAAAAGAAGCCACTGGAGAAAAGAATTCAATCGATTCTGCATTGCTTAAAAATGTTCCTGAAGACGAGCGCAAATATTATATGGATCTTCCCATGTCTGAAAAAAGCAGGCTAAAAATGGTGAGTGAAATTGAAGAGTCCTACATGAAATCTGGGGAAATTTACGCTACCCGACTGAATGAAGAAAAAGCAGCATTAGAGCAATTCTTATCATTATTGAAGCGCTTTCCCAATTCCGTTTATAAACCTCAGGCCTACTATGAGATTGTGAAAATTTACAAATCTCAAAAAGACGATGGAAATGCCGAAAAATACAAGCATAGTCTTCAAATGGAATTTCCTGAAAGCATTTATTTGAAAATGTTGGAAAATCCTGGTTTGGTTGTCACCTCGAATTCTACTGATAACAAAACCAATATTCTTATTTCGAATCGATATGATTCTATGGTGGTACTTTTCCAAAAGGGTCAATTCAAAAAAGCCATGGAAATCAAACTGGAAACAGATAAATCCTATTCCGGGAATGCACTACAACCTCGATTTGATTATGTGTATGCTTTGTGTTTACTGAAACAGAACGATAATAAATGTTTTGATTTATTGGAACAAATTATTCAAGACTATCCCAATACCGATGTTTCTGAAAAATCATTATCCATCTTACAAGCGAAAAAACGTTTGAGCGCGCCCAAAGTGGAAACCACTGTCAGCACCAATTTATTCTCTGCGGATAAAGCCAATACCCCTCTTCAATGCGTGATTGTCGTCCCAAAAAACACCAACGTAAATATGATTAAATCGGCAATTAGCGATTTGAACAAGAAGGAATTTTCATTTGACAATATTCAAATGGGGCCATCGATTACTGCCGACCAAAAGTATTTGCTGTTTATTGAGAATTTCGCATCCCCCGAAAAAACCAAATTCTACGTTCAGTTCTTGAAAAAACAAACCGCTTACTTTAGTGGAAAAGGTCTTTTCGAATATGAAGTTGCAACCATTTCTGATGAAAACATGCAAACACTGGTGAAATCATTGGATTGGAATTCGTATTTAAACTGGAATAAAGAACAAAACAATCCTTAAAAAAACCTCCAATAATCGTTGTATATTTGAAGCAATATGCTGAAAGGCTTTCGCTTCATAAAGAACGTATGGATAGGTCTGTTGGGCTTATTCCTCTTGGGTTTTCTATTTTTCTTTGGTGTTTCAAAAGGGTTATTTGGCGAAATGCCAGAAGTTGAAGATCTTGAAAATCCTAAAAATGCATTAAGTTCAGAAATTTACGGTGAAGATGGAGTTGTAATTGGCCAATTTTTTCTCGAAAATCGAATCAATGCTAAATACGAAGACATCAGTCCCAACGTATATAATGCCCTAATTGCAACGGAGGATATCCGGTTTTTTAATCATTCAGGTATTGATTTCAGAGGAACATTACGAGCGATCGTTAGTTTAGGTACCGACGGTGGTGCATCTACCATCACTCAGCAGCTTTCAAAAAATATGTTTAGCCGCTTTGATAAACCCAAATCTAAATTGGGTCGTGTCATGCAAAAATTCAAGGAATGGGTAATCTCTGTAGAATTAGAAAAACGATACACCAAGAAAGAAATATTGGTTATGTATTTGAATACAGTGCCGTTTTCAGGTTTATCCTTTGGAATTACAGCGGCAAGTAAAGAATTTTTTAATAAGAGCCCGAAAAACTTAAAACTGGAAGAGGCCGCCGTTTTGGTGGGAATGCTTAAAGCAAATTGGAGATACAATCCCAAATACAATGCCGAAAATTCATTGAACCGCAGAAATACCGTTCTAAAACAAATGAATAAGTATGATTTCCTTTCCGATGATTCACTAAATATTTTAATGGAAATCCCCATTAAATTAAATTATCGCAGCGCCGAAAGCGAAGGACTTGCACCCTATTTCAAAACCTATTTGGGCGAATACCTCAAAAAATGGTGCAAAGACCACAATTACAATTTATACCGTAGTGGTTTAAAAATTTACACCACCATCAATAGTGAAATGCAAATGGCAGCTGAAGATGCCATGAAAAAACACATGACTGATTTTCAGAAGAAATTCACTTCTTCTTGGGGAAAAGAACAGCCATGGAGGTACATCACCGATCGTCGTGTAATACCCAATTTCATTGAAGATGCACTAAAACGTACCGATCGATATAAATTATTGGCAGAACAATTCGGCGACGATCATTCTAAAATCATTGCAGAGCTCAAGAAACCAGTAAAAATGACCCTGTTTACTTGGAATGGGGATCGCGACACCACCATGAGTCCCTATGATTCCATGGTGTACATTAAAAAAGTATTGCACGCCGGTTTTATTGCCATTGAACCTGAAACGGGTTACATCAAGGCTTGGGTGGGCGGAATCAACCACAAATTTTTCAAATACGATCACGTAAATGTCAATGCTCGTCGTCAGGTAGGTTCAACTTTTAAACCCATTGTTTATGCTACGGCAATCGATATTAATAAGTTCACTCCTTGCACTGAATTCCCTCGTGAAAGAACCGTATTTATTTCCGGTGGACAAGAATGGTCGCCCAAAAATTTCGATGGTAAATCCGGTGGCATCTGGCCGATGTGGAAAGGACTTGCACTATCAGACAACTTAATTACCGCTCAAATCATGAAAAGTCTAGGCGATGATGGTCCCGATTTAGTGGTTCAATTTGCAGAACGAATTGGTATTCAGAAAGATCGTATACCCAGAGTTCCTTCTATTTGTTTGGGGACAGTAGAGCTTTCTCCATTTGAAATGGCTAGCGCCTATTCGGCTTTTGTAAACAAAGGTTTATGGGTGGAACCTTCTTTTATTACGCGAATTGAAGATAAAGACGGAAACGTTATTGAAGAATTCCAAAATCCAAAACACGATCAAGTTTTGAGTGCTGAAAAAGCCTATATCATGACACATTTATTGGAACGCGTTGTTCAACGTGGTACAGCGTATGGAATGACGGGTCGTTTTGGTATTGAAGGCAGTGTAGGAGGTAAAACGGGTACTACACAAGGTGCTGCTGATGGTTGGTTCGTTGGAATTACCAAAGGTTTGGTATGTGCTACTTGGGTAGGTGCAGATGACCCATCTGTAAGAGTTCGTTCTTCGTTAATTGGACAAGGATCTCAAATGGCCATGCCTATTTTTGGCTACTTTATGAGCGGCATTCAGAAAAATCCGAAACTAAAATACAAAGCAGAGCCGTTTACTGGACCAGATAATTTCAATCCCGATTGGTTCAATTGCGATAAAGCAAAAAACAATCGTGGCGATTTGGGCGGTAGCCTAGATATTAGTGGTTTGGGAGATTAATTCTCTTCCGATTCCCAAGTGCGCTCTCTAGCGGTTTCTTGGAATAAATGATGCATGATTTCTTGTTCTTGCTCATCATATTCCTTCCCTCTTCTTACCATCACAAGGGCGGCAGTTTTATCGACAGCAGGCAACTTATGCGTTACGAATCCAGAAGCACCTCCCCATGAAAAATCAGGCACAAATTGACGTGGGAAACCTGCTCCAAACAAATTGCTGGCTACTCCCACTACCGTTCCCGTATTGAACATAGTATTGATTCCACATTTTGAGTGATCGCCCATAATTAATCCGCAGAATTGCATTCCGCTGCGATCGAATCGACGTGTTGCATAATTCCAAACCTTCACTTCATCGTAGGTGTTTTTTAGGTTGGAACAATTCGAATCCGCACCGATATTGCACCATTCTCCCAAAACAGCATTGCCCAAGAATCCATCGTGTCCTTTGTTGCTATATCCTTGAATTATAATGTTATTGACTTCCCCACCTACATTGGAATAGGGACCTAATGTCGTTCCGCCATACACTTTCGTTGCCAATTTTAACTTTGAACCTTCGCAAAGTGCTAATGGGCCACGAACCACAGATCCTTCCATAATTTCGGTATTTTTACCCAAATAAATGGGTCCGTCTAAGGCATTTAAAATGGAACATTCCACCTGAGCGCCTTCTTCCAAAAATATAGGGTATTTTCCCAACTTCGTATTGGTTTCCGATAAGGGAAGACTTGTTTTACCTGCAGTTAATCGATTAAAATCTGCCTGAATTTCTTGAGCGTTTAATTTAAAAATATGATACGGACGAGAAATTACGGTTATTTCAGATTCCCATTGGATGGTTTCCCATGCGGAAAATCCATCGTTCAATAGATCATTAAATTCATCAGAACTCAAAATGTTAGCAGAAATGGCAATAATCAGCTCATCTTTTACCAACTTTTGATTGGGTTTAAGATGTTGAATCTGCTGGTTCAAATTTGCATTGGGAATAACCTTACCGTTGATATAGGTTACGTTTTCGGGGGATGTTAATTTGGTTTGAAGCGATACAAACTTCTTAGTTAAATAATCACGTGTTTGGAATCCAAAATGGGATGTATCGTGAATTTGAAAATCGTGCAACCATTTTTCGGCGATGGTCAAAATTCCAACACGCAAATCTGCAGCTGGACGGGTTAATGTTAATGGAAATAAGTGATTGATTTGTGAATCGTCGAAAAATTGAAATTGCATATTCAAAACTACTACAGTCGGGCGATACTAAAAAATAAAGGGTAAAAAAAGAATATAGTTATTCAGAAGGGTGCATTTCGAAGAGTTAGATTGAGATTACCCACCAAAAAAAATAGCAAAAAAAAGGTTGCCGAAGCAACCTTTATAAAACATAGTTTAATGAGGAAATTGAATTTTACTTCTTTCCGTAACGCTTCATGAACTTGTCGATACGTCCTGCAGTATCCACCAAGTTTTGCTTACCTGTGTAGAATGGGTGAGATTGTGAAGAAATCTCAAGCTTATACAAAGGATACTCATTACCATCTTCCCAAACGATAGTTTCTTTGGCGCCAACACAAGAATGTGTAATAAAGGAATGATCACAGCTCATATCCTTGAACACAACTTTACGGTAATTTTTTGGATGTATATCGGTTTTCATCGGTTTGTTAATTTAATTTTTATATGATTTTTACAAAAAGGACTGCAAATATATTGATTTCATCTATTATTTACAAGTTATTTTGAAGTTTGTTTATTGATTCGAACATTGAGTATCATTCCCAGAATCACTAACCCCATTCCCACATACTGAAACCAGGCATAGGACTCATCAAAAAGAAACAATCCAAAAGCCGTTCCCCAGATAATTCCAGCATAACTTATGGCAGACACCACTTTGGTTTCAGCTTCTTGATAAGCACGGGTCATGAAAAACTGTCCAACCTGCGTAAAAACACCCGTTAAAACAAGCCATAACCATTCGTTAGTAGCCAACTGCCACCAGTGTTCACCGATTTGAGGCCAATGCC
>JACCDQ011240634.1_pt1 | contig 10078 bp, 3 predicted proteins | sample 7446031 | NCBI WGS metagenome assembly JACCDQ01 (sample SAMN15323442, study PRJNA562643) | freshwater metagenome | isolation source: river surface water | place: USA:Blue River Watershed | collected 2017-08-17 | reverse complement strand
TACAGATACCTATTTTGGTGCAAATCCAGTCCGCTTAAGCCTCACAGAGGTATCTTTGGGTGTGAATTATGCGCTCTTATTGACAACGAATGCTGGCCTTTGGTCTTATTCCATCGGCGATACCGTGAAGTTTGTCTCTTTAAATCCCTACCGCATTGTGGTGACGGGTCGAATTAAGCACTTTATTTCGGCTTTTGGCGAGCACGTGATTGCAGAGGAAGTCGAAAAGGCTTTAGCTGCTGGCCTCGCCGCTTGTCCTGAGGCGCGTGTTGTGGAATTTACGGTGGCTCCACAAGTAGCTCCCGCGTCTGGTTTGCCTTATCATGAGTGGTTAGTGGAATTTTCTTCACCACCTGCGTCTTTGGAGGCTTTTCAAACGGCAGTAGATGCCTCGATGTGCGCCCAAAATATCTATACCGAGACCTAATCACCGGGTCCATCTTGCAGCCTTTAGTTCTTACCTCATTACCATCAGGCGCATTTATCTCGTACATGAAGTCTCAGGGTAAATTAGGGGGCCAAAACAAAGTTCCCCGACTATCGAATGATCGGGTGCTGGCGGAGGGCGTCCTGCGGACTTAGTCGGCGCGTTGCGCCTTAGTCACGACTGTGTCGTTTAGTCGCCACTTCTTGGCTTAGTCATCGCTTTGCGAATTAGTCTGATATGTCGATTGGGGTTACAGAGGACACTATTGGGTGAAATTAAGCGCGTGGTATGCAGAGAGCTTTTCAGGTATTGACAGAATGTGTCAATACCCGAAAATGCTATCTACACATCTCGCGAAATTTCGCACAAAAGGCCCACTAAAGCCCACTAAGGCACATTAGGTAATGCAGGCTGTAGTCCAGCAAAATATTTGCGCAGGGTAGAGGGACTGATTTTTTTAGCCACGACTTCACCTTTGCGATTTAATAGATAAAAGGTGGGATTTGCGAAGGCGTCATAGGTGCTGCGAATTGGGGAGTTTGCTGGGAGGTCGACGTGGAGTGCGTTCGTGGTTACGTGGTATTTCTTGATGAAGTCTAGCCATACAGTTCGAGATACACCGGGTTCGTTGCAGACGGCGAAGCGGCCGATTTTTAGGTTCTTAATGCGCTCGATGACGGAGGTGGTGGAGTCGATTTCGGGGACCTCTTTTTGGCAATGATCACAGGTAGGCGCGTAGAACATCAACAGTGTGTAATCATTCTGAGATGCAAACTTTTGTAGGTCTTGCGTCACACCGGCGGTGTCTTTCAACACGATATTTTCCGCCAAAGAATTCGTCTTCAAGGCTCCCAATTTTTCAGCTTCTTCTTTAAAGGCCTTTTTCTGAGCGGCGGTAAACGCGCCGCACCCATTACCTACACCATATTTCGTCAAAAACCAGGCATAGCCCTCCGTGTTTCCTATGATGTTTCGGTTCTTCATGACAGAGCTGAAATAGTCGAAAACGAAGGGATAGGACTTAGCGCCGCAGTCGATTTTGGACATGGCTTTTTCAACACCTAAGCGAAGAGAATCTGCCTGTAAAGGGAAATAGGATAGGTATTCAACTAACAAAGAGCGGAAAACCGGGGTAAACAATAATTTGCCATCGCTGAACGGTATCTTCGCAAAAAAGCGGGAACGAGCTGCGTAATCCGTCCGGCTAGGAATAGATTCGTCGAGTGTGTTTAGCGATTTGAAATAGAGCGCGACCGCACTAAAAGGGGGGAGCGTAGTGAGCGCTTTCTTGCGAAATGCGATTAAGGCATTCGTTTTGGATTGGAAAAAGGCCGCTTTCTCTGCGAACTTGAATTTACGACCACGTGCAATTTCTACTGCGTAAAGTGAGTCAATGACAGAGTACGATTTTTCGAGTCTTTGGTAGTTCAAAAATACCTCATTCTTAGGATCTGAGGAATGAGCGGAAGCCAGAAAAGAGGGACCAGAAAAGGATAAAGCAAACTGATCGTTGTTCTCTATATTGAAGTAGATGCGCTCTTTTGAGGGGGCGAATTGTAGGTAATAGATCCCGCCTTTGATGGGGGTTTTGGAAGTTAGAACGGTGCCTCGAACGGTATCTTTTGCCAGGAAATTCTTTTCATCAAACAGGGTTCCACGAAAGTAAATAGGATTCTTTGAACGGGAAACTGTGATTTTAAACTGCGCCTGAGCGAAGAAGGGGATGAAAAGCAGGAGCGCAACGAATTGTTTCATGGGGGCAAATATACCCAAATTAGCTGATTGACAATAGTTGTCAACTCCTGGAAATCGCTTATGCCAATTGCAAAAATTATGCGTATTTTGCGCCACTATACAAATCAATATCCTTGCTAACCATTGTCGAACTTCTGTATAATTTTGTCATATCCACGCTTGTGGGGCTGTTCGGAATACATCTAATGATAAAAAAAGGCCCCCTAGCTTCTAAATTCTTAGGGCTTTACTTTTTAGTCTTTTGTGCTCGCATAATTCTTGCTTATTATGCAACAGGTGGCCGTTTGATTCAATACCCCCATTTGTATTTAGTGGGCTCACCCATTCATTTTTTAGCACCCCCTATTGCCTTTCTGTTTGTCTATTACATGTTATATCCGCAGCGGAAATGGCGAGTTTGGCAAACGCTTCTATTTCTTCCTTTTGTTTTACATCTAGGAGAGTTGTTGCCTTTTTATTTTGGCCCTTTGGAAGTTAAAATGAAACAACTTCAGTTAGTTCTACAGTATAAATCACTTGTTGATTATCCTGGTACAGTGACTTATTTTTCGCCAAAATTATTGTCATTACTAAAGCTTGTTCATACCTCAGTTTATGCGTTCGCTTCTTTCATTGTTGTCTTGCTTCAAGTCATTAAGAATCGGAATAAGTATAATCGATTTGTGTTGAACTGGATGGTTACCTTTACCTCTTTGAGTTTGCTTTCTGTTGTTTTTATAGGGGCCTATGTACTGGGGATTATTGGCTTTAATAATCTGCGCTTTTCGTATGCGGATTTGCTGATGCACTTAGCAGCATTTGTGAATCTGGTTTTCGTTCTATACCGGCCTTCCTTATTAGACGGCGTTTCATTTCGGTCTTTGGTCTTGCGCTTGGATAAGGAGCATCGTAGCTCTGAACCAGGGGAAGATGTGGAAAAATTGAGAAAATATGAAGGATACGCCAAGCAATTAGAATCCTATTTTGCTAACGAAAAACCGTTCTTGGATCCAGAATTATCCCTAGAAAAGACAGCGAACATGCTCCAGATTTCGACCAAAGAATTATCTAGAACCACCTCCTATATGTACGACCTAGGGTATCCAGATTTTGTCAATTCTTGGCGAATTAATTACATTGTGGATAAAAGGAATTCTGACAAGCAATGGCAGGCCTTTTCACAAGATTTGCTGGCAGAATTAAGTGGCTTTGGTTCTAGGCAAGGCCTTCATAATGCCGTAAATCGTTTGCATGGGACTACTCCTGCAGCTTTTTTCTCAGAAAAGTCGAATAAAAACTAATTGTCAAGAAATTGTACAAAGCATTTTTTTTGACAGACACACTTGTCCAATTTTTGTTATTTAGCTTATCATTCAAATGTTCTAAATGTCAAACGTCGGATCGGTTTATCTTTTCTCTATTGTCAGTTCGCTTTGCGTGCTTTTCGGCCTGAACTTTTTGTTTCGAAGAGGGAATATTGTTGTAGCCAAAATTCTAGCCGTTGAGTTTTTGTTATTAGGTTACATGGTCGTTGCAGCGTATTTTCTGATGCCTGTAAATATCATTGAGACGCCTTATTTTTTCCGAACCTTAGCCCCTCTTTTCTATACATTGCCTCCATTGAATTTTATGTTTTTGTGGTATTTGTTTCATCCAAGAGCCACCTTTAAAAAATCACATCTACTATTTTTCCTTCCATTTATTTTTCAGTTAATTGAAAATACCCCCTTTTATTTAAGTGATAAGGCAACGAAAATTGCGGAAGTTAAATGGATGTTAGCTCAAGGTGATTTCTTTGCTTTCAGTGAGCGTTTTATGTGGTTTGATCCAATTTACCATGTATATGCTAAGTTTATTATGTACGTTCTTTTCTATGTGGCCATGGTCTATTTTTATGTCCAATTTCGTAGAGAGAAGCAGAATCAGATTTTGTTCGAAAAAGGGATTTTCCACTATTGGGTTATCGGGATTTTAGTCTTTCGGCTCTTTACGGTAATTTATATTTGGTATACATTTATATATACAGATAATGGAAAGGATTCATTTATTACGACGGATTATTTACTTGTTGCGGAATTCGTTTTTCATCTATTGTATTTGGCAATTAATCCCAAATTACTCGATGTTAAAATTCTCGCCGAAAATTTACGCGGTCCTGAGAAGCCAGATATTATATTAACGGATGAGGAGGGTGAGCGACTTCAACAATTGGCTGCGAAAGTGGAAGAATATTTTAAGACCACAGAGGTCTTTTTAAATTCACAATTAACGGCAGAATTACTGGGATCATTAACGGGCCACCCGCATCGGATGATAGGTCAAGCGATTAAGCATACGCATGGAATATCTTTCAGGGATTATTTGAACAATTACCGGATTTCATACATCGAAGAGAAGCTCAGTGACCCTAGGTATTTAGCGAAATCATCTATTGAAACAATCGCTGAGGCTTCTGGTTTTGGGTCTCGTCAGAGTTTCTATACGGCTTTCAAAAAGGTCAAAGGATGCACTCCAAAGGAATATTTCAGTTCTAAAATAGGTTAATTCATTCGTCCAAGTTTTGTCTAAAACCTTTTTTTTGACAAATCCCCACACCCGATTTCATTTTATTTGTTTGCCGAATTGTATTATTTCTACATCGGCTAATTAATTTATGAAATTACGTTTACCGATTCGCATTCTTCTTTTTAGTTGTTTTCAGCTGATTTCAGTATTTGCTTTTTCACAAATTATTGGAGGTCGTTTAGCTTCTGATGACTTTGATGGAGATGGTATTATAAACTCAATTGATATAGACGATGATAATGATGGTATTCCTGATGCAGAGGAGTATTGTAAATCGAGCATTCTTCTTCCTGCTACTAATACAATTTCTACGATTACGGAATTTCGTGTTCCTTCTGGTTGGACTATTTCGAATTCTTCCCCTGATATAGCTACAACGGCTTACTCTATTTATGGTGGATGGGTAGGTGGTTGTACTGGTGCCGCCCCTGCCGCCCCTAATGGCCATACCTCATGGGTTAATTTTTATTCAAATACACAAGAAGCTTTTAAAACAACCGTTACGGGATTGACTGTAGGGAAGTCCTATATTTTGAAAGTGTATTATGCCAAATTTGCTTCAACTCCAGCTTTAGGTCAAATAACAGTAAAGTTAGGAAGCTCCGTCATTGACCAATATACACCCACTTTGGGCTGTGGATGGGAAACGCATTATATTTCTTTTACTGCTAGCGCAACGACACACGATATTCAATTCCAAAATACCGGTGTTGCTTCGCCAATGCAAAATGCCAGCGTTTCTGTATCAGCGGATCCACTATATGAAGTTTGTGATACGGATAACGACGGATTACCTAATCACTTAGATTTAGACTCTGACGGAGATGGTTGTACGGATGCTAAAGAGGGAAATGTACCAGGAACTCTTCGTAATGGTGATGTGAAGAATGGGGCCAATGGAGGAGTGGTAACGACGACTACGAATATGGCCGGGGCGATTTCTGGAGGAGTGGGAACTTATGGAGCCAATGGATTAGCGAATGAGGTAGAGACTTCAGCAGAAAGTGGGATCATTAATTATATTTCCTCTTACACTAGTTATGCGCTTTCCGCTAACTTAAATACCTGTACAGGTATAGATTCTGATGGAGATGGGGTATCAGATTTAACAGATTTAGATGATGATAATGATGGTATTTTAGACCTTACAGAAGGTTATGGTTGTGCCACTCTGACGAACGATCGACAAATATTTAATGATCCCGTTGTCAAACAGTTTAATCTGGTTGTAAATGGCGATTTTGAACAAGGAGATACGGGATTTAATACAACCTATGTTAACGTAGGCTCTATTGGAACTTGTGGATCCTACATAGTCGCTCCTTTTGGCTGGGCTTCCAGTGTGGGCTCTTTATCCGAGGGGAATGCATTACAAATCAACGCCGACTGTTCTGCTCCTTTTACGGAGTTTTGGAGCCAATCGATCAACGTTAAACCCAATACAAATTATAAGCTTGGTTTTTCTATTAAACATGGGAATCCTGCAACGGTTAGCTACAGTATTAATGGAGGAGCTTTAACTGGTAATTTTGCAACTACAGCCAATTGGGTTTCAAAACAATCCATCATAAACTCAGGTTCGAGTACATCTTTATTGGTAAAGCTATTTGAAACTTCTGGTGCACCCAATTCAGCTGATTTTATTGTAGATGACATCTTTTTAATTGAAGTAAAAGATGTGTACTGTTCTGGTAGTATGGATACCGATAATGATGGAATTTTTAATCATCTCGATTTAGATTCTGATGGAGATGGATGTCCGGATGCAAAAGAGGCGGGTGTTTCTGGCACCTTAAATTCAGGAGCGGTTAAAAATGGGTTCAATGGTGCTATAACCTCTACGACCACATTGAATGATGCAGTTGCAGCTGGCCCTTATGGTTCGAATGGTTTAGCTAATGGAGTAGAAACTTCCGCAGAAAGTGGTTCGATTCGTTATTTCTCAAAATATACGCCTTTTGCTCTAGCTAAAAACCTATCAGTTTGTTCTGATTTTGATAATGATGGAATTGCTGATCCGCAAGATATAGATGATGATAATGATGGAACATTAGATGCAGTAGAATCACCATCATGTTTTTATTCTTCTCGAGATTGGCTTGCAGGATTGCGATCAGATATTCAAGTTTCTACGGATTTGGTTATGAGTAATTATTACCAAAGTCCGAAAGAATTAGTAGATGGTGATAATGGCACGACTTCAGCAAGTTGGGCGGTTAGTTTTGTCGCTTCGACTACACCTGCCAAAACGGTATATGCATTTAAAATGCCTATGGCTGTAGAATTAAAAACCATTTACTTAGGTTACATTAATGCGAACACACATTTCAATGCAAATACCGTTTTACGTTTAGAAGGATCTAACGATAATAGTTCATGGACTATTTTAGGAAATGGATATTCTGCTGTGACCTCTGTTCCTGGGGTGGTAGGAGTTGCTAATGCAAATAGCTTTACCGTAACCCAAAATACGGGCAAATATTTATTTTACCGCATTTATTGGGTATCAGGTGGTGGTGTAGGAACGACAGGCTATACCAATGAAGTGTATTTTGAAACACCTGATACTTATATACCAAGTGTAAATCCAAAGATTAATTGTAGTGGTGATACGGATGGAGATGGGGTTTTCAATTTTCAAGATCTAGATTCAGATGCAGATGGTTGTAGTGATGCTTTGGAAGCAGGAGCAACGACAAATCAGACGGCTAATTTTCAATTTTCATTTATTAGTCCAACAAATGATGCAAATAACAATGGATTAATTGATACGAAAGAAGGCGTGACTGCGGGTACGATTAATTACAACAGTTATTATAATTCCTATGCCTTAACTGCTTCGATAAATGCTTGTCTAGATTCGGATCAAGATGGAGTGAATGACGTAGTAGATTTAGATGATGATAACGATGGTATTTTAGATAGAGCAGAGTGTGATATGCGTCCAGGCAAAATTCTATTTGCAGGATCGAATGAAAATTTCTCCACCATGCGTTCCAGCTTATTCGCTGAATTTGATAATAATAAGGCTCCTGGAGCGACCATTGTACAATCAAATATAATAGAAACAGCCACTGTTCCTGATGGATTTTATGATGGGTACGATATGGTTGTTTTTGGAGGAGCAGCTTTCAATACCATTCATGCGAATCACTGGGCAGCCTTACAAACAGCCATTCAAAATAAAACAAGTAAGGCGTTTATTATACAGTCAGACAACTGCTGTGTAGTAGCAAATCAAAATGGTTTAATGAATGTATTAAACAATGTTTTTGGTACTAAATATGATTTATCTGCATCCCATCCAGCCGTTGACCAAACTTTTACCTTAAATAATGCCAATAGTTATTCTTCTGTATTCACTACAAATGCATTAGATGGAAATAATTACTATCCGATTCTAAATGTAGACCCGTCAGACATCTTATTTTATTCTCCATCGGTAGCAGGCTCGGCATTAGCCGGGATGAAACAAATTCCAGGGACTAGTTCAAAAAATCAGTTTGTCGCCTGGTTTGTAGATGGAACGATTACACAGGGAGCTCCTTGGTATACGGCAAATCAGAATAAAATAGCTACGGCATTTTATAATGCATACAATAGTACGACTAATTTAAACTGCGATACAGATGCAGATGGCATTGCAAATCATTTAGATTTAGATTCCGATGGAGATGGCTGTGCAGATGCATTGGAATCTGGAATAACCTCGTCTGTTTTGACATCAGGAACAGCTGTAAACTTAGCAGGTTCTTCTATACTTTCGGGGACGTTAACATCTACATTATCAAATGCTGTTGTGGCTACAGTAGGATCTTCAGCTACCACTTTTGGGAATAATGGATTTGCTAATTCGCTTGAAACTAGCAATGAAAGTGGTGTTTATAATAGTACGTATAATTACCCATTTGCCATCTCTAAAAACTATGCGGCTTGTGCTGATTTTGATCATGATAACATCACGGATATTGTTGATATTGATGATGATAACGACGGAGTACTAGATGCTATCGAGTCGCCCGCCTGTTTCTATACGGCTGACGGCATGGGATTAGGCGCTACCGATAGAACAGGAATTTTGAAATTGACGTCTGAACTTACGCTTAATTCTGTTTCTCGTCCATTAACTAATATGATCGATAACCCATTAGGGGCGACGATTTTATATACAGATTTTTTAAATGCTCAGAGCGCGGTTAATAAAAATGTGGTGACAGTGGAGTTTCCAAGAAGCGTTAAGTTGAGTGAATTTACGTTCAATTATAATTCTGCTAGTACTATTTTTGGAGCATCTTCATCTGCTACTTTGCGCGGTTCAAATGACGGAATTACCTGGTTAGATTTAGCCTCTAAAACCCTTAACTCTACGTCTGAAACTGGCAACATAACAAAGTTTACAGTCACAAATAATGCAGCAAAATATAAGTATTATCGAGTGTATAGTACCGCAGGAACACTCGTTTCAGCTGGGCAATTAAAGGATATTAGTTTTACGGCTCCCACTTATAATGCGTCCGAGTACCCTACATTAGCTTGTGAAGTAGATGATGATGGAGACGGGATATTAAATCACCAAGATTTGGATTCTGATGATGACGGTTGTAATGATGCGTCTGAAGCAATTGTTACAATGTATAATATTGCCGTTCCGTTGACGGGGAACGTCGGGGCTAATGGATTCCTAAATACCTTAGAAACGGGAACAGATTCTGGAATTTACTCAGGAACGTATACTTATAGCTACGCAAAATTAGCTTATATCAAAGCTTGTCTGGATACGGATGGAGACCTAGTTCCAGATATCATTGATATCGACGACGATAATGATGGTATAACAGATATCGATGAGGGGAACTTCTGCGTTCCTCCCGGTACTTTCTACATTGGACCGGCATATTTTAAGTCGGTAACGGCTCAAAACTTTACGGTGATAGGGACCACTGCAACACCCTTAAGTGATATGACCGATGGCAATATTTCCAAAGGTGTTTCAGGCAATTTTAACTGGACTAGCCAGTCTGCTCCCATTGTTATTGATATCAATTTGAATTTCCCAGTTATCGCTGATGGATTCTTTATTGCGAATGATAATGGGGTTGTGGGTGATGGTATTAAAAATGCCACCATCAAATTATACAATCAGGCGAATCAATTAATAGCGCAGCAATCCATTAATCCACTTTTAAATGGAGCAACTGGTGCAGGAAATGAACTTTATGATAAATATGCATTCAGCAAAACCTATGTAGGAGTTAAGCGGATGGTATTAGAAGTGGCCTATTCAGGAATAACGACTGGAGCTGCTGCACCGAACTACCAAATTCGGGAAATCGGTATGTATCGAGACGATGC
>JACCDQ010776220.1_pt1 | contig 10082 bp, 12 predicted proteins | sample 7446031 | NCBI WGS metagenome assembly JACCDQ01 (sample SAMN15323442, study PRJNA562643) | freshwater metagenome | isolation source: river surface water | place: USA:Blue River Watershed | collected 2017-08-17 | reverse complement strand
CGGCCAGTCCGCGCATCAGACGCTAGAACTCGTCTTCGAGGACCGCTGTCCGCAGCGCATCGACCCGGCCGGCCGACGCAACCTTGCCACGGGGCTCCTCTACTGGCTCGCCCACTGAGCAACGGGCCCGGACGAGGTGGGCGCAGCCCGCTCGAGCCGCGGCCGCCTCAAGGGCGCAGCCCCGCATCCAGCCGGGCACCCGCCTCGCGCAGCGCCTCGCGCCAGCCGGGCGCCTCGACACCGAACCCCGCCTCGACCCAGGCCTGCGCAAGGCGTGCGACGGGGTCCGGTGCAGTGCGCCAGCCCGGGACCGGTCCGCTCGAGAAGAGCTGCGCACGCAGCACCGCGGGCGCCGTCTCGTCGAAACCCTGCGAGTCGTGGGCGAAGAGCACCACGAGGAGCGTGCCGTCGGAGCCGAGCATCGCGCGCAACCGCACGTAGAGCGCTTCTTCGCCGGCGGCCGCAAGTGGCTTGAAGAGCCGCTCGTGGACCTGGTGGATACGATGCGTCTCGAAGAGGTTCACCTCGAGCTCCAGAGCGAGTCCCAGTGGCGCGAGCCCCGCCACGAGGTCGTGGGCGAGCTGGTCCCAGGCCGCGCTCACCCGCGGCTCGTCCATCGCCGCAAGCAACTGGCCATGGTTGTCGTCGGTGAGCATCAGGCAAGCGCCCCGGACACGAAGCGTTGCGCGCTCGAGACGTCCAGCCGTCCCGTCGCCCAGTGCGTAATGAGGAGCGCTCGAGCCTTCGACGCGTCCTCGCAGTAGAAGAGCGCCGGGTTCACCTCGAACGGGTGACACTCGTTCATCACCCACTGTCCGAAGCGCAGCCACTCACGATGCGGATGGGCGCGGTAGCGGGCCTGCAGCGCATCGGCCAGCTCGACCATCAGCTCGTACGCGGGGCTCACGGGCCCGCCCGCGGGCGCGGGACATGAGACGGGCGGGTTCGAAGACGGCGGAACGGGGGCGGCAGACGAGGCACTCATGAGGGGTTCGAGCCGCCGAGACGCGGCGGGTTCCGTGCCCGCGAAGCGCCTCCCCTCCTCCCGTCTTCTCCACCCTCCTCTCCGGCCACCGACATGCCCAAGTCTTTTGAACCCTTGCCTGCCACGCTCTACGAAGACGCCCGCGAACAGGGCATTCGCGTCGACCTCTCCCGCGCGGACGACGTGGTGCTCACCGTGCGCAGCTTCGAGACGAAGGACGGCTCCCCGCAGCCGGCCCTCGCGCTCACCGTCGTGGCCGAAGGCGGCTATGCGAACGGTTCGGTGCCGGTGCTCGACGTGGTCGCCTTCGCCGCGCGCGCCTGCCCGAAGGCGATGGCGCGGATGCCGGTCGAAACGGGCCTGGCGTGCGAGCTCAAGCGCGAGCTGGACGACGCCGCGCACGACCTCGACATGGAAGAAGGCGCCTGAGGCCGAGGGCCCGGCACTTTCGCGGGGCTCGGTGCTCCAACGCAGCTGTTGCAACGACACTTCACGAAGGCCCTGACCATGACCACGCCGCGCTTCATCACGCTCAACGACGTCTACGCCCTCCCGGGCACGCCGCAGGACCTGCGCGAGTGGGTGCTGCGCGAGCGCTGGTTTCCCGAGGTGCCGAACCTCGCCTACGACATCACGACCGAGGTGCTGGAGACGCTGCAGGCCGAAGGCCGTCTGCGCGTGGTGGAGCTCGCCGCGCCCTACATCGACGGCAACCGGGTAGCGGAGCTGCGCACGCTGTGGTTCGATGGCGCCCCCTTCGCCGTGGTGCAGGACGCGGGCCGCGGCGGCGACGACCATCGCCGGCGCTGGGTGACCGATGCGAAGGCCTACGCGGCGGCGCTGCAGTACCTGCTGCAGCACCTCGTGCTCAACGCCCGCACCGAGGACCTGGTGAACCCCGAGGCCCCGTTCTACCCGGAAGAGGTGCTGAACTTCTACGGCCACGACTTCGCGACCCAGCTGGGCTTTGCGCCCGAGCCGCGCAACGACCAGTACCAGTTCCTGGGCGAGAGCACGCGTTTTCTGGGCGGCCCGGACAACGGCCTGATGCTGGTGCTCTTCGCGGGCGACGCGGCGCCTGCGGAATTCGTGCGCCGGGGCGGTACGGTGATGCGCTTCGAGCGCGAGCCGAACGAGGCCGAGATTGCCATCAACCCCCGGCTCGCCACCGGCCCGGACGACGGCAACCAGCGCTGCCTGTGGTACCGGGTCTGCGAGCGTCCCGCGGACGCCCCGGTCGTGTCCATCTGAGCGAGCGCTCGGCCAGAACCTGCAGGGGGCGGAGGGCTCTCACGGGTCCGTGCTCCCCCGTGCCCTTTCGTCAACCTTGCGCCCGCCCTTCATGAGCTCGATTCGCCTGCCCCTGTGTGTCCACGTCGTCCTGGAGGACATCCTTGCCGACATCGAGAGCACGATGCGCGACCTGGCCGGCCGACTGCCGGTCTCGCTCGATGCGCTGCGCGGCGCGCTGGCGCGCAAGGTGTTGGAGGACTCGGGGCGCCTGAGGCCCGCCCCAGGCAAGAGCCGTACCGTGGACGAGACGCCGCTGCTGGAGGCCTTCACGACCTTCTACTTCGAGCAGACGCTCGAGAACATGCAGATGCTCGATGCACTGGTGCGGCCGCTGCGCGGCGAGGAGCTCTCCGCCCTCGGGATGCTGCGCTTTGCCGAACGAGTGCAGGTGCCGACCGCGGGAGCGCCCCTGGAGCGGGCCATCGAACAGGCTCGCTGGAACCTGCAGCAGGCCGCGAGCGCCCAGTCGGCGCTCTTCGTGCTGGCGGGCCTGGCCCGCTCGGCGGCCCGCGCCGAGGACGCTCGCAGCCGCGTGGAGGAGACCTTCGAGAAAGCGCGCGAGGTGCTCTTTGCACGCATGCAACAGTTCGAGGCGACCCACACGCGGCTGGTGCTCATCTCGGGCGAACCGGTGCGGCTGCAGCAGCTGCGCGAGCGCCTGGCCGCCGAGCACTACGGCCCGGGCAAGGTGGTCGACCATCTCTTCACGCGCGGTGAGCGGCTGCCTGGCATCAGCTACGGTTCACAGACCGAGGCGCTGCGCGAAGACATCGCCCGCGCCGCCAGGACGCCCCTGCGCGGGCGCTGACCGCCCGCGCCCTTCCAGAGAACAGGACTTGCGATGGCATTCGGCTACATGGAACTGCCCTACGACGTGGCGCGCCGACACGAGATGCCGTGCGCCGGCGTGCGCCAGGCCTTCGAGCACAGGGTGCCGAAGCGCCACCCGCGCACACCCGAAGAAGCGAGCGAGCCCCCGTATCTGGCCGTGGGGGGCTACGACGAGGCAGGGCGCCTGGTGCTGGACGTGCTGCTCCTCTACCGCGACGAGGACCTCGGGCACCTGGAGGAGGACTGGCATCGCCTGTGCACCGAGCCGCACCTGCGGCTGGCCGAGCTGCGCTGGTTCGAACGCATCGACGGGCACGGCACAGGCCGTCGGCGCGACGGCTCGGTCTGCATGTACTGACGCCCTCGGAGGGCCGGCTGCGGCGCTAGGCTTCGCTGAAGCCCCGCTCCGACGCACGGCGGGAACGCGCCCGTCGCTTCAGCTGCGAGAGGCCCGGGAGAGCGCTCCGCAGAGCAGCGCCACGCCGGCGGCGGCGAAGAGGTGCTTGAGCATGTGGCCCGCAAGCATGCCCTCGCTCCAGCGCCAGATATGCACATCGAGTGACTCCGCCGCCTTCGCGAGCGCGTAGGCAACCCATACGACGCCCCAGGGCAGGCGAGGCCCTGCGGGATGCGGGCGACCGCGCTGGCGAATGGCGTAGGCCCCGAGCCAGAGCAGCCCCAGCGCAAAGCCCCCGAACTGCACCACGAGGTACAGGCGCAAGTCCCCGCTCGCAGCCCACAGGCCGACCGACAACACGCCCAGGTAGAGCCAGGCGTTCGTCCAGCGCGAACGCGCCGACACTCCCAGGTACTGATGCGCCATCGCGCCCAGGGCTCCCGCGAACGACATCACGATGGGCAGTCTGTCCCAGACGAGCGTGGCGTCGGTGGGCGCCCAGTGGTAGTAGGCGCTGCCCAGCGCGGTCAGCACGAGTCCCGTGAAGAAGAGGTCGAGCGAGCTGCGCAGCCCGGCCTCGAGCCGCGCGCTCAGCGACAGCCCCCACAGCCCCACGAGGGCGAAGCCCGCATTCGAGACGACATCCAGCGCGTGAGGGACGCCCCAGAACATGCGTGCGTCGGCGAACTGGTGATACGCCGCCTGCTGGGCGACGGGGCCCAGGGGAGCAAGTGCCACGAGGAGCAGGACGATGAGCGCGATGCTGGCGCGCTCGATGGAGGAGGCAGTCATCCGACCTGTAGCGCCCGCCGCTTGGATACGGAACGCGACATGCAGCGACGGTGTCGCGCCGATTGAGCTCAGGTCCCGGTGCGAGCAACCCGCGGGCGACGCGCGGGCTTCGTCGCCTTGCCGCCCGGAGCGTGCGCGGCCGCAACCGGCGCGGCGGCGGCAGGCTCGGGCTCGGGCGGCGCATCCGCGGCCTTGGGCAGGGGCGAAGCCTGCAACTCGGTGAGCGCCTGCGCGTACTCGCGGTCGAAGGCTGCGCGAGCCTCGGAGGTGATGCGCTCGAACTCGCGGGCGGCTGCGCAATCGCGCTCGAAGAGCGCCTGGGCGGTCGCTTCGTTGGGCAGCACGGCCCGGATGGTGTCGACAAGGACGTGGCGCTCCTCGCGAATCTCGAGCTCGTGCGTGACCGGGTCCCGCACGAAGGAGCGCAGGTAGACGCGCTTTCCGGAGACGCGCACCACCTGCCAAGGGCGCGAGACGTGGCGCGTGACGAGCATCGACTCGAGCAGCACCCACATGCCGGGCGCCACCGAAGGGGCCGGCTTAGAAGAAAAAGACGAAGAGGCGTCGGGACAGGTGGCGGTCATGCCTGTTCGAGCTCGGACGGAACGAGGGGTTCCGCCGGCGCTCGAAGCGTCCATGCATTTCTTCTACCGCTTCGAGGGCCTCTCGCTCGTGCCTGGCAACAAGACGGCCGGCTTCGACTTCGTGCTGGCAAGTCCCGCCCTGCTGACAGCGAGCCGCCTGGAGATGTCGCCCGAGGCGCGTTCGCGGCTTCATGCGAGCGTGCTCGAGCGGCTGCGCCACGCACGCCTTGCGTCGCGCACGGACACGCGCCACCTGGGTATCCTCTTCCATGGCTCGAGCTGGGCGCCGCGCGCCTTCTCGGAAGATGCGGTCTTTGGTGGCAGCCTCGGCGCGGACCCGGAAACCTTCGGATGGCTCGAGCGCGAGAACGGCCTGGCGTGGCTGGGCGAGGAGGTGCGGTACACCCCGCACAACGTCGACACGCCGCGCCAGGCCCTGCGGCTGATGCTGCTCGTTCAGGCCTGGGCCGAGGCCTTCCAGTGGGCGATGCCGCAGCGCTGAGCGAACCTGGACCACAGGTGACGTCCGCGCCATGAGAACAGCCCGCCTGAAGGCGGGCTGTCGAGCGCTCGGTCTGCGCTCACCCTCGAGGGCGAGCGGACCACCCGCTCAGGGGCAGGTGAGCGTGTTGCGCCCGGTGTCGGCGGTCGACCCCGCTGCGACCGAGACGGTCCGGGTCACCGAAGGCGCATTCGAGCAAGTATAGGTGACCTGCAGGTCCTTGATGTTGCTGGGGTACGGGTCGACGAAGTTGTTGATTTCGAACGCACCGAACTCGCAGACGCGACGGCCGTCACAGGCGGCCTTGAGCGGCGTGAGCAGGTTGTTGGACGCGCCGCGGTTCGCGCCATACGAGGCCGACGTCACCGTGACCGTGCCGTTGGAGGAGGCGAGCGCCGAGCAATTGATGACCTGCGCGGTGCCTTCCGCGGGCGGCGGGCCGTAGATGCGACCCAGCCCCGACGGCGAGCCGCACGAGTAGGCGGCAGAAGCCGTCTTCTGCACGCCGGGGTTGGGGTCGGAGCCCAGCACCGTGAGCGGGTTGAACGAGCACGAACCGAGCGTATCGCAGTAGGCGCCGAGCTTGGTGGTCAGGTTGCCTGCCGTGCGGCCGTAGGTTGCGGACTGGATGGTCATGCCGGTGCCGAGCAGCGCGGGGTTGCCTTGCGGCGTGAACGTGCCACTGTAGAGCGCCTGCTTGGTGAGCTTCAGGCCGCCGAGGGCGCCGCGCAGCGAGTAACCCGCCACGCTGTTCGCACCGATGCGAAACGGTGACGCCGCCGAGAAGGCGTTCGTGTCGGCAACGGGGCTGCCTTGGGCGACGCCGTTCAGGTAGAGCGTGGCCTGGCCGCCGGAGCGCACAATGGCCATGTGGAACCACTGCCGAACCGGATGCGTGAAGGAGAAGGTTCGTGCGTTGTTGCCGGGCTGGACCTGGTACTTGAACCCGGCCACGAGGAAGCCCGCGTCGAGCGAGCCGCTGTTGTCGCCCCGCAGCACGGAGTTGTAGGTCGAGACGGCCGCGTTGAGGTAGAACCAGCCCTCGAAGGTGAAGTCGGTCGACGCGCCGATGGACAGGTCGGCGACGCTGGTCGTGCCGCTGTAGTAGGCGGTGTCGGAGAAGCCGGTCACGTAGCCATAGGTGGACGAGGCGGCGATGCCTCCGTTGGCGGTGAGCGCCACCGAGTTGACGAGATTGCTGCTGCTGCGGGCAAAGTCGAGCTCGAGCGCGGCCGCCGGCCACACCGCAGTGCCGGTGAGCGAGGTGGACGGCGCGCTCGGCAGTTGGGTGGAGGCGACCGCAAGCGTGGCGCCGCTCAACGTCCCGGACTGGGTAGGCCCATAGCGCACCGTCATGGAGCAGCTCGCCTGGGGCGCGAGCGTGACCGCGGACGCCTCCGTGCCGCAGCTGTTCGAGGTGAGCGAGAGCGCCGTGCCCTGCAGGACGGCCTTGACGCCCGTGAGCGTGACGTTGCCGGTGTTGGTGTAGGTGAAGCTGCGCGAGACCGGCGTACCGATGGTCACGGTGCCGAACGCGGCGGACGAAACCGCGACGAGCTCGCCCTGGGCAAGCCGGCCGGTGCCGGTGAGCGCGAGGTCGAGCGCGCCAGCAGTGGCATTCGAGCCGAAGCGCACCGTGCCCGATGCGGCCCCCATCGAGGTGGGGAAGAAGGTCACGTCGGTCTGGCAGGAGCCCCCCGCCGCAAGCGTCGCGCCACACGAGGTGCTCGCCGTGAACGAACCGGTTCCGAGCACTTCGGGGGCAGAGAGCTGCAGCGTGCCGGTGCCCTCGTTCGTGAGCAGTACCTGCTTGGTGAGGCTCGCACCGACGTCGGTCTCGAAGTCGAGCGAGCGCGTCGAGAGCTGGGCGATGTAGGTGGGAGCCGGTGCGGGCGCCGGAGCAGGGGACGGCGCAGGGGACGGCGCGGGCGACGGCGCCGCAGCGTCCAAGACGACCAGGCCTTTCTTGGTGGCGCGGTATTCGTAAGTGGATACGCTCTGAGCCAGTGCCGCAGCACAGGAGAAGGCGAGGCCCAGCGCGACGAGGCGTTGATGCGAGGTCATTGTGATGAAACGAGACGTTGAGGGGCACGCCCGGTGCGCAGCTCCCCACGGAAGACTCGTGCAGGCCGGTCGTCGGTCGAAGCCTCCCGCGGACCACCGGACCCCACTCGGAGTCCGCGGGCGCGGGCGCATCTCGAGCGTCGTATAGCGCCTGCGACCCGTGCGAGAGATGAACAATGAGTGTCGGCCCCCAGCGGCGTCGGGGTTAGGCCCGATGCGCAGCTTCGTGACGACTGCGACAATGCACCTGCTGGCCCGCTCCTCTTGTCGACCACCGCTGTGCTCCATGCCCGACGTTCTGACCCTGACTGCACATCGTGCGCGCCCTGCCTCGCATGACGACGCCCTTTCGGACGCTTCGGACGCTGCGCAGGCGATGTCGAGACCTGGCTCGCCCCTCGTCGGCACCGAGTGCACGCAGTCGACGGTCACGCCGAGTGTCCGGGCGCTGCGAGCGCTCACCGCCGCGCATCTCGCGCTCCTCGAAGCAGACCGGCAACAGGTCTCGCTGCCGGGCCCGCGCGCCGCACGGTTGCGACGAGCCTGGGTGCGCATCCGCGCACGTCTTCTTCGACCGGGACGGGTCCGCGAGGCGCGCGAGCAGGCCTTGCGGGCGCTGACGTTCTGGGAGCTCTCGCTCGTATCGAGGCCGCAAGCCTCGAACGAAGCGCGTGCGCAGTGGTGCGCGCGGTATGCCCTCGCCGGCTGCCCGCCTGCACAGCGCACGAGATTGATGCCCGGGCTTGCCCTCGCGCTCCTCCGAACTCGCCTGGGCCTCTAGGATGTGAGCTCGCTGTAGCGGATTCGGGCGCTTCAGCCCCCGACAGGACAACGCCCCGAGCGCACGGCCGGGGCGTTGTGTTCGGGGTCACGCACCCGAGGTGCGCTACCCGTTCAGGGGGCGGAGGGTCGGCCGACGGGCGTGAAGGCGCCCGTGTAGAGCGCCGTCTTCGTGAGCTTCACGCTGCCGATGTGGCCGTGGAAGTACATCGACAGGCCTGCGCTGTTGGCGCCCACGCGGAAGGCAGTCGCCGAGTTGTAGGCGTTGGTATCCGCCACCGCGGAGCCGACCGGAGTGCCGTCCAGGTAGGCGGTGGACATGCCGGCGCTGCGAACCACGGCGAAGTGGAACCAGCCGTTCACCGGAGGCGTGAACGCGAACGTCTTGGGGCTGGTGCCGGGCTGCAGGGCCATCTTGAAGCCCGTGCGGGTGAAGCCCGCGTCCAGCGACGTGCTGTTGTCGCCACGCAGAATCGTGAAGTAGCTGCCCGAGCCGGAGGCGGCCGGTTGCGAGGTCATGTAGAACCAGCCCTCGAGGGTGAAGTCCGTCGAGGAGGTGAGCGCCAGGTTCGCGGTGGCGGACGAGCCGCTGAAGTACGACGTGTCCGCGAAACCCGTCGCGTAGCCCGCACCTGCGGTCACCGAGCCGACGGTGGAGAGCAGCGCACCGTTGACGAGGTTGGCCGGGCCGGAGGCGAAGTTCAGGTCGAGCGCAGAGGCCGGCCAGACGGCGACGCCGTAGAGCGACGTCGGAGTGGGCGCGGGCACTTCGCTCGAGACGACCTTGAGGCTGGCCGGCTGCAGCAGGCCCGCCGTGGTGGGCGCGTAGCGCAGCGTCATCGAGCAGCTAGCCCCCGCGGCGAGCGAAACCGGCGAGGCGGCGGTGCCGCAGGTGTTCGAGGTGAAGGATAGCGCCGAGCCGGTCGTGACGGCATTCACCTCGGTGAGCGTCACGTTGCCGGTGTTGGTGTAGGTGAAGGTGCGAGACGCCGTGCTGCCGACCGCGACCGTGCCGAAGCCGGTGTCGGTGAGGGCGGTGACCTCACCCTGGGCGAGCTTGCCGGTGCCGGTGAGCGTGAGCTCGAGGTTGCCCGCCGTGGCGTTCGAGCCGAAGACGACGGTGCCGCTCGCCGCGCCCATCGCCGTCGGGCTGAAGGTCACATCGGTCTGGCAGGAGCCGCCCGGGGCGAGTGTCTCGCCACAGGTCGTGCTGGCCGAGAAGGCGGCGCCGCTCACCTGGGGTGCGGCGAGCGTGAGCGTGCCGGTGCCCTCGTTGGAGAGCAGCACCTGCTTCACGAGCGAGGCGCCCACGGCGGCCTCGAAGGACAGCGCCGGCGTGGACAGCTGCGCGATGTAGGTCGTGACCGGCGGCTTCGGCGGCGGCGTGTCCGAACCGGGATTGGAGCCCGAGCCAGGCGTGGTGCTGACCTGCAGCCCCTTGCGGGCGGCGCGGAACTCGTAGTGGGGCGTGGTTTGCGCCAGGGCCGCCGCAGATGCGAAAGCAAGACCCAGCGCCGCGAGGCGGGAAACGGTGTTCATGGAGTGGCTGCAGCAGGAGGATTCGGGAGATGGACCGCTCTTCCTGCAAAGGGACAGCCAACTCGAAAGGAGGACACGGGGCCCACGGGAACACTCCCGTGGGGCTCGGCACCCCGTATAGCACCAGGGGTTTTATGGCACCGCACTGCAACCCCGCGGTGCCCTGAGCACACGCAGCGCTGCGCGCCTTGGTGCAGTGTGCCTGCGCCCCTCCTGCATTGCAGCGCACGAGAGGCGACCCTACTCAACTCCCGCGTGCTGCGCGCAGTCCCCTGAAAGAACACGCCCCGCGAGCGCCGGCGCGGGCGTTCGCGG
>JACCDQ011241243.1_pt1 | contig 10087 bp, 8 predicted proteins | sample 7446031 | NCBI WGS metagenome assembly JACCDQ01 (sample SAMN15323442, study PRJNA562643) | freshwater metagenome | isolation source: river surface water | place: USA:Blue River Watershed | collected 2017-08-17 | reverse complement strand
TACTAAAGAGGAGTGGGAATATTTGAGTAACAAGTACCCAAGACTAAGTATTCCAGTTACAAATCCGCTTCATAAATTTCATGCAAAATATTCGACCTTATATGCCTCGCTAAAGGATAAAATTCAGGAAAATAAGCGTGTTTGTCTTGACGAATATGAGGAGAAGAACCTTAGGGCATTTTGTGAACTGGATGGTTTAACTCTCTCGAATGTAATCAGACCTGTTACAATAGATACACTCATCGCAGGACTTCCATATCATGATTACAAACTAAAGAAAGTAAAAGAGATTTTAGACCAATCTCCGTATCAAAAACTACAGTTTGAAGTTGAGCCTACAAACCCTTACGATTCAAAGGCTGTAAGGATTAAACTAAACGAGTTTTTCTTGGGATACGTACCACAAACCTATAGTAGTGTAGTCTTTGATGCGATATCAAATAATGAAGATGTATCTATCACTCTATTTCAGTATGAGAAGTCAAAAAAGATTGAAAATAGGATAACAGTGTCGATTGAAATTTTTTACAAATAAAATCACAAAAAAGCTGAGTGGCAGTATTTTTTCTCTATACGTCAACGAAAAAAATGCCCTACAAGTTAAATTAAGCGGTATTAGTGGTAACTTTTCGGTGTTCGAATCTCTCCGTCTCCACCAAACAAAAACGCCTCTCGAAACAGTTTCGAGAGGCGTTTTTTGTTTTATTTGAAAAGCTTATTTACAATTTTGTTTTTAAGCTTTACTAAATCCATAATTTTCTTCACTTCGTCCAAACGGTTATTTAAGATAGACTTATCTTTGCCTGTTGAAATAGGCGTGATATTATGTCCGTTGAAGTTGGATTGAACCGATTCTCCCGTTTTGATATTCTTGAAACCATTACGCAAATATAGCTCGTTGGTTACCATGTTTGACAACATTGGCGTGTAGTAGATACAGTCTTTGAAATAATAGTGAGTTACTTGAGAGTAACGCGTACTACCTTCTGCCTCTACTTTTGAACCTCCGTGAATAATATTTGAGGACCAAATCAACGCATCTCCTTTTTTAGCATAGAAAAATTTCTTATCAAATTCAGAAACATTCATGATGCTTTGCATGAAGTCTTCGTATTGTACGTAGTCGTTGTAGGTTGTATCCTCTGGAGCATCTTTAATGTGCGCAAAGTTGTATTCTGGCATACGGTGTGAGCCACTGTAGTAGAATACTGCACCATTTTCTGGAGTAACATCTTCCAATGCCACCCAAACGCCACACATATAACGTGCAGGAATTGAACTAAAGTGAATCGTATCTGAGTGTGCTCTTTGTTGAGACCCAAACTTGAAATTTAGGGTTTGGAATGGAATAGGCTCACGGTCGTAAAGCATTTCCAAGGTCTTCATGATCGTGTCGTTTGACGAAATCTGTTTGGTACTATCTGAATATTGCCAAAGGTCCTGAATACGAGTTTTATCTCTGTAAACAGTTACAGGAAAGTCTTCGTTAAAGCCCTTTTGATTCATATCGGCTTTTACTTGGTCGATTACATCCTCTGGAAAAACATTTCTTAATACAACAAAACCATTCTTGTTATATTCAGTCGCTAGTTGTTTCTCTTCTTCGGTGAGATTCTTGGTTTTGAGGATTTCGTTAAAAAAAGGAGATTCTACCCAAGGTAAATTCATAATATAAATGATTTATTATTTTTGATTAAACTAAAATCTTTAATAGGATTTTTTTACAGGTTCCTGTGATAGCAATGGATATGTATATGCATTTGCCACAAAGGAAAAGACTCTACAAGATAGCTTATTTTTCTGAAATTTTGAAAAACTACTTTACATCTCACTATTTCGAAGTGATAGACCATGGTAATATGTATCTTTGTGTAAAACTAGGGAAAAGTATTGTTTCTTGGAAAACAAAGCTATCCAAATTCAAAATTGATTAAAGAAAATTAATACTCTGTAAACAGCAGAATATAGCTTGTTTAATTTGATAAAATGTCAGAAATCTTAACCAAATATTTAACCCAAAGAGAGTCTTCTCAGCTTGAATTTAAAAGTAAAATTGATAGTCCTTTTAAAATAGCCCGTACTATTTCGGCATTTGCTAATACCGCTGGAGGTACTCTTTTGATTGGTATCAACGACGACCGTTCGGTAAAAGGTTGCTCGGAATTAGAAGAAATGACTAAGTTGGCAGAGGCTGCTGAGCACTTGGTTATTCCTCCTCTCGAAATTCGTTATCGTGCGATTATGTGGGAGAACAGGAAAAAAGTTCTAGTCGTTGAAATTGATGAGAGTTCTGATAAACCTCATGAAGCTTTGGACGAAAAAGGCAATCGGACTGTTTATGTTCGTGCCAATGATCAAACAACGCCTGTATCCAAAGAAATGTCTCAAATTTTGGATAAGACCGACAAAGCTGTTGAAAGTGAATTGTTGGAACAACAAAATGTAAAATACTTAATGGTATTTTTGAAGAAAAATAAAAGAGTGTCTGCAAGAGAATACGCCAAATTGGTTAATATTTCGGAATACCGTGCTAAAAAACTATTAGAGACATTAACCTATGAAGGAATATTATTGATGTTGTCCAAACAGCGACCTCCACAGTTTGTGTTAAAACAACAATAAATATCAGACTATTTCAGATTTGGGATTTCTGATTTTTTGTCGTTGTTGGTCTTTTTTGCCATTGTTGGTCTTTTGACCGACAATACGTGCGAAAGCAAGTATCAAATTTACCCTTATGAAATACAGTATTTCTACTAAAGTAAATGTTCGTTTTTATAGTCTACGAGTTTCTGATACTTGTGTTGTTGCTCAAAAGACCAACAACGGCTAAGAAAAAGCCTACAGCTCAGGCACTAAAGCCCAACTCAATGTACAATTAGCTTAGTGTTTACTACAATGTCTTCAGGTTCAAGTGTTTCCTTTTCTGCTTGGATGATTTTTAATAAAAGTTGCGCTGCTTTTTCTCCCATTTGATACGCGAACTGTTCTACCGACGCTAGTGGAGGATTGTCCAAATAAGTAGTAATAGGAAGATTGGCAAAGCTTACAAACACGATATCTTTATTCGGAACAAGACCTTTTTGTTTGCAGGCTTGCATGGCATACAGTGCCACATAGTCATTGAAGCAAAAAACTGCCTCTGGCAATTCTTCACCATTCAACAGCTCAATCATTTTCTTCGTGGTATCTTCTTTACTTAAATCAGTAGATTTAATGTAGTTTTGAATGATGGGAAGATTAAACTTTTTCATAGCTCCCCAATAACCCATTAGGCGCTCGTCGGAGATTTCTAAACTGGCAGGGCCATTCAGAATGGCTACTTTTTTAATGCCTTTTTTGGCCAAAAAATCTATTACTTCAAAAGCAGCATCTGCGATATTCCCTCTTACTTTATTGACAGCAACATCTTTAGGCGCTCGGTCAAAAAATACGATAGGAATTCCATATTTTTCTAATTCTCTAAATTGATAATATTGGGTAGTTTCGGCCGAAATAGAAGCAATAACGCCATCGACACGGCTGCTGATGAAGGATTTGATGGCTCTGTTTTCTCTTTCCAGTTTATCACGAGATTGACTAACAACTACATTATAATTTTCTGCTGAAATAACATCTTCAATGGCGGTAATCGCTTGGGAAAAAAACTCTTCTTGTAAATGAGGAAGTACAACGCCAATTGTATAGGTTTTATTCTTTTTGAGCAAAATTGCCGCAGGGTTCGGAACATAATTGAGTCTTTGAGCCATTTCAAAAACCTTTTCTTTCGTTCTCAAACCAATTCGGGGATGATTTTGTAATGCGCGTGAAACGGTCGAAATCGAAATATTCAACGCTTGCGCTATATGTTTGATTGTAACTTGTGTCTTTTGCATATTTTTCAGGAAGTCCCAAGCCTAGGCTTATGGAACTGCTAAATTACAAACATTCCTGCAATAGTCTTAGTAGGAATTACGATTCCCTGAATTGTGCAAATCTGTGCAAATGTTTGATTATACCCTTTACAGCCCATTTTACTTAAGATTTGTTAAATTGAGACTTTACCCAATCGGCTATGCTAGCTTTTTGCTTAAAAAATTGATTCCTTTGAATATCCATTTGTGCCAACTGTATAAAAAAACTTTCAGATTGTGTTTTTTCAAGCTGTTTGGCCTACGGTGACAAGTAGGTTACAAGTCGAAGAGTAAAGCTTCTTGTTTGATATTCATCGAAAAGTACCAAGTCTATGTCATCTTACCTTATGCAATCTTTTTGAAACAACTTAACATGTATCCTGAATCAATCATCAAAAAATTTGTCGAAACCTTCTCGGCTGAACCAACCATTACAGTTCGTGCACCTGGACGTATCAATCTCATTGGCGAGCATACGGACTATAACGATGGCTACGTTTTACCAGCTAGTATAGACAAGGCTATTTACTTTTCTGTTTCTCCACGTCCAGACAACGAATGTCATGTTGTTGCTTTCGATTTGGATAGTTCAACCGTTTTTTCGGTAGATAATCCTGTTGCTTCTGAGCATTCTTGGTGTAATTATTTGATTGGGGTAGTAGATGAGCTTCAAAAAGCAGGTAATCAGTTTGGTGGTTTCAATTTGGTTTTAGGAGGGGATATTCCTTTGGGCGCTGGAGTTTCTTCTTCGGCTGCAGTCGAAACAGGTCTTTCATTTGCAATCAATCATATCTATGAATTAGGCTTATCGACTTTGCAAATGGTGCAAATCTCGAAAGCTGCCGAAAATAATTTTGTTGGTGTAAACTGTGGTATAATGGATCAGTTTGCTTCAATGTTTGGCAAAAAGGATTCTGTAATCCGTTTGGATTGTCGTGATCTTTCGTACCAATATTTCCCAATTGCATTACCCGACCACGTGGTTGTTTTATGCAATACTGGCGTAAAACACTCATTGGGCGATTCTGAATATAATACTCGTCGCTTGGAATGTGAAGAGGGCTTACGCTTGATTGCAACTCAATTTCCTGAGGTTAAATCTTGGAGAGATGTGTCATTTGATATGTTGGCTCAGGTGCAGGCTTCGATGACTGATGCTGTGTATCGTCGTGCTAGATATGTGATTGGAGAAATTAAGCGTGTAGAAGTGGCTTGTGAGGCTCTTTTACAACATGACCTAGCCACTTTTGGGCAAAAAATGTATGAAACCCATCATGGTTTACAACATGATTATGAGGTTAGTTGTCCAGAATTAGACTTTTTGGTAGACCAAACCAAAGATAACCCTGCTGTCATTGGTTCTCGTATGATGGGAGGTGGTTTTGGCGGTTGTACTGTTAATATTGTCGAAAAAGCTCAATTAGACGCTCTTATTGCACAATTGACAGAAGCTTATCAAAAAGAGTATAGCCGTGAATTAGTGTATTATGTAGTAGCATTGACCAACGGAACAGAATTAGTCTAAAAAAATAATCATGTCCCTAAGTAAAATTTAGGCATGGTAAAAAACAAAAAAGCTCAAAGTATTTTGCTAACAGCTTAAAACTATTTAGGAATTTCGACGAAAATCCACATCGTAGATATAACCCACTTACTGAAAGTTGGGTATTAGTATCACCGCACCGTGCCAAACGTCCTTGGCAGGGTCAGGTAGAAAAATTAGCGAATGACGAACGTCCAGCACATGACCCTGAGTGCTATTTGTGTGCAGGAAATACGCGTGCCAACGGCGAAGTAAATCCTAATTATGAGCAAGTGTATGTCTTCGACAACGATTTTGCAGCTTTGCTAAAAGATACGCCAGACGAAAAATATGAAGATGGCGAATTGTTTTTAGCAAAAACGGAAAAAGGTGTAGGTCGTGTGATTTGTTTTTCACCCGCTCACAACCTTACCGTTCCAGAAATGTCGGAGGAGGGAATCCGTGCTGTAGTAGACGCTTGGGTGGCGGAATACAATGCTTTAGGGGCAAAGGATTTTATCAATTATGTTCAGATTTTTGAGAATAAAGGCTTTGTCATGGGATGTTCAAACCCACATCCACATGGACAAATCTGGGCACAAAGCGGTATTCCTGACGAACCGCTAAAGAAACAAAATGCACAAGCTAAATATTGGGCAAAACACAATCGTTCGCTTTTGGCTGATTATTTGGAAAAAGAATTAGAGAAAAAAGAGCGTGTATTGTTTGAAAACGAGCATTTTGTAGCTTTAGTGCCATTCTGGGCAGTATGGCCATTTGAAGCCATGTTGATTCCAAAACGTAAAATGGCGCGTATCAGCGAAATGACTTCTGAGGAACGTGATGCATTAGCAAATGCCTACAAGCGTTTGACGGTGAAATATGATAACTTGTTTGAGACATCATTTCCTTATTCTGCTGGTATTCACCAAGCGCCAACCGATGGTTTGCCTCACGAAGAGTGGCATTGGCATTTTGTGTTTTACCCACCTTTATTGCGTTCCGCAACGGTTAAGAAATTTATGGTAGGTTATGAGATGTTAGCCAATCCACAAAGAGATATTTCAGCGGAAAAAAGTGCAGCAATTTTGAGAGATTTATCAGAAGTGCATTATAAAAGTATCTAGTTAATTAGCGAATTGTGATTGAGTGTGTGAAGATGAACCATTTGAAAATTCTCCAATCACTCAATCACAAAACGCCACAGATACCTATATTTCAGAAGTAAATTTGACAACCTTATTTTTTACAGGTTTTATACTTTTGAGGTAGGTATAAATAGCTTCTATATCTTTTACCTTCATACCACTGTACATGGTCCAAGGCATCATAGTTTGAAATTGACCTTTACCAACTTTTGGTGATTGGTAGGTGCTATCTGCATAAGCTTTGAATCTAGCTACAAACGCTTCTTTGGTCCATTTTCCTATCCCTGTTTCAGGGTCTGGTGTAATATTGGGCGAAACCAGTGTCCCGTATCCTGGCATTGGGAATACGAACCCTCCTGCATAATCCATTCCCGGTACTTTTCCTCCTTTATCGTCTGGTTTTGTATGACATTCTCTGCAAGAAGCTACCGTAATTAAGTATTCTCCATACTTTAGCACATCATCTTCACTAGGTTTGGACATGGCTTTAGCTTTCTGCGGAATGGTATTAATGATAAAATTCATTGGAAAATCTGAGGTAGAAGGAGGCGGAGTATTTTCAAGTGGCTTTAGTGTTCTGATATAAGCGATAATATCATTGGCATCTTGAGGATCCATCGAGGCGTAATAAGGGTATGGCATAATAGGAAAAAGTGCATGTCCGTCTTTACTCACACCAGTGGTCATGGCTCTGTAAATTTCACCATCTGTCCAATTTCCAAGACCCGAAGGAGTGATATTCTTGGCAGTATAGCTGCCAGGGAAACCTAAGCGATGATCGAAGGTTTCGCCGCCTTTGCCTTCTGTTCCTGCAATAGGAGGGGCAGCAAATAGGGTATAATCCCTCGTACTGTGACAGTCAATACAAACTGCCACGTGATTGGCCAAGTATCTACCATTTTCGATAGAGGCAGCGTTGGGTTTAATATTAATCTCAGGAGGAGGACCCACATCGGGTAGGGCAAGGGATACGTAGGATAGGATGCCGACGATTCCGATTATTACTATTGCAAAGAGTAATAAAAGAATTTTAGGTAGTTTTTTCATAGTTTATGGAGTTATACATTGTAGGGCTTATATGAGAAATAATCTTAAATACCTAAAAAATATATAAACATCCAATCAAACTATTTGAATCTTATTAAGTGGTATGTATTTGTAAATGAGTGGATTGTGTTGGTTTTGGTGGCAAAGGTGTATATATACGCAAAACCTTGATAAGATTCTTTTGTTAATTTCTTTACCACCAATTTTTTTCTACAAAATATCTTTTTTTATTCTTACCGAAAACTCTTCTAAATCTTGGTCTGTAAAATCTAAATGGGTTACAAAACGAACTTGATGTTTGCCAAATGTCGCTGCCTTGATACCAACTTCAGCCAATTTTTTGACATAGTCAGAAGATAGAATACCATTATCCAAGGTGAAAATCACAATATTGGTATCCACAGGTAATACTTCAAGAACCTCTGCTTTTTGAGACATTAATTCTCCAATAGCTCTTGCACGCTGATGGTCTTCTGTAAGTCTGTCAATATGATTATCTAAAGCATAAATCCCTGCGGCTGCCAAATAGCCAGCTTGACGCCAACCGCCTCCCCAACGTTTACGCACACGACGGGCTTTTTTGATAAAGTCTTTTGTTCCCAATAAAACAGAACCCACAGGAATACCAAGTCCTTTGGAAAGACAAATCGACATAGAATCGAACAGTTCACCATATTGTTTTGGCGATTCTTTGGTTTCGACTAAGGCATTGAAAATACGGGCTCCATCCAAATGCAATGCCATGTTGTGAGCCGTACAAACTTCTTTAATCTTGGCAATCTCTTGAATATCATAATAGGCACCCCCTCCTTTGTTTACGGTATTCTCTAAAGATACCAATCTCGAAATAGGATGGTGCAAGTTGTCTGGCTGAATTACATCGATAATTTGCTCAGCAGTGATTCTTCCTCTATTGCCATGAAGTAAATTCACAGATGCCGATGAGTTGGAGGCAATACCACCGCCTTCATACAGATACACGTGTGAGAGTGCATCACAAATCACTTCGTCACCTTGATTGACATGTACATTAATGGCGATTTGGTTGGTCATTGTACCCGATGTACAGAATAATCCAGCTTCATAACCGAACATTTCAGCGGCTTTGGCTTCCAGCTTTTTGACGGTGATATCTTCTTCAAAAACATCGTCGCCAACTTCTGCGCTAAACATGGCTTCTAGCATGGCTGGCGTTGGCTTGGTAAAAGTATCGCTTCTTAATTCTAAAGGTCTTAATTCACTCATGGGATTAGTAGTTGATGATAATGTATTGTTTACAAAAATTGCTATCTAGATTTTCGGCAATTTACTTAATTTTGGAGAAGTGAAAAAATAACTACTTCTGTTTCCAAACTAATCAATACCTTGAATCAACTTACTAAAGCTTATCTATGCCTATTATTAGGCGTATTTTGCATTGCATGGTCGGCAATATTTGTCAAAATAGCTCATGCTCCAGCGCTCACTTCTGGTTTTTACCGATACTTTTTTTGTTTTGTGGGGTTATTGCCTATCTGGTTAGTAAAAGGTGTAAAAGTACCTTCTGCGAAAACGCTGAGCTGGATTGGCCTGGGCGGACTCTTATTTGTGCTGGATATGTCTTTCTGGAATATTTCTATTCTTAAAACATCGGCTTCTGTTTCTACTTTATTGGCTAATAATGCCTCTGTTTTTGTGGGTTTGGGGGCTATGTTTTTCTTCAAACAACGTCTCTCTCGACGCTACTGGATGGGCTTGGGTGTATCTTTATTAGGTATTTTCATTGTGGCAGGAAGGGATTTACTTCAAAATCAAAGCGTTGGTGTTGGGCATCTAATGGCGATTACAGCGGCGGTATTTTATGCAGGATATATGCTTGTGACTCAAAAAGTACGCGGAGGCATAGATACGGTCAATTTTATGGCATGGTCGCTTATACCGTGCATGATTCTTTCGTGGGGAATATGTTGGTTTGGTGACTGGCAGTTGCTTGGTTTTGATACCCAAACATGGTGGGCTTTTATCGCCATGGGCGTAATCTGCCATCTGGCGGGTTGGTTGTCCATAAATTATGCTTTGGGGCATATCCCTGCGGCGGTGGTGTCACCAACCTTGTTGCTCCAACCCGTATTGACGGCTGTTATATCTTATTTTTTACTCAATGAAGTTTTAAGAACAGAACAAATTGTAGGTGGTCTGATTGTAATGCTTGGTATTTATTTGGTCAACAAACGCAATTGAGATTGTAGTCTCTGAACCAAAAGATTGATAAGGCGTTTGGTCAATTCTTCTTCATTTTCTAGAAAAAGTTGATATTCTTCAAGTGTAAAATGCCCTGCAATGATACCTTCGAGATAGTGCTTAAACTTCATATCTCTTTTTACCGAATGACTAATATATTCTAGTTGTTCTGTTTCGGACAGTTTGAAAAAGGTACCTTTTCTAACGGAAATATATTGCTTAAAAACGGCTAATAATAGCTCATTCTGTTGTTTGAG
>JACCDQ010542464.1_pt1 | contig 10091 bp, 9 predicted proteins | sample 7446031 | NCBI WGS metagenome assembly JACCDQ01 (sample SAMN15323442, study PRJNA562643) | freshwater metagenome | isolation source: river surface water | place: USA:Blue River Watershed | collected 2017-08-17 | reverse complement strand
TGCGAAATCATGGGCCGTGTTCCTTTTGCTTCCGAAGTGTTCAATTCATCAGCACCTGACACAGGCAACATGGAAACCTTTGAGCGGTATGCCAGTGAAGCACTCAAAGTGCAGTGGCTGGAGCCTTTGCTGCGCGGCGAAATTCGCTCAGCGTTTTTGATGACCGAGCCGGCTGTGGCCTCATCAGACGCTACCAACATTCAATGCAGCATCGTTCGCGATGGCGATGAGTACGTCATCAACGGCACCAAGTGGTGGAGCTCTGGCGCGGGTGACCCACGTTGCGCCGTGTACATCGTGATGGGAAAAACAGATCCCGAAGCCCCCAAGCACGCGCAACAAAGCATGGTGGTCGTGCCCGCCAATACACCTGGCGTGAAAGTGGTGCGCCCCTTGAGCGTGTTTGGCTACGACGACGCACCGCACGGGCACATGGAAGTCACCCTCACCAATGTGCGCGTGCCGGTTGAAAACCTACTTTTAGGCGAAGGTCGTGGCTTCGAAATTGCGCAAGGTCGCTTAGGCCCGGGTCGCATTCACCACTGCATGCGCTCGATTGGTGCAGCTGAGCGCGGTATGGAGCTGATGTGCAAGCGCCTGAACAGCCGCATCGCTTTTGGCAAACCTTTGTCAGCGCAAGGCGTCTGGCATGAGCGCATTGCAAATGCACGCATCATGATCGAACAGGCACGCTTACTGACACTCAAAGCAGCCTACATGATGGACACCGTGGGCAACAAAGATGCGCGCGCAGAAATTGCCATGATCAAGGTGATTGCGCCCAACATGGCAAGCCAAGTGCTAGATTGGGCCATTCAGGCACACGGTGCAGCGGGCGTTTCTGACGACTTTCCGCTGGCCTACGCTTTCGGCACGCAACGCTGGTTGCGTTTGGCAGACGGCCCTGATGAAGTGCACCGTCAGTCCATCGCTAAACTCGAACTCGCGCGGCACATCGCCACCGCACCACAAGAGATTGACATGCCCATCACACGCGGCAGCTAAGGAAAACAGATGATCGACGTTTACTCATGGCCCACGCCTAATGGACACAAAGTGCACATCATGCTCGAAGAGTGTGGTTTGCGATTGGGCCGCGACTGGCTGGCTCACCCCGTCAACATTGGCCAAGGTGACCAGTTCAAGCCTGAGTTTTTGAAGATCAGCCCTAACAACAAAATTCCCGCGCTGGTTGATCCCCATGGCCCTGATGGCAAACCCATCAGCATCTTTGAATCGGGGGCGATTTTGTTGTACCTCGCCTCTAAAACGGGCAAGCTCTTGCCCAAAAGCGACCGTGCCAAGTTTGAAGTGCTGCAGTGGTTGATGTTTCAAATGGGTGGCGTGGGCCCCATGCTAGGTCAAGCACACCACTTTCGCATCTACGCGCCCGAGAAGATCGACTACGCCTACAACCGTTACACCAACGAAGCCAAACGCTTGTACGGCGTGATGGACAAGCGTTTACAGACCAGCAAGTTCATTGGCGGCAACAGTTACAGCATTGCCGACATTGCCGTCTTCCCTTGGCTACGCAGCTGGCAAAACCAAGGCATTGATTGGGCCGACTACCCTTACCTCAAAGCTTGGTTTGATTTGATTTCATCGCGTCCTGCGGTGCAACGTGGCGTGCAGGTTTTGGCTGATTTGCGTAAGCCTTTAACCGACGACAAGGCTAAGGATGTGTTGTTTGGTTCAGGACAGTTTCAAAAGCGTTAATTGATCGCTGATAAAGACGCACTCAGGCTAGAGCAACGAATGGTTTGTGTTGAGCAGCCGGCATCAAATGCCTGAAAAACGCTACCGTTGAGCTTGAACAAATCAGGTAAGCCACCTGCAGCGTTCAACACCACTGGTTGCAAGCCTTTTGTCAACGTGTAAGTGGTAGAAAGACCGCCATTACCGAGAGTTTCTGTTAAAGAAAATTTGGTAATGCTCATAGCCTCTGGCGAGCTCTTGCGTGCCAAATAAAAACTCGTTGCAGCATTGCTAACACTTGAATAAACATCCGTGAGCCTCGCTGTATCCGTCAAATTCGGAAATGCTTTAGACGAGCACACGGAGTAACGCGGCGATGAAGATGGTGACAAGTCTCGTAACCAAACAATCGAATTACTGGCCCCAGTCGATCCCAGAATCAAATCAAATCGACCACTTGTACTTGGCACAACACTCACACTATCGATAGACGCTGGAATACTGTCACCGCCACAGTTATTTTGCGTATCTTGCGCAACCAGAGCACTACCCCTCGTCTGAAACGAAAAACCGCCCAAGCCATCGCCAAAATAAACCTGTGGCTCGCCACGCGTTGTTGAAGTCGCGTGGCTAGTTATCAAATCTAACTTGCCATCGCCATTGATATCCAATGCAGCAGCAGATTTGCCGTCGACCACGATCTCAGATGTTTTTTTGCGGTAGCTGCCGCCAGATTGACTTAAAAACAAGATTTGAGCGACTGGCTGTTGTGAGGAGGCGCAAGATAAATAAACATCAGGTTTTTGATCACCATTGAAATCAGCTGTGATGGCATATTGGCTGGAGACGCAAGCGGAACGCTCGGTAGAGGCCAGAATTCGATCGGTGTCATCCACCCAAGCCGAGGTTGCTGTTTTCCACCTCAGAAAATAAACCTTGCCATTCGTGCCGGATTGGTTCACAACGATGAACGCTGAAAACTGCCCGTCTTGGAAAAAATCACCAAATGTGACAGAAACAGAACTCACATTCGGATCAAACTTTTCCAGTTGCGTACGCACAAGTTGCGCAGCATTTTTGTTTTCGTAAGATGACGTTGCGACCGTCAAAGGCGCGCTGCCTGTAGGCCAAACATAGACAGAGGGGTTGCCCCCAGATATATCGGGGTTAGAGCCCCCGCCGCCGCCTCCACAGCCCAGCAAAACGGCGCTGATTAACAGCATTGAGAGTGACCATATGTTTTTCATCTTGTTCTCAGAATCGACCTCGAACTACTTTACTTGATAGATCTACAAGTGCCAACCACAAACTGATAAAGTTAGCCCTGTTGTAACCGATAAAAAGACGTCATGTTTAAGAAGTTTTTCCTGTTGATCTGCCTGCTCCTGTCTGTGTGGACTGGCGTGCTCGCGCAAGACAAACCCTCAGCATCACGTGCAATTTTGGCTCGCCCACCTCAGTCTGGCGCTGAACCTATGTTGTTGTTGGGCCCTAAAAATCGTCCATACACGGAGATCATGGTTCACACCACCAAGCTTGACTACTTTGACTGCAAAGGCATTGTGGCGCCTTGGTTTCGCGAGTTATTGGTCGCAGAAATGAACTACTTTGCCGAATTGGTGGAGTTGCCCTTCGTCAAAGGTGATGCGTGCGTGGTGAGCATCGGGACCGACAAAAGCCTGACCCCAGGACGCATCAACGTTCACCTTTATGTGAATGAACAGCGCCTCACGGCCTGTGTACGCAACGAGCAGTGCCCCGTTTTTCGCAGCGTCAGCCTGATTCCTAAAGACAAGGTTCTGTATCGCTCTTACTTCTTGTCCGACATGTCTCGCAAACTGATTTCTCAGCAATGCGTGACCGACAAGGGTAAGTTGCACCCAGATACCACTTGCTACACAGTGCCGTAAGGGTTTTTTGCCTGCGGGGCTAAAGCCCACCCCTGAAAAGCCGATTCTCCAAAGATATGCGTTTTTCTATTTCTCCCCTTATTGCTGCAGCCCTTGTCCTGACGAGCCTTATAAGCTCGCCAGCACTAGCCAATGACCCGCCCAAAAAGCCTGCAGCCAAGGAAGAGCCGCCAAAGCCAAAGTTCGACTACATCGAAGAAGAAGGTGAGAAAGGTCGTAGCGGTTACGTTTACAAGCGCGTGGCTAAGCCGAAGTTTGAAGAGCCAGAACCAATTCCAAAGGCCCCATTCCCTGAACCGCCAGAACCACCTGAGCCTCCCAAAAAGGATGACCACGGCAAAAAAGATGATGGCCATGGGGCTCCCAAAAAGGAAGAGAAGAAAGATGATGGCCATGGCGCGCCACCTAAAAAAGACGAGAAGAAAAAAAATGATGGACATGGCGGTGGGCACGGCAAAGATGCCAAGAAGCCTGCTGCACCTGCGGTCAGCGCTGTGTACGACCCAGCAATCATCAAACTCGATGGCAACAACCGCCCATTAACGCCGGTGATCTTTACCAACAAGTTCGCGGACTACTTTGTGTGTCACAAGACCATCAAGGCCAAGTTCAAAGAAACTGTTTTGGCTGAAATGAACACATTTGCCGATCGCATGGGCTTGCCGCGAGCACAGGATATGCCCTGCATGATCAAGATTGCTAAGGCCAACACCAAGTTCCCAGGTGCTGTCTACATTGAGTTCTATACGGATGTGCGAGCAGAGAAAGAATGCATCAAGATGGGCGAATGTGGCTCGACACGTCTGATGATGCTGTTTCCAAAAGACAAGACCGGCATTAAGAGCAAAGAGCTCTACCGCTCCTATGTGCTGACGGACGAGAAGAAGTTTCGCCGCGGCAACTTTTGCGTGAGCCCAGAAGGGCAGTTTGTGGGTGAAAAACACTGCTACGTGGTGCTGCACCCAGACTGGCTGTTCAACTAACAGCAGCTTGAAAAAGTGGCCTGTCCGACAGGAATCGAACCTGTGACCCACAACTTAGAAGGTTGTTGCTCTATCCAACTGAGCTACGGACAGAAATGAAAAAAGGCCTCGCAAAACGAGGCCTTTTTTACTTTTATGGTCGGGGCGATAGGATTCGAACCTACGACCCTCTGGTCCCAAACCAGATGCGCTACCAGGCTGCGCTACGCCCCGATACAGTTATTGTAACCCGCAAATAGGCCATTTTCAGCTGCTCATTTGAAAATCACCCATCGGACTTAAAAGTTCCGTTGACAGTCTAAGGTCGAGGTGTCCATAAGCAATGTTCAAGCAAAATGCAGCCATCTATGGAACTTAAACAACTCCGCTACTTTGTCCGTATTGTTGAACTTGGCAGTATCAGCCGCGCGGCTTTGGACTTGAACTTGGTTCAATCCGCCTTGAGTCAGCAGATGACACGATTGGAAAGCAACCTGTCAACGCGCTTGCTACAGCGTCTTCCCCATGGCGTCATCCCCACTGAAGCTGGCGTTGCATTCTTCCGAGAAGCACAACTCACCCTGCGCCATGCAGAGCAAGCCGTCCGAAGCGCCAAACTTGCACGCTTATCAGGCACGGTCAGTGTGGGCCTAGCCCCTACAACCGCCGCAGTGGTAGGCCTGCCGCTCATGCAAGCCATGCGAGAGCGCTATCCCAATGTACGGCTGCACATGATTGAAAGTTTGTCTGGTCACTTGTCTGCCATGTTGAATGCGAGACAACTTGACTTGGCCGTTCTGTTTGACTCACCGATTCGAGCAAGTCAACACATACAGACAGCCAGAAGCTGGAGCGTCAAGCCGCTATTAGAAGAGGACATTTTCTTGATTGCCAATCGGCAAACACGTAAAACCAAATCTCCAAAAAGTCTTCGTATGGCTCAGCTCACCGAGGAGCCTTTGATTTTGCCAACAGGCCCGCACGGCTTACGAAGCACACTGAATGCAGCTTTTGCCAGAGCCAATATCACCCCACAAGTGATTTTAGAAATTGACTCTCTTGCCATGCTGATGGATGCGGTGCGATCGGGTCTAGGTGCGACCTTGCAGCCTTGGGCCGCGGTAGCTCGCATGCCAGATGCACAAGAACAACTTTATATGGCTCGTATCAGCGACCACAAAGTCAAACGTTTGAATTTGCTGTGCGGTCTATCGGATGATGAGCTCTCGCCAGCAGCCTTGGCCGCGCGCGTGGTACTGACGGACTGCATGAGGTCTTTGGTACAAAGTGGCGCTTGGCAAGGCACGGTCTTGAGTGAGCAAACGCCTCCAAATATCAACTGATGCGCCCACCCCATCACTTTATGTGATACCCCCATTCATAAGAACCATTCAACAATATCCGTTATTTGATTAAAGTCGGTGTTTTCTCGCAAACCAAGGGGGACACGACATGGACTTACAACTCAAGAACAAAACTGCATTGGTCACAGGCGCCAGTGTTGGCATTGGCCGAGGCATTGCCAAAGCATTAGCAGCCGAAGGCGTACACGTCGCCATTTCTGCAAGACGCACTGACAAACTCAAAGAACTGTCTGACGAAATCGAGCAAGCGGGCGGCAAGCGCCCAGTCATCATTGAATCAGATCTTTACGTTGAAGATGCAGCGGCACGCTTAGCCAAGGCAGCATTGGAAGGTTTGGGTCGCGTCGATATTTTGGTCAACAACGCAGGCGGCTCTCGCAGCTTCAAAGATCTTCATGTCAGCGAAGAAGCTTGGCAAGAAGCCATCACGCTGAATTTCCATCGTCCACGTCAAGTAGCAGATGCTTTGATTGATCAAATGATTGAACGCCAATGGGGCCGCATCATCAATATCACTGGCAAAAGCGAACCCGAGCACACCAACGGTGCATTCTGCGCCAAGGCTGGCATGCACAGCTGGGCCAAAGGCCTTTCGCGCATGGTTGGCAAACATGGCGTCACCGTGAACTGTGTGCCACCCGGCCGCATTCACTCAGAGCAAATTTTCAGAAACTACACACCTGAATATCGCCAATGGCAGTGTGAGAACGAAATCCCAATGGGCCGCTACGGCGAGCCAGAAGACATGGCCAATCTCGTCACCTTTTTGGCCTCGCCTTTGGCGAGTTACATCACGGGTGCAGTGATACCTGTGGACGGCGGATTGCGCAGATACCAATTCTGACCAGCAAAACGCTGCATGACGGTAAGTTTTTGATAACAACGACAGGAGACATAGATGACAGTAAATTCTCGACGCATGCTTCTCACCGCAGGCATCACTGCTTGCATGGCGCTACTGGCGCCTATCAGCGCGCAGTCGCAAACTCAAGGCTGGCCCACCAAAGCGATTCGCTTTGTCGTGCCATTTGCACCTGGCGGAACCAGTGAAGTGGTGGCGCGCTCAGTGGCAGCAGAGCTGACCAAGCAATTGGGACAAACTGTCTACGTCGAAAACAAACCAGGCGGTGCAGGCGTCACAGCCATGCAAGAGGTGGCCAGAGCAACACCGGATGGCCACACCATCATCCTCACACACGTCGGAACACTGGCCGTCAACCCCTACATGTTGACCAACCAACCGTATGACGTGAACAAAGACTTCATGCCCGTCACCTTGTTGGCTAAGGTACCTAACGTCTTTGTGATTCACCCCGATGTACCAGCCAAAAACTTCAAGGAGTTTATTAGCTACGCCAAAGCCCACCCAGGCCAGCTCAACTACGGCTCCGCAGGCAATGCCAGCGCTGGCCACTTAGCTATGGAATACCTCAAACTGGTCACGGGCACTTACATCACCCACATTCCCTACCGTGGCACTGGCCCCCAACTGACCGACTTGCTTGCAGGACGCACACAAGCGTCTTCAGCGGGCATGCCGGCTTTAGGCGCTCATATTCGAAGCGGCAAACTACGTGCCATCGCTGTCGGCACGCAACAACGCATTCCGTCTATGCCCGATGTGCCTACCGTTGCAGAGTTGGGTTTCAAGAACTTTGAAACCTCACAGTGGTATGGCATTCACGTACCTGCCGGCACACCTCCAGAAATCGTTAAGCGTCTGCAAGAGGAGTCTTTGAAAGCACTCAAGTCCAGTGCAGTCACTGAACGCTTCGCCACAGACAACGCAGTGGGCGGCGGTGGTCCTTCAAGTGAATACGCTGCGTTCATCAAGAGCGAGCAAGCCATCTGGAGCGACATCGTCAAGCGTGCTGGCATCAAGCCCGATTGAACGACCATTTATTTACGGAGCAAGTCAGCATGAGTTTGGATGTACTGGTCATCGGGGGTGGCAACGCAGCGCTGTGTGCGGCGCTGATGGCACGTGAAGCAGGCGCTAGCGTGCGTGTGCTTGAGTCTGCACCGCGCGAATGGCGTGGCGGCAATTCAGCACACACACGTAACTTGCGCTGCATGCACGATGCCCCGCAAGATGTACTGGTAGATGCCTACCCTGAAGAAGAGTTCTGGCAAGACTTGCTGAAGGTGACAGGCGGGCTGACGGACGAAAAGTTAGCACGCCTCGTCATTCGGCATTCGGCGAGCTGTCGGCCTTGGATGGTCAAGCATGGCGTGCGTTTTCAACCTTCTCTCTCTGGTGCACTTCATACCGCACGAACCAATGCTTTTTTCATGGGTGGTGGCAAGGCACTCATGAACGCTTACTACCGAAGCGCAGAAAACTTAGGCATTCAAATCGACTACAACGCCGAAGTGGATGAAATAGAGCTGGATGGCACGCGTTTCATTGCAGCCTCTGTGATGCACAAATCGGCTGACGGCTCTGTCAAACGCGAACGCATTGAAGCCAAATCTTGCGTCTTGGCCTCGGGTGGATTTGAGTCCAACAGAGAGTGGCTGCGAGAGGCTTGGGGCCAAAACGAGCGGGGTGAATACCCATCGGATCAGTTCCTCATTCGTGGCACTCGGTTCAATCAAGGCGTACTTCTGAAGCACATGCTGGCGCAGGGAGCTGACGCCATCGGCGACCCCACGCAAGCGCACATGGTGGCCATTGATGCTCGAGCGCCCATGTATGACGGCGGCATTTGTACCCGCATCGACTGTGTCTCCCTTGGTGTGGTCGTCAACCGCGATGCACAGCGCTTTTATGACGAAGGCGAAGACTTCTGGCCCAAACGCTACGCCATTTGGGGTCGTTTAGTGGCCCAACAGCCAGGCCAAGTGGCTTACTCCATCATTGATGCAAAGGCCATTGGTCGCTTCATGCCCCCCGTGTTTGAAGGCACGCAAGCGAATAGCTTGCCCGAGCTCGCGCGCAAATTGGGCTTGGATGAAAACGTTTTTATGAAAACCATGATCGACTACAACTCAGCTTGCCAAATCGGCACGTTTGATCACACCTCTTTGGATGACTGCCACACGCACGGCGTCAGCCCAGCCAAAACGCATTGGGCACGCCCCATCGACACAGCACCGTTTTATGCCTACGCCGTTCGACCTGGCGTGACCTTCACTTACCTAGGGCTGCACACAGACGAAACCGCAGCAGTTCGGTTCAACCAGCAAGCCAGCCCTAATTTGTTTGTCGCTGGCGAGATGATGGCAGGCAACGTGCTTGGCAAAGGCTATACCGCGGGTGTGGGCATGACCATCGGCACTGCATTTGGACGCATCGCTGGCGTTGAAGCAGCTAAAGCGGCTTTGAAGACAGGAGCTCATCATGCAAACGCTTGAAGCGCTGGCCCATGAAGCCAAGTCGTTGGCGCAAGGTGCATGGACACCCAGTGAAACCGAGGTATCGCGCCAGATGCACATCTGCAATGGATGCCGCTACTGCGAAGGCTTTTGTGCAGTTTTTCCAGCCATGACGCGTCGTTTGGAGTTTGGCCAAGCCGATATCCATTACATGGCGAATTTGTGCCACAACTGTGGCGCATGCCTGCACGCCTGCCAGTACGCTCCACCCCATGAATTTGCCATCAATGTGCCCAAAGCAATGGCTCAAGTGCGTGGCCAAACTTACGCGGATTATGCGTGGCCCCCTGCCTTAGGTGCTCTTTACAAACACAACGGACTTGCTTTGTCCTTGGCTCTTGCAGCAGGTTTGTCTTTGTTCTTGCTTTTGGCTTTAAAGCTCAACGGCACACTTTGGGCCAGCAGTGGTCAAACCAGCTTTTACGATGTGTTCCCACACAACCTGCTGGTCAGCCTGTTTGCCCCTGTGTTTTTGTTTGCAACGCTCGCATTGAGCTTAGGTGTGCGACGCTTTTGGCAAGACATCACACCCGCGACCAGCGGCGCAGCATTGACGCTGCCAGCCACATCTGAAGCCAGCGCAGCAGCATTGAAGCTCAAGTATTTGGATGGCGGGCATGGCGACGGCTGTAACAACGAAGACGATGCCTTCACACTGTCTAGACGCCGCGCTCACCACCTAACCTTCTATGGTTTCATGCTCTGCTTTGCAGCCACCAGCGTCGCGACCATCTACCACTACGCCTTTGGATGGGTGGCACCCTATGACCTACCTAGCC
>JACCDQ010045978.1_pt1 | contig 10093 bp, 13 predicted proteins | sample 7446031 | NCBI WGS metagenome assembly JACCDQ01 (sample SAMN15323442, study PRJNA562643) | freshwater metagenome | isolation source: river surface water | place: USA:Blue River Watershed | collected 2017-08-17 | reverse complement strand
GTAGTCACCCAAGGGTGCCAACGCGTTGGTCAAAGGTGCGGCAACAGCCACAAACGCTTCAGTGGCAAGGTCGGTGCTGAAGACCTGCAAGTCACTGGTAATGGTGGTGGGTGATGACACGGTGGGGTCTTTGGCAATGACTTGCATGGTCAAACCATCGTCATTGGCAATCGCGGTGTAAGCAGAGGCGAACGATTCGTTTTCGTTCAACTTCGTCACAAAACTCGAAATGGTTGTGTCTGCGGTGTCGCCGGCAACGGTGATGTCGGTCGGTTGACCATGGAAGGTCACTTTGTAGGGACCATCGCCCATGGTGTAGCTGGCCACGCTGCGTGGGTAAGGTGTTGAGTTGGCAGTCAGGCTCAAACCACCGCTGGTTGTTGTCACTAACTGGTTGTTGGTCGCATCGTAGGTCACGCTGATGCTGTCACTGCCTTGCTTGATGACGAATTCTTTTTCGATGTCCACCGAACTCACGCTGGGGTCAAGCGCTGTGATCTTGAGGGTCGAGTCGGGGTAGCTGGCAATACCGCCATCCGCACCCGCAGCCTGGTTCAAGAGCGTGACCGCACTGATAGAGCGACCAGACGCGTCAATGATTTCCAAATCAGCTTCTGTGTCAGTGTTATTGGCGTTGGACACTTTGACGGTCAAGTCGGTGTTGCCGTTGTCTTCGTTACGCAAACGCGCTTGCAAGGCCGCAGCCAAATCCGTCATGGTGGCGGTTGATGGTGCGATGTTCGAGAAGGACAGCACCTTGCCGTTCAAGGTCATGGAGAAGCTCTTGAAGTCGCTCACACGGGCTGTGACTGAATCAATTTTCACTCCTGCGACTTGTGTGGTGCTTGGCGCTTGGGCCACTTAGCTGGCGGCAAAGCTGGCGTTCTTATTCAAGGCGGTGGCAATGTCCAGCGCGGTGGGAGCTTTGACACCATCTGGATCCACACTCACAGGCACGCGCGCGCCTGCTGGACCAAAGGTGACTGTGAATCCATCATTCAAAGCGGGTGTTTTCAAGTTGTAGGTAACGCCGCTGCTACCTTGCAGACCCAACAGTTCGGTTTTGTTGAGGTTGATGTAGTTGCTGAAGTCCACACCATCGTTCGAACCGGTGCCCAAGCTGGTAGCCAGACCGGCGTTGACGGTGGCAGGTTGCGAGGTGCGAATGTCGGTCAAATCATCGAGCGAGAACTTGACGGTTTTCTTAGAGAAGCTGCTGTTCAATTCAGCGATTTCGGTGGGAGTTTTGAAATCACCTTTGGCTTTGAGTTCGCCGTATTTGTTGACGTACATCACGTCGCCAGTGCTGTTGGTGGCTTGCTGCAGCGAGGCATTGACCAACTTGTCACCCACATACACATAGGTTTGCCATTTGTTGTTGGGGGTTTCTTGACTCGCGTTTTGGGTCTTCACGTAGTAGACAGAAGCCAGGTAAGAGTTACCACCCGCGTCATACACGGTCAAGGCCGTACTCTTGTTGTACGAGGTGGGGTCGTTGCGGTTGAATTCTTTTTCGATCACGCTGGCGTCAGCGGGAAAGTTCAAGCCCAGTTGCACCTTGCTGGTTTGCATGGCCATGCCGGTTGTTTTTTGGGGGATGGTCAACACGTTCATGTCGTCCAAGTTCGCTTTGCCGGACGAGTCGACTGACGCCGCCATGAGTTTTTGGCCTGCCGAGTTCACCACGTTGTATTGGTCGTTCATCATGAACACACCGTTGCGGGTAAAAATGTCTTGGAAACCGTCTTGCGATTTGAGCGGGAAGAAACCGTCACCGCTGATGGCCAAGTCCAGGGTGTTCGACGAGAACACCATGTTGCCCTGCCCAAACTCTTGCACCACACGCTTCAAAGACACACCCTGGCCAATGGTGGCCGAGGCTTTTTGCAAGGGCGAGGTCGCAAAAATGTCGCCGAAGTCGGTACGGCTGCGTTTGAAACCGGTGGTCGACACGTTGGCAATGTTGTTGGAGGTGACGCCCAGCTGTGCGGTGGCTGCGTTCAAACCGGTGAGGGAGGTGTAGAAAGACATGGTGCTTTAGCTCCTGAGAGAAATTCTTGTGCGTTGTATTAGTTGACGATGCGTTTGACGCTGGAGAGCGCGACCGTTTTGCCGTTGCCCACTTCGAGCAACATGGCGCCATCGGCGGTACCCGCACTGGTGACACCCGTGACCGTGGCGTAGGTGTTGACGGTGGGCTTGCTCATCACGCCTTGGCTGTTGACGTTGGCCACATAGCGATACACGCCGTTGGCAGCAGGTTGACCGCCATCGGTCATGCCGTCCCAAGACAAGGTGACGTCACCCGGTTGTTGCGCACCCATGATTTGCGAGCGCACCAAAATGCCGTTGCTGTTGAAGACTTGCAACTGAATGCCGTCGGCACCGGTAGGTAAATTGATGGTGCCTTGCGACACGGTGGTGTCGGTCACCATGACAGGACCGTCTGGCACCGCCACTTGTTTACCCATCAAGGATGCAGCGCCCAACATGCGGTCGTTGCTCATGCTTGAGACCATGCTGTTCATGCTGTCTTTCATCGAGGTGGTGGCTTCGAGTTGCGAGAACTGCGCCAGCTGCGCCACGAAGGCTTCGTTTTTGACAGGATCGGTGGGATCTTGGTTTTTGAGCTGTGTGGTGAACAAGGTCAAAAACTCGGTCTGACCCATGTTGGTTTTTTGTGGCGTGGCTGCTTGCTGCGCTTTGTATTGCGCAGTCGTCATGACGCCGCTGATGCTGGATGTGTCGATGGCCATGGAAGACTCCTGTTCAACCTAATTAGGTTTTGGTGATTTCGAGGGTGCGCATCATCAGTTGACGTGCGGTGTTCACCACTTCGACGTTGTTTTGGTAGGAGCGCGAGGCGGCCATCATGTCGACCATCTCTGACATTTCATTCACGTTGGAGTGAAAGACATAGCCGTCTTTGTCTGCCAACGGATTGCCAGGTTCCCAAGTTTTACGAATGGGTGCGGGGTCATTGACGATGCGGTCTACTTTGACGCCGCCAATGAATTGCGCGCCTGCATGCGTCATTTCTTCTTGCATGAGGGCTTTGAACAGGGGGCGGCGGCCACGGTAGGCTTCTTCTTCAGAGCCTGCGACCGAGTTGGCGTTGGCCAAGTTAGAAGCGGTGGTGTTCATGCGCACGGCTTGCGCGTTGAGCGCGGTGCCGGCGATGCCAAAAACGTTGTCGAGTTGCATGGTCTATTACTCTCCGCGCATGGCTTTACGAAGACCGCCAATGCGGTTTTCTAGAAATTGCAAAGTGGCTTGGTACTCGCTGGCTGCCTTACCGTATTGGGCTTGTTCCACGTTCATCTCCACGGTGTTGCCGTCGAATGAACTGTTAAAGGGTGTGCGGTAGCGCATGCCGTTGTCAGGGGCTTCTTGCAAACCGGCGTAGTGTTTTTCGTTGGTAGCCGTCAAATATTCAGTCTTGGCTTCTTTGAGCATGGCCTTGAAGTCAACGTCTTGTGCTTTGTAGTTCGGCGTGTCGGCGTTGGCGATGTTGCGCGCCAGCACTTCCATGCGTTGGCTTCTGACGCCAAGCGCACGCTCATGTATTCCGAAAGCAGATTTAAAAACGTCCATCACTAGACTCCTGTTTATTGACACATGGCCTCAAGTTGTGAGACCTCGTGTCGATTAATGCAAGAGCCGTGCCACAGGGGTTTTGACGGTTTGAGCGGCAAAGTGTTGCCGCTCCCCCTCCATGTCGCGCAGGATCAGCGCACTTCCGTCACTGCCGCTTGTGCGGCGTAGGCGCTCAAGCGCGCAGCTTGCAAGGAGGGGCGTTGCGCCACTTCTGTGCCCAAACGTTCGTTGGCGTTTTGATGCAAGCCCGCCAAGATGGAGTTGCGCGTGATGGGCGCGCGCATGTCGCGGTTCACATGCAAATACGCCGCTTGTTGACCGGGAATGTTCAGCGCCGCATTGGGACGCGTTTCGTTGCGTGCCGCGGGGGTGAGCACTGTTAAGTACAAGTCATCCAAACCCACAGGGCCAAAGTTCTTGAGGCCTGTGTCCTCAAAGTACTTACCCACCATATCCAATTGCTGCAACACACTGTGGCCCAAGATGGCCTTGGGGTTGGCACCAAAGCCAGCGCTGGCGGCGCCACGGTCGGGGCCATCACAGAATTGAATGATGCCGTGGCAGCGGTTGTTGGTGGCTTTGGGGTTCATGCCATCACTCTCCATGAGGGTGAGGCGTGCAAAGTCGTCGGGCGAAAAACGATGCTCTTGTGAGAGCTGAACAATTTTGTTCATCACCGCTTGTTTGTCTTGCACGGGGATAAAGCCCTTCTCGATGGCACGGTCGATGGTTTTTTCGAGCACCACATTGCCACTGCGGTCTGAGCGCGTCAGCAATTGCACTTGCGCTGTGCCCGACAGCGCGGCATTGCCCAGCGCGGTGTTGGTGTTGAGCACATTCAAGTTGGCAGCCGGCGTGACCGCGGGTGCCGCAGCCTGAGCCACAGCCGCTTGGTTGGCTGCAATGGCTTGTTGAACGGCTTGGGCTTGTTGCAACGAGAAGTTCAAGCTCGACAAGTTCAACGGCTGCCCAGGGTGAATCATGTTGGCGTTGACGATGTTGTTGGAACGCGCCACGGTTTGCGCCAAGCGCATGGCTTCGTTGTTGGAAATATTGACGCCGCGTGCGGCCATTTGTTCGCGCACGATGCCCGTCAAGGTTTGCCCCGAACGTACCGTGGTGCTCCACGCCGCCATGCTGCCCTCGGGGGCCAACGAACCCGACTGACTGGCGCTGGCCATCGCGCGCGTGAAGGCAGGCGCGGTGCGCGCGAACGCCAACTGACTGCGCGGCAGCTTGGGCATGCCGGTGGCGTCGGTGGTGTTCACCTGGGGGTTGTAAGACGGGTCGAGTCGCATGGAAGGCTCCGATTAGTCGGTCCGTTTAAAAAGTTGGCTTCGTTCTTGCATGAAGGTCTGGGTCTTAACCAATGTCAAAACATCCACACCCACCCGTATGACTATGCAAATGCTGTGCCTAAAAAATGCCGACACCCCGCGCGTTCAGCGCTGGGTTTGGTGCTTGGCTGCAACTTTGCTAAGCCACGCCCAGATTGGGTTTGCGGCGAATTCGGTGACGGGAAACCCTGCTTTTGAGGTGTTGCAACAGCAGGCCCAACAGTGGGCCGCCAGCCACCCCAGCTTTCAAGGAAAAACGGTGTCTGTGGAGCCTGTGGACCCGCGCATCACGGTGCAAGACTGTCAACAAAAACTGCAGTTTGACCAGCCGTTTCCCAATCAACCTTCCTTGCGTGTGCGCTGTGCGCAACCGCAGTGGCAGCTTTTCGTCAATTTGAACCATGGTGCCGTGGCAGCCCCCGCACAACGCGGCCAAGCGCCCGCCCCCACGGTTTACCGCGTGTTGGTGTCCAAAGAGGTGCTCAAACGCGGCACCTTGCTCACGCCATCAATGTTCAGTTATGCAGAAATGCCCGTGGCGGGCATGGAAAACCAGATCATTACTGACACTAATTTATTAAAAAACATGGAGTTGGTGCGTGACCTCACGCCCAACACACCCTTGCGCTCGTACGACGTGAAGAACGCGGTGTTGGTCAAGCGTGGGCAAGAGGTTCAGGTCACAGCAGGCGAAGGACAGGGCTTCAAGATCACCATGCGCGCGGAAGCGTTGCAAGACGGTGGAATTGGTGAACAAATTCGCTTAAAAAATGTCGAGTCGGGTCGATCACTCTATGGCGTGATCACCGGACCGAATGCTGCGAAAGTGAAGTGAAAAGTGGTATTTAAAAAATATTTCAAAAAAATGCTCAAGTTCTAGAATTTGGGGTCGATTGAAGTGTTGTGAAAAGGTTTGACTCGGTGAACGAGTTAAGAAAGTGAAAACATCATGAATGACGCTATTTCAAACTACGGTCGGATGACGCAATCGAACGCTGCAGCCCGCAGTGCCATCGACAAAGTCGAAAAACGGAGCCCTTCTGCTGCGCAAGCAAAAGAAGAGCTCGCACCATCGCTGGAGAAAACCACTTCAGCAGGAGCAGATAAATTGAGCTTGAGCAATGTCGCCCAAAAAGTCATGGCACAGCCTGACTTCGACCGCTCAAAGGTAGAAGCGATCAAGCAGGCGATCAAGGATGGCAACTACCCTGTGAATCCCCGCCGCATTGCAGAGAACTTTGTGGCCCTCGAGAAAATGATTGGCAATTGATTCTCTTTTGCCAGACATGACAACACCCGCAGATGATGGCGCTGCCGCCTTAGCGCAGGCCCTGCTGTTGGCGCAAACACTGGAAGACATGCTCGAACAAGAGTTCGAACACCTGAAAGTGCAAAATTTAGATGCCTTTGAGGCATCACAAGCATCGAAAAATGAGCTGCTCGAGGAACTCGCGCGGCTCGCTGGCATTGATGGGCCACAAACAGCCGACACACTCGGCCCCGAATGGGATGGCTTCAAAGACCGCATGGCCCATTGCCGCGACATGCACCGCCGCAATGAAGTATTGATTGGTCGAAAAATTGACGCCATTCGTGGTGCCCTGCAAAGTCTGCAGGTTGAAGACCCCACCAGCTCAGTTGAAATTTATGACCGCTTGGGCAAGCTCTCACGCGTGCGACGTGGCGGGCGCGGCTACTCCGACGCTTAAAGTTTTTCCTGGCCGGGCTGCATGCCTTTGAGCCAATACACCCACGCCAAAATCACGGCGACAGCGGTGAACATGTCTTCTGGAATTTCTTGACCCACATCGAGGCGACTCAGCATGGCCAACAAACGCGGGTCTTCTGCCACATACACCCCTTGCCGTTTGGCCTCTTGCACGATGCGGCGCGCCAGCGCTTGGTCACCCTTGGCCGTGACAACGGGCGCCTTGTTGCGGCCATATTCCAAGGCCACCGCCTGGGTGTAATGTTTCCCTGCGGTCATGCCCGTGTGTCCACCAAAGCGCCGTGATCGGGCGCAGGTTTGTCTTCTTGCATGCTGGGTCTGGGCGCGTTGTACACCTGAAAACTGCCCATCACCAAGCCCGCATTTTCCAACTCATAGGTCAGCTCACTCGCATTGAACTTGGCCAAATCGGCCACGTCTTTGCTCAGGGCCCACATGGTGAGGTCCACCTGTGAGCTATCGCTGATCGAGGTCTTGAGCCACACCTCACCCAAGACGCGACTTTGGGTGTGCATGTTGACCACAAGGGGATGTTTGGGTTGGCCAGGCTTGCTGCCTTTTTTCTCAAACTGCAACTCGACCGGGTCCGCATCGATGAACGGCAAGACCAAGGCAAAGTTCAAATCGCCCTTGTTGTGTTGTTGGGCCGATTGCACTTGGGCTGCTTCAACTTCATCGAGGGCGTGATGCAGCTCTTGCGAGTCTGCCCCGCCCTCTTCTTGCACGCGATCGCGTTCCGCCATGAGCAAGCGCAACAAGAGTTTGGTGTTGTCCACCGGGGTGTCACCGTCCACCAAATTGGCTTCGGTGGTTTTGGTGTGACCCAGTATGAAGCGTTTCAAGCTCTGTGCCTGCAAGCTGCCCATGTTGAGACGTTGGGCGGTGATGCGTTTTTTCAGCTCAGCCGCGTCTTGCACGGGCGGCACCATGCTCTCGAGCACGCCCGGGCGCAACAGGGTGAGCAAGCTGGCAAAACCGCCCGGCTGAAACAGCAAGGTGTTCAAGCGCGTGGGAATGGCCGCTGCCGGCGCTTGAGCGCCTGCAAAACTGCCCGTGTGCAACAACTGCAAAGCCCATTTGCCACTGGGCAAGAGCTGAGCACGCAGCTGGGCTAAATCACCTTCTTTGATGTACGGCGAAAGGGGTAAGTTGAAGACATGCTCATTCAAGACGAGCTTGAGTTGCTCGTTGCGCATGGCAGCCACCGCCTGCACCACTTGCCCGTCATGCAGTCCGAGTTGCTTGGCAACGGGCGCTTCGACATACGTGACACGCATGTCCAATTGAACGGGCGCCACACGCGGAATTGCGTGGACGCCCTCAGGGCCGAGGATGGCCATGGCAATCCCCTTAGGGGAAGCGCACCCAGTTTTTGCGCTCGTTCATGTTCATGTCGGCGGTGGAATAACCACCCCCGCGATGCGCTCCGCTGTTGCCAGGTGCATAGCCAGGCACCATGTAGCTGCGCAACAAATCGTCATGGTTGGGCACATTCAACACCGCACCGGCCATGAGGGCGCGTGGTGGGGCTTTGGTGAAGGCTTGTGGGTTTTGCTGCACAAAAGCGTTGCGCAAAATTTCAAACTTCAAGGGGCTGTCGGGCATGGTTTTACGAATGACTTTGTCCAAGGTGTCGCCTGCTTGCACTTGGTAAGTCCGCGGAGCGGGGCTGGCGGCCAACGCGAACACAGGCACTGCCAAAACGAGGCAACAGAGCCAATGGCGCAAGGTGGTGGTGGGCATGTTCATGGTCGGTTCTCCCATCGATCTCTTAGTACGTGTAAGGCCAAGCAACCCAGGCCCCCTTGAATTTTTGTTTGCGGCCTGCCACTTGCTTGATCTCAGCTTGGTAGGGGGACACCGATTTAACTTCGGCCAACACCGCGGCGTCAAGCGCGCTGGGCTCTAAGGTGTGACGGGGCAGCACGGAGGCATCGGCCAGCATGAGTTTGTCGCCCACGCGCAAACCGGCGTTGGCACCCGCATTCAAGGACAAGCGCCCTTCTGCTTGCTCCACCGCAAAGCTTTGTGGCTCGCAGGCCAATTGGGTTTCGAGTTGCGCCACGATGGCTGCGACCGAACGTGCGATGGCAGCGTGGCTGTCGCTGTCGAGCTTGGGCGTACCGTAGGCTTGTGTGGGCAAGCTGGGCACCACCACTTCTTGAGCGGCAAACCACGCTTCGCGCTGGCCGGGGCCGTTGACCTGCAAACTCAAAGCAAAGGCGGTGTAATCGTCCGACACACCACTCAGCGGTGCGGCATTGACGGTGATCTGGGCATGCCATTGCACATGCTCTTCGCCGTGACCATGCGTCAAGCGGTCGTAGGTACGCGCCTGGGCTTGGGTGGTGATCAAACGCCAGCGCTGTGCACGTGCAGCGGCTTGGAGCAAATCTTGACGGGCCGTGAAGCCCACTTGTTGGGCTTGGTAACGCTGCGCGGGGGGCAAGCCGGGTGCCAGGTTCAAGCCCACCGTCATCACTTGACGCAAAGGCGCTTTGGCTTGGGGTGCTTCGCAGCGGTCGGGTTTGACGGCTTCTACTTGTTGGGTGGGCGCCAACTCGGCTTGCGGTTGTTGACCGGCATCGCGCACATACTGCGCCACTTGCAGGTCACGCAATTTGATTTCCGACGAGAAACGATTCAGTTCGCGCAGCTGGCCATCACTGTCCATCCAGCTGGTGGCGCTGACGCGGGTGTTGGACTTCATGGCTGCTTCGACCATGGCACTGCGAATGGCGCGCAAACGCTCTTCGGGACTCAAGTCTGCCGCCGCCACTGAAAAGTTGACACCCAAGCCGCACAAAGTGAGCAGGCAGAGGTGTCGGCGTGCAGAAGTCCACATCACACAGTTCTTTCAGTCGAAGAGGCTCAACGGCGCTTGTTGTTCAAATGCGCAACATACAAGGCGCGCAAGTCGTTGACCACGTTGCGGTCGAGTGACAGGGTGGTTTCGTAAGTGTCATCGCCCACAGGGGTGATGCTGACGAGCACAGCGCCGTAAATGACGCCTTCGACGCGGGCACGGAAGGTATCGCTCATCACTGTCATGTCAGCCACCGTGGTACTGGCATCGAGTTGTTGGCCATAGACCTGCTCGGTCAAGGCACGGTAAGCGTCAAGTTTGGAGGCACGGATGGCCAACAAACGTTGCTGTGCGGGGTTGCGGTGATTTTGAATACTAATCACTGCATAACCTGTAGCCACCAAGGTTTCGCGCTTTTCGGTCATGGGGGTGATCATGTTGACCCCCTCATCTGCACGTGGGGGGGGCGCGGGGGGTTTGCTGGCACAAGCGGTCAGCAATAAAGCAGCGGCTGTCACAGCCCAGAGTGTGATGCGGTTCATATCTTTGTCCTTGAGAGGTCTCCCCCTTGATTCGGCACCGAGCGCTGCATCTTTAACAATTTCAAATACGAATACTTTTTCT
>JACCDQ012163573.1_pt1 | contig 10094 bp, 7 predicted proteins | sample 7446031 | NCBI WGS metagenome assembly JACCDQ01 (sample SAMN15323442, study PRJNA562643) | freshwater metagenome | isolation source: river surface water | place: USA:Blue River Watershed | collected 2017-08-17 | reverse complement strand
TCAATAATGATGTTTTCGTTTCCACCGTTGCTGGCATCTTTATCTGCCCAAGGACCTTTTCCGCCTTTTAGAGCAATAGCGTCATCGTTTACCGCCATATAACAACCTTTAATCAACATGTTAGTACACACATCAATATCAATTGCGTCAGTGCTAGGTGCTTTAACAGGTTCGTGTGGCGAGGTAATATGTAAATCAAGGATTTTTACATTATTGCATTGGTAGTAATGACTGGTCCAAAAACCGGAATTGTGCAATTTCACATCCTGAACCTGAACATTATCACATTTCCAAATGAATACTAAACGCGGTCTCGAAACTTCAAGATTCGTACAGTTTGGATTTTCTTTTCTTCTTTGCCAAAAAGCTTCCCAATATTTCAATCCGTTACCGTCGATGGTTCCTTTTCCAGTAATAGTAAAACCGTTAACTCCGTAAGCATTTACTAAAGCAGTAAAATATTCAATACTTTGTCCTTCAATACGGGAAGGCATAAACGGATAATCATTAATGTTATCAGAACCTTTTAAAACAGCTCCTTCAGATACATGCAAATGGGTGTTGGGTCTAAAAAACAAAGCACCGCTCATAAAAGTTCCTTTTGGAATAACTACAACACCACCTCCATTACGGTAGGCTTCGTCAATTGTTTTTTGGATTGCAGCAGTTTGGACAATTGTACTGTCATTTTTTGCTCCATAATCGGTGATAGAAAAGAATTTTCCCAGATTAACAGGGTTAATTTTTGATGCATCATGAAACCAGTCCGGAATTTTTGTTCCATCAGGAAAAAGATCTTTATTGTTTTTTTGCGAAAATGTTTTAGGAGTAATTGCCAGTAAAGCAATCAGAAATAAACAGATTTTTTTCATTTTTTCGAATAATGGTTAATAATGTTGGTCTTCACAAAAAAGATGCCTTTTTTGATTTTAACGGATTTAATGTGTCCAAAATTTGGAAGAAACGAAGGTATGAAAATTAAAAGGAAATATTCATCCTGCATTTCGGGCAGGATACTTTAATTTTATTTAATTAGAATTAGTTTTTTTGAATTAAAAAAGAATATTCTTACTTGTTTTTTAAGGTACTTTTTTTTGAGAAAAAATGAGTAAATGTTGTTTGTTTTTAAATGAAACATGATTTATCTCATAAAAGCAGAAACTATTTAAAATTACTTTTGTCAGAGTTAATCCGTGTTTTTAAATTGTTAAGTTGTTATTCTTTGCCAAAAGTTTTTTGTAATATTACTTAAATGATTTTTTGTATGAGAAAAATAAAATATAAAAAGGCTAGAAAAGTACAACCTAATCAATTAGTATATACTGGAAAACACAAGAATTTGGTATCCAAAATGCAGTTGTTTGTTTATGACGACTTGGATTTTACCGAATACAGGGATTTAGAGATTTCAGATTTTAAAGAATGTATTGATAATAGAAAAACAAACTGGCTTAATTTACATGGTCTAAGTGATATTGAAACAGTAGAAGGAATAGGTGATTTTTTTGGTATTGATAATTTTTTGCTTTCGGATATTTTAAATACTGCCAGAAGAACCAAAATGGAAGAATCAGCCAGTAGTTTATTTTTCAATATAAAATCAATATTGCCAACAGAAAACTCAGACAATATTAATGTAGAGCAGATAAGTTTTTTGATTAAGGATGAAATTTTAATTTCATTTCAGGAAAAGAGCAGTGATTTTTTTACACATATTAGAGAAAGAATACGTACGCATTCGGGAGTGGTGCGAACTAAAAAAGCGGATTATTTACTGTCACTTCTTTTAGATGCTGTAATGGAAAATTTTTACATTACCATTGAAAATGAAGAAGAAAAAGTAGAGGAATTAATTAATTTATCAAAAGTAAGTACGAATCCGGACATTTTGGTACGAATTGAGAAACATCGTGATAATTTTAGTTTTTTAAAACGCTCCATTATTCCGCTTAGGGATTCATTGTATGGCATTAAAACTTTAAAAGAAGATGTGGTGTGTAATGTAATTCAAATGGATTCGTATGTTTATTTTTCGAGATTGCATCAAAAAAGTTTGGAACTTTTAGAGCAAATTGAATCTGATTTGGGAATGTTAGAAAGTGCATCAAATTTCTTTTTCTCGTCTCAATCGCATAAGATGAATGAGATTATGAAAACGCTAACAATAGTCTCGGCTATATTTATTCCATTAACATTTATTGTTGGTGTTTATGGGATGAATTTTGAACACATGCCCGAATTGAAATATGAAAATGGTTATTACACAGTTATAGGTGTAATGATTTTAATAGGGATTTTGATGGTTGTTTATTTTAAAAAAAGAAGGTGGTTTTGAGAACAATTGTGGGTTATGTGTTATTAATGGAATTGTAAAAGGAATTAAAAGAATAAAACAAGTAAAATCAAATATAATGAACAAAGCTATTTATATCGCAACTTCAGAGAGTAATAGTGGAAAATCGATTATTACTCTTGGATTAATGAGTATGCTAATTGGTAAAACAGCTAAGGTGGGTTATTTTAGACCCATAGTAGAAGATTTTGAAGATGGTAAATTAGATAACCACATCGAAACTGTAATTTCTTATTTCGGACTTGATATCCGATTTGAAGACGCTTTTGCCATTACCAAAAGTCAGTTAATTAAGAAGAAGAACAAAGGTAAGATAGGAGAGGTTCTTGATTTGATTATTGAAAAATTCAAACATTTAGAAGAACGTTTTGATTTTGTTTTGGTAGAAGGAACCAGTTTTAGTGGTGAAGGCACTGCTATCGAACTGGATATGAATGTTCTTATTGCAAAAAATTTAGGAATACCTACAATTATTGTTGGTTCGGGGGTTGGAAAAACCTTGGAAGAATTTTTAGATGGTGAATATCTGGCTTATGATTCTTTTAAAAATAAAGAAGTAGAGGTATTGGCTTTTATTGCTAATAAAATCCAGCCTGAGAATTTAAAATTAGCAGAAGATGGTTTGCGTAGTGTTTTACCAAAAGAAGTTTTGGTAAGTGCAATTCCTGTTGTATCAAGCTTAAATAATCCAACCGTTAAAGAAATAGTAGAGGAATTGGATGCTAAAATACTTTTTGGTAAAGATTTTATTAATAATGAAGTAGGCAGTTATAGTGTGGGTGCGATGCAGTTGCGCAATTATTTATTACATCTTAAAGAAAATGCTTTAGTAATTACTCCTGGTGATAGGGCTGATATTATTTTAGGGGCATTACAGGCTAATGAATCGGCTAATTATCCTTCTGTTTCAGGAATTGTTTTGACAGGAAATATTCTTCCGGAAGATAGTATTTTAAAACTGATTGAAGGTTTGCATAGTGTAGTGCCAATTATAGCTGTTGACGGAGGTACTTATCGCATCACGAACAAAATAGGATCCATCCAATCTAAAATTTATGCGGAGAATAAACATAAAATCGAAACATCGATAAGCACATTTGAAAAATATGTGGATTTGGATGCGCTAGCAAATAAATTGAGTGCATTCCACGCAGAAGGAATGACTCCTAAAATGTTTCAGTACAATTTAGTTAAAAGAGCAAAACAACACCGCAAACATATTGTTTTACCGGAAGGTAATGATGACAGAATCATCATTGCGGCTTCGAGATTGCTTGCCATGGATGTAGTGGATATTTCGATCATTGGAAATAAAAAACAAATTGAAAATAAAGTGAACGAACTAGGAATCGCATTTGATTTTTCAAAAGTTAATATTGTTGTTCCAATAGAATCTCCTAATTATGAAGATTATGTAAATACCTATTATGAACTTCGAAAAAACAAGAATGTATCTATGGCTATGGCTAGAGATTTAATGGAAGATGTGTCTTATTTTGGAACAATGATGGTGTATAAAGGTCATGCAGATGGAATGGTTTCCGGAGCGGCACATACCACACAGCATACTATTTTGCCGGCTTTACAATTCATTAAAACTAAGCCGAATTCCAGTGTGGTTTCTTCGATATTTTTCATGTGTTTGGAAGACAGAGTATCGATTTTTGGAGATTGTGCAATAAATCCGAATCCTACAGCTGAACAATTGGCCGAAATTGCTATTTCTTCCGCCGATTCGAGTTTGGCATTTGGAATCGAACCTAAAGTGGCCATGTTGTCTTATTCTTCGGGTTCATCAGGAAAAGGAGACGAAGTGGAAAAAGTGCGCACCGCGACTGAAATTGTAAAGAAAAAACGTCCTGATTTAAAAATAGAAGGACCTATTCAGTATGATGCTGCTGTGGATATGGAGGTAGGACAAAGTAAAATGCCCAATTCAGAAGTGGCAGGGCAGGCGAGTGTGCTTATTTTTCCGGATTTAAATACAGGAAATAACACCTATAAAGCCGTGCAGAGAGAAACAGGAGCATTGGCCATTGGTCCAATGTTACAGGGGTTAAATAAGCCGGTAAACGATTTAAGTCGTGGTTGTACCGTAGATGATATTATCAATACAGTTGTGATTACAGCAATTCAGGCTCAGGGATTGTAATTTTTAATTTAAAGATTGAAATATTAAATGATTTAAAAATTAATCTTTAAATATTTCAATTTTTTAATCTTTTAATGAAATGTAAATGAAAATAGTTATTATAAATTCAGGAAGTTCGTCTATTAAATACCAATTGATCGATATGCCAGCAAGAGAAGTAATTTGTAGTGGAATGATCGACAGAATTGGCTTAGAAACTTCAAATTTTAGTTATAAAACCAATAAGGATTCATTGGAAGAAATTTTGCCAATTCCCAATCATAAAATAGGATTGGAAAAGATTTCATCTCTATTGATGGATGAAAAGCTTGGTGTAATAAAAAGTACTGCCGAGATTGAAGCGGTGGGACATCGAGTGGTTCATGGAGGAGCCAGTTTTTCGGATACGGTTTTAATTACTGAAGAAGTAAAAGAGAAAATTAAACAACTTTTTGAGCTCGCTCCCCTGCATAATCCTGCCAATTTAGAAGGAATTATAGTTGCTGAAGAAGTATTTTCTTCGGCAAAGCAAATTGCGGTTTTTGATACCGCTTTTCATCAAACGATGCCTGAAGTCGCATATCGTTATGCGATTCCGAATTATCTATTGACTGAAAATAAAATCAGAGCTTATGGTTTTCACGGAACTTCTCATAAATATGTTTCGGAAAAAGCGATTGGCTTTTTAGAGAAAAGCAGTAAAATTATCACAGTTCATTTAGGAAATGGTTGTAGCATTACTGCGGTGAAAGACGGTAAAAGCATCGATCACAGCATGGGATTTGGTCCTATGAACGGATTGATAATGGGAACCCGAAGCGGGGATATCGATCAATCGGTTATTTTTTATATGGTCAATACTTTAGGGTATAAGTTAAGTGAAGTCAATACCGTTTTACAAAAACAAAGTGGTATGCTCGGACTTACCGGTCATAGCGATTTAAGGGATATTCAGGCCAATGCCGAAAAAGGCGATTTGAATTGTCAGTTGGCTCTGGATATGAATGTGTATCGTATTAAAAAGTATATAGGTTCTTATGCTGCAGTTTTAAACGGAATTGATGCTATTGTATTTACAGCAGGAATAGGAGAGAATTCTGCTTATATAAGGAAATCGGTATGCGCTGATATGCAGTTTTTGGGATTGGAACTGGACGAAGCTAAAAATGCAATCCGTTCTTCGGAAATTCGTGAAATAAATACAGTGAATTCGAAAACTAAAATTTTGGTAGTACCTACAAATGAGGAATTGGAAATAGCGAATCAGGTATATGATTTGATTTTAAATTAAAAAAGTTTCAAAAGCCTTTCTTTTGAAAGGCTTTTTTATTTTACTTTTTCGTTGTTTTGTTGTTTGCCGTCACCTAAAAGGATTGAAATAGCTTTTAGGCTTTCTGTACGGTCAGCAATAAGTTTTATGATACTGGTAAACGGAATAAATAAAATCATACCTGCAGCACCCCATAAAATACCTCCCAGCGTAATCATGATGATAATAACGAAGGTGTTTATTTTTAAACGATTGCCTACCACATAAGGGAAAATGATATAAGCTTCTAAGATTTGTACAATGGCAAAAACGGTTATCACACCAATAGGATACCAAATTGAATTGTAAGTAATCCATGAAATTGCAATTGGTAATAATGCTGATATCATGATTCCTATGTAAGGAATAAATGTAAGGATAGCAGCAATGAATCCAAACATAAAAGGGTGGGGAATTCCAATAATTAAAAGTCCAATACTGTTAAGTATTCCAACAATAAGATAAACTAAAAGCATTCCTTTTATAAAATTATAGTAAGCACTTATGGTTTCCATAAGGATTTCAAGGATTTTTTCTTTTTGCTCTATTGGAAAAAAAACAAGTAAAGCATCCGTAAACATTCTGCGATGAAAAAGAATAAGTGCTGAAAAAACAGGGATGATTATAGTGTAATATAAAGTGTGGGAAAAAGAATAAAATGAAGACTCCAGAATTCCCAGAACCTGGTTTTCGGAATGGTTTATTAGATTTTCAAAAAACGAAATTTGTTCCGTATTTGTAACATTGAAATATTGCGAAATAAAAATACTGATTTGATTTATGGCCTCCAGTAATTTCGTTTTAAAGGGCTCCCATTCCAAAAGAAATTCTTTGGCTTGAAAAATAAGTAAACTCAATATGCTTATTATTAAAAAAAACACAATTGATAATGAGATACCAATTGCAATTGCAGGACTAATCCCTTTTTTTTCTAACCATTTGCAAACTGGATAAAGAATAAAACTTACAAGCAGTGCAAAAGAAAGAGGAATAAAAAGTAGTTTTCCAAAATAAAGCACCAACGATGTCAGGATAAAATATTGTAGCATCTCTAAGCCTGAGATCGTGTTGTTGTTTTTGACAGGCATTGGTGTTTTTGGAATAAGACTCATATTTAGATGATTATTTTGGCCTTAAATTAGTAAAAATAATCTTTTTATGAGTTTTTTAATCCTTAAAAGTGATGGTAAAAGTAGAACCTTCGTTTAATTTACTATCAAGTGTAATTTGACCGCCAAGATTTGTTACATGATTGTGTACTAAATACAATCCTATACCACTACTGTCAGCATGATCGTTAAAGGTTTGGTGTAAACCAAAAACTTTATCTTTTACTTTTTCAAGATCAAATCCAATTCCGTTGTCGGAAATAATTAATTGCGTTGCGCTATTGGTTATTTCTGAATGAATAGAAATAGTTGATAATGTATTGGGTTTTGCATACTTAATTGAATTTGTAATTAAGTTCAAAAAAATACTTTTTAAATAGGTTTTGTTGAAATTGATTTTGTCAATCCTGGAAAAATCGATACTAATTGTAGCTTGGGAATTTTGTATTAATGAGTTAATTGAGGCTAAAACTTCATTTAAAGTAGCACTTAAGGTAATTTCTTCTAGTGGTGTGTTTGGGTTTTGATTTTTATCATTTAAAAACTTGAAGTGTTCGTTTAAATTTTCTTTCAATGTATCAGTAGTAGCCTTTAGGATGTTTATGAATTCTAAAGTTTCTTCATTCTTAATATCGCTAGTATCTATTAATTCAAGAATAGTAAGTATATTATTCACTGGAGATCGTAAATCATGTGCAGTAGAATAACTTAATTTTTTGAATTCCTCATTGATTTCAGTTAGTTGTTTGAGATGTAATTTTCGTTCTTTTTCAAGTTCTTTTTTATGAGTAATGTTTTTAGCAACCGCATAGATTATTTGTTCGTCTTCAACCGGTATAGAAGTCCATGAAAGCCAAACAATTTGACCACTTTTAGTTAAATACCTGTTTTCAAAATCAAATAAAGGAATCTGACTTCTTAATTCGTTTCGGGCTGTAGTGGTTTTTTCCTGATCATTTTTGTAAACAAAATAATTTATAGGATTAGCAAATAATTCTTCGTTTGTATATCCTAATAATTTAGAAACAGCAGGGTTAATTCTTTTAAAATACCCATCATATCCGGCTATGCAAAATAAATCGTGCGAGATATCGAAAAAACTCTCGAAGTTATTGAAAACATCAAAATTGCAAGCATTGTCATTTTCTCTATTTTTTGTCATAGGCATTTATTTAAAATATAGGCTCAATACAAGTAAATAGGTTTTAAAAAAGACTCGGGGGGAAGTATTTTTAAACAAAAATAATTTTTTTTTAGAACTAGAGGATGTGTCGATTAAATTAATTGTGTTTTTATGATGATATTTTTCCTTTTATTAAGAAAAAAAAGAGGTTTGTTAACTAACAAACCTCTTTTTAAAAATCCAATATAGATTTAAATTATATTTTGAAAATTCCTCCAAAAGCAATGATTTTTTGGAAAAAATAAAAATCCTGTGCTGCTTTGTCAGTTGGACTTTGTGTGGTACGAATATCCTGCATATTGATATAGCCTCCTTTTAACTCACCCTGAAGGTAGAAATGCTTAAAGAAAGTAATATTTAAACCGGCTTTGGCAGAAATTCCATATCCTGAAGTATGGAAATCATCATGGCGTTCTTTACCTAGTAAAGTGGTATTTGTTTTTGGGTATAAAAATCCAAAACCAAGACCTTCCGTTAAGTTTATTTGAACTTTATCAGTATTAGGAAGTTTAAATAGGGAAGAAATGTCATCAAATCTGGAAACTTCGGTATGAACGTAATTTAAACCATCGGTATGCTCATATTTTAGGAATTCAGGTGTCATTTCCGTTAATTCATGATTGTAAGTTCCATCAAATTCAGAACCAATATTGATGTTTCCGTTAACTTTAGCCATTTGATTTTGTGTCATCACATATTTCATATGATCTAATCCTAAAGTTACGCTGTAATGATCGTTAATGAAATATCCTAAACGGAAATTAGTTTGCGGTATGGTTATTCTAGAAGGGTTGATATAATCAATATGCCAGCCTTTAGGTTTGTCATGTGCAACCATGTCTTCAACAGTAAATCGATAACCTTCACCACTAAAAGTGACATCTGATTTAGAATAGCTGTCTCTGTTTCCTCCCCAGGAAATGAAAAATTTTCCTTTATTGTGAGCGGTATATTTTTCCTGTATTTTTAGTTCTTCCTGAGCACTAAGGCAGTTTGTGAATAAGAATGCCACCAAAGCAGCAGTATATAATTTTTTCACGAAAGTTTTTTTAGAAAATTAAAATGAATTTACAGTTTTTCTGATAGCAACCAATTTGGTCATTAAATCTTCAAAATAATCCAAGTGTAGCATGTTAGCACCATCACTTTTTGCATTAGCAGGATCAAAATGCGTTTCAATGAAAATTCCATCAACACCTACAGCAATACCAGCTTTGGCAATAGTTTCAATCATATCAGGACGACCTCCGGTAACACCTGCAGTTTGGTTAGGTTGTTGTAATGAATGCGTAACATCTAATACTGTTGACGCATATTGTTGCATAGTAGGAATTCCTCTAAAATCAACAATCATATCCTGATAACCAAACATAGTTCCACGATCAGTAACTATAACATTTTGATTGTTACAATCCAATACTTTTTGAACGGCATGCTTCATGCTTTCCGGACTCATGAATTGTCCTTTTTTCAAATTAACTGTTTTTCCTGTATTGGCAGCAGCCACAACTAAATCTGTTTGACGTACTAAGAAGGCAGGAATTTGTAAAACATCTACATATTGTGCGGCCATAGCTGCATCTTCATTAGTGTGGATATCAGTAACAGTTGGAACATGGAAAGTTTCGGATACTTTTCTAAGAATTTTTAAGGCTTTTTCGTCTCCAATTCCTGAAAAACTGTCAATACGTGAACGATTGGCTTTTTTAAAAGAACCTTTAAAAACGTAAGGGATTTGTAATTTATCTGTAATGCCAACAATTTTTTCAGCAATACGCAATGCCATTTCTTCTCCTTCGATGGCACATGGACCAGAAAGTAAAAAGAAATTACCACTTTCGGCATGCTTAATTTGAGGGATATTTTGTATGTTCATAGGTGTTTTTTAGTAGTTGCAAATGTAGTTATGATTTGCGACTTAGCGTTTTTATTTTTTGTTTTTTTGGTATTGAAAAAGTAATAAAATGTGTTTTTAAGAATTACAGTTTTTTAATTGTAAGTCCCATTGG
>JACCDQ011434076.1_pt1 | contig 10095 bp, 8 predicted proteins | sample 7446031 | NCBI WGS metagenome assembly JACCDQ01 (sample SAMN15323442, study PRJNA562643) | freshwater metagenome | isolation source: river surface water | place: USA:Blue River Watershed | collected 2017-08-17 | reverse complement strand
AGTCTTTTTTTGCTACGATGTGACCAACACCTACCGCAAAAAATGGCCGATTATAGTTAAACATAATCGAAGAAATATCCGAGATCCACGCCTTGTTTCGTTCTTTGAGAACACAATCTGGAATTGTGTTTAACTTCGATGCAATGATGGAAGCTTCGCCCGCTCTGTATTGTTCACCCAATACCAATAGCTCTGAAACCCCATTTCGAATTGTAGTTAACTTTAGTATTCTTTGAATGTCTTGAATCTTTTGCTGAGTATCGCCAACAAAACAGTTCCAGAAAGAATCTGAATGCAGACTATCTAATGTGTGCATTATTTTGTTCTGCTCTGAAGTCGCTTTTCTTAAAAGCTGCTGATCGAGAGTAGTCTTCGCCGAAAGTCTTACATACTCACCTCGAGCAAGTCGCACTTCTTCAGTGTTGTTTTGTTGAAAATCGGCTACAAGTAAAACGTAAATCGCATAAAGTGAAAATCGATCTAGCTCTTGGGCACTAGACAATCGAAGTGGCTTCTTAAGTCTTTTAAAAATCTCATTAAGATCTGTCAGCGACAACATTTCACTGACTTTCGGCTCATCAGCAGCCCGCAACATTCGCTTTACCAATTGATCGACTGCCACTTGCTGATCGTCAGCATCTGTCTCTGTAACAATGATATCACTTTCATTAAAATATGGCCAAAATGAATCCGGTAGATCTTCAATCGCAATCCCGATATGCATCGTTCCGAACAAATAAGCCTTTCTATTTTCTTTAGAAACCTCATACAAAAAAGGTTTTTTAACTTGATACTTAGCATCGGTAATACAACCCACGCATAAACTAAACAGCGATAGAAAAAATATTTTTTTTAAAAGCTTCACTTTTTCTTCATCCACTGACGTTTTGTTTCGGCTAACGCCAAGGCTGCAGAAACAGAAACATTGTAGCTAGCTTGTGGAGAAACTTGCGGAATACTGACGAGCTCATCACATGCTTTTTCAGTCGGAGAACGCAAGCCTTTGTCTTCGGCCCCTAAAACCCAAATTACTTTTTCTGGAATTTCTAAATCGTAAATTGATTTTTTTGCTTTGTGCGAAAGACCAAAAACCCAGAATCCTTTTTCTTTTAATTCTTGGAATGGATCTGCGAATTGATTCGCGCGATGTAAAGGAACGTGTTCTGCCCCGCCACACGCGACTTTATGTACCGTCGCGGTTAATCCTACCGCGCGATCTTCTGGAATAATTAAGCCATCGACTCCCATGAGCCAACTTGTTCTTAAGATGGCTCCTAGGTTTTGAGTGTCTTCGACCCCATCTAAAGCTAGAACTAAGCTTTTTTGCTTGTCTTCAACTGACGAAAAATCGAAATCTAAGCTTAAATTAGAAAACGCAACGGCACCTTGATGAGATCTGCTGATCTCTTGAAGTTGTTGATCGCTTTTTTCTTCGATCTTGATTTTTTTAGCCTGAAGCAAGTCCATCATTTCACGCAAATCGCCAGATGAGCGCCAGTTTGATTGAACTAGCACTGTTTGCACGCTGCCTGGGTGAACTTTTAAAAGCTCCATGATAGCGTGAGTTCCAGCGACTTGACGCCATGACTTAGGATATAAGTTTTTATCAGCTTGCGAACGACCGCCACCATGTTCTGGATTTGAACGAGCTTCACGCTGAGCGGCTGCACGCACTTGAGAAATGCGAGGTGGTGGACCATACTTTTCTTTTTTTGAAGATGAGTTTGATTTTTGAGGGCGTTGCGGTTTTCTCATGAGGAACAACTTTCTAAAATTTCGAGAACAGTCTCTCGAGGATTTGATGATTCTAATATTGGACGACCAATCACGAGCGCCTGCGCACCCGCTTTCATGGCCTGCTTTGGTGTCATAATTCTTTTTTGGTCTTCAGAGGTTTCAACCGCACTGGTATTGGCGCCTGCACTTGAAAGACGAATGCCTGGAACAACTTTAAAAAAATCCTGTTGCGGAATCATATCAAGTTCGTGACCTGAACAAACAAGGCCGCGAACGCCGGATTGATAAACCAGTTGCGACAAAGACTTCACATGATTTTCGATCGACCAAGAATGAAAATTAGACGGCAAAGACGAAGCATCCCAGCTGGTCAAAATCGTGACCGCTAGAATTTTAAAAGGGCGAATGCGATTGAGCTCAACTTCAAGCTGAGCCATTTCTTTTAAAGCGGCACTGCCCGACATCGCATGCACGGTCACTAAGGTTGCCCCGGCGTCGAAGCTGGCTTTAACTGCCGCCCGCATTGTTGAGGGAATGTCGAAGTATTTATTATCAACAAAAACTGAGGTCTGTTCAGCAATTTTCTGAACAAACGTGGCGCCGTAGCGGTAAGCCAAACGAGGGCCAATTTTAACCCCACCTACGAGATCAACAACAGGCTTTAGCTTTTTAAAAGCCTCTTCTTCTGAATCGACATCTAAAGCGAAAATCAGAGGGTTTTTTAGCAATCTCATAGGATCCTTTCTACATTACTTTCTGACGGTCTATACAACCCTACTTAGAGCACTCAGGTAATGCCGATTTATAGTCTGTGCGTTTGCAGACAAAATTCAAATTTTTATGAACTAAGTCCATATCTTCTTTTGGAATTTGAAAATCTTTCTCGTATTTAACGAACAACAAGAACAAACTGCGTTCGTCGATCAGGTCTTGCCACTTACTGAAAGCCAACATTAAATCGTTAACCTTCATAAATTCAGCCACTTTGGCTTTTAAAACCTCGGATTGTTTCTTTTGTTCGGCCTGTTTCAGGTCGGCCTCGATCCGATCAAGTTCGGTATTGATTTGCTTTTTAAGAAGGTTCTTTTCTTTTTTGTAAATGTGGCCATCAATCTTTTGAGCGTTCTTTGATTGCAAGAAGTGCAGGTATTCGTGAATGAGCGTACCTTTGGTTGCAGAACTTCGAATAAAAATCTTGTTCGCTTCATCAACGTAAAGGCCGTGCAAAGACGATACTTTTTTAAAAGTCTTATCTGTACTTTCAGAGGCGCAATCGTTTTTAAGGAAATCTCCAGCAGACTTTTCAGTGCTACAGATGATTTCGACATCAACACCTTTTGCTTTAATGCTTTTTAAAAGCTCGTCAGTACTTGTGGAAAAAAGCTTTTTTAACTCTTGAAATGAAACTAGAGTTCCATCGCAAAGTTGAATTTGATCGTCTTTATTTTCGATTTTACATTTCGCAAAACCAGATTCATTTTTTTCAAGCCATTGAAAAAAAGCTTGGCCCTTTTTCAGAACAGCCTCTGTCTGTGCAGAGGCTGTATTTAGGCAAAAAATTGAAATCGCTATAAATGCAGAGAAAAATCCTTTAAGAACCACTAGTTAAGGGCTCCTAAAATTTTTTCGACTTCAGCGAATACCTGGTCTGGAGCACATTTGATAACTTCTTTAGTCTTACGATTCACGACTTCGATTTGTCCTGCATCGTAGCCTTTTTTACCTACTACGATGCGAACTGGGAAACCTAGAAGATCGGCGTCTTTAAACTTAATTCCAGGGCGCTCGTCACGATCGTCGATGAAAACATCGTATTTCTTTTCAGAAAGACCTAGATCAAGTTTTTCAACGTACTTAGTTAATGTTTCGTCTTTTGGATCTAACGCACAAATGTGAACATGGTAAGGTGCAACTGAAGTTGGCCAGATGATTCCGTCGGCATCGTGAGATTGCTCGATACAAGCTTGCACTGTACGAGTCACACCAATTCCGTAACAACCCATTTCGTAGAATTGTGATTTTCCGTTTTTATCTAGAAAAACACCGTTCATTTTTTGCGCGTACTTTTGACCAAGGTAGAATACATGGCCGACTTCGATACCGCGATAAGATTTTAAACGGCCGTCAGATTCAGGACATTTATCGCCCTCTTTAGCCATACGTAAATCAGCAAACTGAGCCACTTTGTAGTCGCGATCGTGGTTTACATTTTTCAAATGGAAACCATCTTCGTTGGCACCCACGATGTAGTTTTTCAGTCCTTGAATACCGTTATCAGCGTAAACCGGAATCTTTAATCCAACAGGACCGCAAGAGCCTGGATTTGCACCGCTAGCTTCGCGAACTTCGTCGTCTGTTAACATCAATGGAGGATTGGTCATCTTCAAAAGATTTTTAACTTTAACTGGATTCACTTCGTCGCTTCCGCGCAATAAAACTGCGAATGCTTTCAAAGACTTGTCTTTAGGATCAGTTCCTTCGTTTGCCGAGAAAAATAAAGTTTTAACCAATTCATTGGCTGGAACTTGCGTGAATTTTTCAAGATCCGCGATTGTCTTTTGACCAGAAGTTGCAAATTTTTCAGTGGCTTTTAATTCAGTTTCTTTTGATTTGTACGGAACCGCATCGATCGCAGGACATACTTCGATATTCGCCGCAAATGATGTTTTATCACTGACAAGCAAAGCGTCTTCACCCGCTTCAGCTAACAACTGAAATTCGTGAGTTTGGCTTCCACCAATATTACCCGCATCTGCTTGCACGATACGGAATTGCAAACCTAAACGATTAAAAATGCGAGAATAAGCCTCGTACATTTGCTGGTAAGCTTTCAAAGCCCCAGCTTGATCAACGTCGAAGCTGTAAGCGTCTTTCATTGAAAATTCACGACCACGCATCAAACCAAAACGTGGGCGAATTTCATCGCGGTACTTCGTTTGGATTTGGTAAATGTTTTTTGGAAAATCTCTCCATGATTTTAATTCATGGCGTACGTAATCTACGACCGCTTCCTCGTGAGTTGCTGCCAAACAAAATTCGTGATTGTTACGATTTTTGAATTTCAAAAGGCCTGCGCCCATTTCGTTCCAACGATTTGTTTCAGACCAAAGTTCTTTTGGATGAACAACCGGCATTAGAATTTCGATACAGTCGATTTTGTTCAACTCATCACGAATAATGTTTTCAAATTTACGAATCGCACGCAAACCCATAAATCCGTAAGAATAAAGGCCCGGAGAAAGCTTTTTGATAAAGCCACCACGAACCATCAATTTATGTGATGGAATTTCCGCGTCAGATGGAGCCTCTTTTAATGTAAATAAGTGTGTTTTGGTCCATTTCATAGATTCACCTCGATGCCGTAGGCTTTGATTTTACGATGAAGATAGCTGCGCTCAAGACCAATTGCTTCGGCCGTTTTCGAGATATTTCCACCGTTTTCTTGAATTTTCTTAATTAAATAATCTTTTTCAAACTCTGCGCGCGCTTCACGGAAAGTCGACATGTCTGAATGATCAGTCGTTACCGGAGTCGCATCTTTCTTGTCAACAAGACCTGCGAAACGTAAGTCATGCACGTCAACGAAATCAGACGGAGTCAGAATGTAAACGCGCTCGATAAAGTTTTTAAGCTCGCGCACGTTACCTGGCCAAGTGTGCTTCACCAAAAGCTTAATCCCTTGCTCAGAGATTGTTTTACGAAGCGAAGCCATTTGCTTCGCCACGATATCGCTGAAGTGAACCACTAACGAGTGAATGTCTTCAGGGCGATTGCGTAAAGGCGGCATCTGCAGAACATCAGCCAAAACTAAATTCGCGATTTCAGGGTGAATTTTATTATTCGCTTTCAAATTTTCTAAAGAAGCCGTCGTCGTCAATAAGATGCGAACGTCGCTTGAAAGTTCGTTTGATGTGCCAAAACGTTTGAATTTTTTTGTTTTCAAGTAATTCAAAAGTTTTTCCTGAAGAACAACTGGCATCTCTTCGATTTCTTCGATCACTAAAGTTCCACCTTGCATCAGTTCGATTTTTCCACGACGGGTTTTATCGATGCCTGGCAAAGTTCCTTTTTCGATTCCGAATAATTCGATCTCGATCAAATCTTGCGGCAGAGTGCTGCAGTTAATTTCAGAGATCGGACCACTTGCGCGTGAACTCATGTAGTGAATATTTTGTGAAACCAGCTCGCGGCCAGAACCCACTTCGCCTTCAATCAGCAAAGTATTTGAGTTTTGCGCCAATTGAGTTACTTTTTCGCGAATCTTTTGCATCACGCCTGATTCACCAACAAGGGCGATACTTTTGCGAAGTTTATTTAACAGCGCATTTTTTTCATCACGCTCTGATTTTAATCTAACAATATGATCAATCGCGATTGTCACTTTATCTAAAGACAACGGTTTTTCGATAAAATCCCAGGCCCCGATACGCGTCGCTTTGACAGCGGTTTCAATTGTACCGTGGCCTGAAATCATCACGAAAGTTGTTTCAGAATGCACAGGAACCGCTTGAGTTAAAACCTCAAGACCGTCCATTTTCGGCATCCAAATATCAAGGAAGCAGATATCAGGTTTGAAAGTTTTTAATACCTCTAAGCCAGAAGGTCCATCAGCTGCCACCATAACTTCAAAGCCGTCGTCTCGCAAACTTTCAGATAAAACTTCGCGAATAGGTCCCTCATCGTCGATGATCAAAATTTTCAATTTATTTTTAGCTGCATGAAGTTCCATATTGAACTCTCCTACTTCTTTGCGGGGTTTAACCCCGACTAACTTGTAACGGCTTCGATCGGAAGAACTGGCATTTCGATGTACATTTTTGTGCCCTGAGGAATGTTCTCGAGAGCCCGAATGACGCCGCTATGGTCTTCTATAATACTCTTCACGATAGGTAAACCCAGTCCAGTTCCTTTTTCTTTAGTTGAAAAATAGGGCTCGAAAACACGCACTCGGTCACGCTGAGGGATTCCCACACCATTATCGGATATCGAAATTTTAAGCACTTGGTGTTGCGTTTGGTACTCAGTTTTTATTTCAATCTTCGGGTGGGTAGCGTTTTGCACAGCAGCGATCGCGTTATCGATCAAATTCACGAAAACCCGCTTCATCTGATCGGGGTCAAACTTGAACTCAGGCAGTTGCGGCGCAAACAGCAAAGTGAATTCGATATTGGTATGCGATTCGACGTAGATCATCGCCGTTTGTTTCAAAACCTGGTTCATCTGCCCCGGAATCGTTTTCAGCTGTGGTAGTCGAGCGAATTGACTGAACTCGTTCACCAGAACACGCATATCATCGACTTGCGATACGATCATGCGAATCGAATCTTGAAAGGCAGGGTCTTGAATCTGAGCACCAAATTTTTTCGCGATTCTTTCGGCTGACAAACGAATCGGGGTCAGTGGATTTTTAATTTCGTGCGCAATTCTTCGCGCCACTTCAGTCCAAGCCGCCGCACGCTGAGCATTCACAATCGGAGTCATGTCGTCGAAGACCAGGATTCGGCCGATTTCTTCACCCGAATCGTTTTTCAAAATCGAAACGTGAATTGAAAGTGGAATCGTTTCTTTATCAACTAAGATTCGCACTTCTTTTTGTAAAGAAATCAGAGAGTTTTCTTGCATCGATCGAACGATACCCGCAAAAAGTCGGTAGTTTTCTTCGCTGACTAATGAACGGAAAGTTTTTCCGACGGCGTGAGTCTGATCAATTTGCAAAAGCTCGCAAGCTCGACGATTTGCCGTCGTGATGTGACCGCCCATGTCGACCGAAATGACTCCGGTACTTACGTTAGTTAAAATAAATTCAACATAACGCGTATACTGATTTGAATTGCGAATTGTTTGCTGAAGTTCAAGTTCAGAGGTCGAAAGATTTCCGATCATCTGATTGAAACTTCCGATTAAACTGTTAATTTCTTCGCTTCCCGATTCGATTTCAAGCTGGGTGTAGTCCCCGGTCGCAACCCGTTTGGTGGCACGTCCTAATTGCACCAACGGAATTGAAAGCTGCTTCGCTAAGTAAAAGCCGAACCAAACCGCAGCAAATAAAATCACCAACGTCATTACGATCAACATAATGAAATAGATCGACTTCAAAGGGTATTCGACGATCGAATTGCTATGGAATTCTTGGTACGCGCCAACGATATCATCAAATTTCGAGCCTGGAGTTAGGTTTAAAAACTTAGTGATAACAAGAACTCCGCGGTCTTTCTTTTTATCTAAAGGAACCATCACACGCAGTAAATTGTAGTCTCCGAAGATTTGAATTGTACTGGCTTCGTCACGCTCAGAAAATCCGCGCTCGAGAAACTCGATATTCAGGTTAGGTACAACATCTGAATTGAGGTCTTCATCTTGCGCCACGACTCTTGGACTTAATAGATCGTGGTAATATTCAATCGCATCAAGTTGGTATTGCTTACGGATGCGCTCGAGACTTCCTTGAATGGTATTGGCCGCAAGACCCCTTTTGTTCAAATCTTTGGTCGCAATCCGCGCAAATTCATATCCCCGTTTTTTTTCATTGCTAATAAATGTATCAATAACTTCAGAGGCATTTCTTAAAATAGAAAGCATTCGTTGCGAAAACCATTTCTCGAAACTGCTATTCAAGTAGAACACAGAGATAATAAAGACAAGCAATGTTGGAACAACCGAAAATGAAACGAAAGAAATAATCAACTTGGACTTCAAACTGGATCCGAAAATCTTTCCACGCCTTTCGATGAAAACTTTAACGACGTTACGGAAAATCAAAAACAGTAGAAGTAAAACTAGGATCAGATTGACGTTAACAAGACCAATGAAAAACAAAACATAAGACGACGGAAGATTTTGTCCTGAACGAAAAATAAAGACTTCGACGCCAATTAAAAAGGCCAAAAGTATCGAAATTGAAAAAATCGATAGAATTTCGCGTTTTCTTTTACGAAGTTCTTCGGCTCTTTCTTTTCGGGCTTTTGGCTGTTGATTGGCGATCTTGTTCATCTCGCCTTATTTTTTTCTAATTTCCTTCAGAAGGCCAATCATTTCGACAACTGTTTGGGCAGCGTCACGGCCTTTATTGCCATGTTCTCCACCGGCGCGAGCAAAAGCTTGCTCTTCATTCTCGGTAGTTAGAACGCCGAATCCGATTGGTTTTTTATAATCCATCATCAAAGTTGTGCAAGCACGCTCAACACTTCGGCAAACTTCTTCGTAATGAGTTGTATCTCCACGGATAACGGCACCCAAAGCAACAGCTCCGTCAACTTTATGAGAGTCGAATAAAACTTGAATTGTGATTGGAATTTCGATCGCTCCCGGCACATGAACCGAATAGACTTCAGCTCCGAACTCTTCTAAAAACTCGAGGGCCGCTTCTTGAAGTTTAAGCGTTACTTCTTCATTAAAACGCGACGTAACGACCGCGATTTTATAAGGTTTACCTAATTTTGCGACAGCTGCTTTTTTAACAGGCTTTAAGGCTTTCTTTTTCATAGATTGTTCTTTCTGCGGTAATCGATCAAATCAGCAATCGTTCCCATTTTAATATTAAATTTCGCGGCAAATTTTTTCAGGTCAGGAACTCGCGCCATCGTTCCGTCATCGTTGATCACTTCACAAATTACGCTGGCTAAGTTCAAACCTGCTAAACGAGCTAGATCAACGCTGGCCTCGGTGTGACCATTGCGACCCAATACTCCTTCGGGGTGAGCTCGCAATGGAAATATATGTCCGGGACAAATCACATCACTGGGCTTGGCATCCGGGCGAGAGGCTACTTCAATCGTACGCGCACGATCAGCAGCCGAAATTCCAGTCGATACTCCGGTGCTGGCCTCGATACTAAAAGTGAAAGCCGTTTCGGTTGAACCTGATTTATGTGAAGGCGAGCGCATCATAGGTAGTTGAAGTTTTTCAATTTGCACCGCCGACATTGCTAAGCAAATTAAACCGCGCGCTTCTTTCGCTAGGAAGTTTACAGCCTCTGCCGTAATAAAATCTGCAGCTAAAATCAAATCACCTTCATTTTCACGATCTTCATCATCAACCAAGATAACGAATTTTCCGGCTTTAAAATCAGCAACAATTTCTGGGGTCGAATTCATGGCGTTGGCCCTTCATGCTTTTGGCTGCTAATATAAGCTTTCGCCAAATAATCTGATTCAATATTGAGATATTGTCCCGATTGATAATTTTTTAAATTAGTCTTTTGAATAGTTTCAGGAATCAAACAAACTTCAATGAAGTTAGCTTGTGATTTTTTTTGAACTTCGTTGACCGTAAGACTAACTCCATTCAAGCACACAGAGCCTTTTTTCCAGAAAAATCCAATCAAACGATCTGGAATTTCGATTTGCATCTGCCAACATT
>JACCDQ010919002.1_pt1 | contig 10096 bp, 9 predicted proteins | sample 7446031 | NCBI WGS metagenome assembly JACCDQ01 (sample SAMN15323442, study PRJNA562643) | freshwater metagenome | isolation source: river surface water | place: USA:Blue River Watershed | collected 2017-08-17 | reverse complement strand
TTGATTCGTTTTGCGCTGGCGCGCGGGCTGGGTGGCTTGGTGCGTCTGCGTGAAACGGTGGAAACCCTGGGAACCGACGCGGCGAATACCTCTGAACTCGCCATCAAGCATGCGCCAATTGAAATCCAGCGTCTGGTGGATATGGTCAACCAGGCCGCAACCCTGGTGCGTGAGCGCGAGATCACCCGCCGTGCGCTGAACCAGCGTACGGCTCAGTTGCAGGACCACATGGAGCAACTGGCTGCCATATTTGCGCTCTCGCCTGACGCTTTCGTCACTTTTGACCGTGGTCTGCGGGTGAAGCAGGTGTCGCCATCCTTCACCCGCATGACCGGTCTGGCGGAGACGGCCGTCACCGGGCTACACGACGCTGAGTTCACTGTCATGTTGGCTGACCTGTGTATCAGCACGGCGCGTTATCGCGGCACTCAGGAAATGGCTGCTCAATTGAAACTGAAGCCGACGCCAGTCATGGAGCTGGATTGGGACTCCATCGAGTTGAAAGTTCCCAAGGGACGGGTGGTCGAGGTGGCATTGCGACTCAGCGATACCGAGTTCATGTCACAAGTTCTGTACCTGCGTGACGTGACGCGGGAAGCAGAGATCGATCGTATGAAAAGTCAGTTTTTGGAGATGGCCGCCCATGAACTTCGCACGCCGCTGACCAGTGTATTGGGTTATGCCGAGGTGCTTCTGGCCCAAAAATTTGATGAAGTCATCCAGCGCGAGATGCTGGAGACGATTTATCGCCAGACTCAAGTGGTCACGTCCATCATCAACGAGTTGCTTGATCTTGTTCGTATCGATTCCCAGCGCGGGCAGGACTTCAAGGTGGAAACCATTCTGTTGTCGGAGGTGGTCGACGGAGCCGTCCTCGCCTTCAAGCCGTCCGCTGGCCGCGCTTCGCCCGTCATACGTCAGGTCGACACCCCATCGCGCGTCAGCGGGGACCGTAGAAAGCTGGGCCAGGTCATCACCAACCTGATCTCTAATGCCTACAAGTATTCGCCCGGTGGTGGGGAGGTAAGTATTGCTTATCCAATGGCGTGGAACGAGGACAAGCGCTTACTGGGTGTTGAAGTGCGCGACCATGGCATTGGCATGACAGCGGAGCAGCAGGCCCGCTGTTTTGATCGCTTCTACCGGGCCGATGTCTCTGGCAACATCCCGGGTACTGGCTTGGGATTGTGCATCGTCAAGGAAATCATGGAGCTGCATGGTGGGCGAATTGACTTGCAAAGCGCCATCGGCCAGGGTACAACGGTCACGGTCTGGTTGCCCGAAGTGGTGGCCATTGATGCCTCGGGGAATGAAAATTCGGCGCCTGAGCTATAGACGCTTTTCACTTGGCTGGTTGAAAGCTTTGGCAATGAATCTAAACTCGCAACCTCTTACTAAATTCCATTTTTTTACCAACGCATCATGACCCAATCCCCGGCCGCTCTGCACACCTCCAACATCACCTCCTTGCCCCTGCTGGCGCGCGGCAAGGTGCGCGACAACTATGCGGTGGGTGAGGACCGCATTCTGATGGTGGCCAGCGACCGCATCAGCGCTTTTGACGTCATCATGGGCCAGCCCATCCCGGGCAAGGGCGCGTTGCTGACCCAGATGGCACTGTTCTGGTTTGACAAGCTGGGCCCGAATGGTTTGAACATCTGCCCGATCCATCTTACGGGTGAAGCGCCTGAGAGTGTGGTGACGAAGGCAGAAGTGCCTCAGGTGGCGGGCCGCTCCATGCTGGTCAAACGCCTCAAACCCATTCTGGTCGAGGCCGTGGTGCGCGGTTATCTGGCGGGCAGCGGCTGGAAGGAGTACCAGGAAAGTGGCGCTGTGTGTGGCGTCAAATTGCCTGCTGGTCTGAAAAATGCCAGCAAACTTCCCGAGCCGATCTACACCCCGGCGGCGAAAGCTGAAATGGGCGATCATGACGAGAACATCACCTTCGAGAAAACCGTGGCAATGATCGGTGCCGATCTGGCCGGGCGCATCCGGGACGTCAGCATCGCGCTGTACAAGGCGGCCAGTGAAATCGCCGCCACCAAGGGCATCATCATTGCGGACACCAAGTTTGAATTCGGCCTGGATCGGGACGGCACCCTGGTGCTGATGGACGAGGTGCTGACGCCTGATTCGTCGCGGTACTGGCCGGCCGAGAGTTATGTGGAAGGCGTCAACCCCCCCAGTTACGACAAGCAGTTCCTGCGTGACTGGCTGGAAACCGCCATGGTGGCAGGCCAGCCCTGGAGCAAAAGCCCGCCGGCTCCGCACTTGCCGCGCGAAGTGATCGAGAAAACCGCTGCCAAATACCAGGAAGCGTTGACGCGGCTCACAGCGGCTTAATTGAGCGCCATGCTCAATTGACGACGGTACCGGGAGACCAGTACCTCCTGAGGGTCTTCCTGGATTTGTGCCTTGCCCAGGACCTCGATGCCACCAGCTGTCTTGCCGCCATCCTGAGCACTTGCTTTGGGTTTGGGAGGTGTCAGTAGCTCGAGGATCGCCACAAAGGCCTTGCGCGGGGCCTCGTCAGCCCATTTTTTGTCACGCAAGATGATTTCCAGCAGCTCGTCCATGGCGGCGGTCCACTCTCCGACGGCCATCAACAGCTGGGCCTTGGCGAAGCGGGTATCAAAGTCCCGTTTGTTCTGGGCGATTTTTTCGTCAAACTGTTCGCCTGTCCAGCTCGCGTAAGGGCCGGTGGAGGCAGACTGGATGGCCTTGAGCCATTGCGACAGGGCCTCAAACCGCAGCTGACGCGGAATCTCGGTGAGTTTGGAGGCCAAAGTGGCTTCAGCCTCTTCCACACCGCCCAATTCCAGCAGCAACTTGATGTAATCAAAACGGGCGTCGTCGTTGCCCGGGTCGGCCGCCAGCGCATCGGCCAGTTTGGCCAGTGCCGCTTCAGGGTCCCCCGCCTGCAACAGTTCCTGGGCCGCCTCGGCCTCCGCGTCGGCCGTCAATTCACCTTCGCTGGGCAAATGTTTGTCCAGAAAGCTGCGAATCTGGATGGCCGTCTGCGCACCCATGAACCCGTCAACGGGTTTGCCATCGCGCATCAGGATGCAGGTGGGAATGCTGCGAATGCCAAAAGCCTGGGCCAACTGCTGTTCTTCGTCGGAGTTGATCTTGACCAGCGCGAAGCGGCCCTGATAATCGGTTTCGAGCTGTTCCAGAATGGGCCCGAGTGACTTGCAGGGTCCGCACCAAGGCGCCCAAAAGTCGATCAGGATCGGCGTGTTCATGGAGGCAGCAATGACCTCGGTTTCAAAATTTTGGATGGTGACATCAATCATGGTGCGCTTCGCTTAGGTCAAACGTAAAATTCGGATATGAACTCAATACAAATCGGTGTTCTCATGGGCTCCAGCTCCGACTGGGACACCATGCAGCACGCAGTCCACATTCTCCAACAGTTTGGCATCTCCTACGAAGCAAGGGTGGTCTCGGCGCATCGAATGCCCGATGACATGTTTGCCTATGCGGAGACTGCGGTCGGCCGTGGTCTCAAGGCGATCATTGCCGGCGCTGGCGGCGCTGCCCATCTGCCAGGCATGCTGGCAGCAAAAACCACGGTGCCGGTGCTGGGCGTGCCGGTGGGCAGCAAACACCTGAGCGGCGTGGATTCCCTGCACAGCATTGTGCAGATGCCCAAGGGCATTCCAGTGGCCACCTTTGCCATTGGCGCGGCAGGGGCTGCCAATGCCGCTTTGTTTGCGGTGGCCATGTTGGCCAACTCCGATATCGTGTTGCGTGCCAAACTGGAAGACTTTCGTGCCGAACAAACCCAGATGGCGCGTGGCATGACGCTGCCCCCCAAGTTATGAACAGCCCGACCCTGTTACCGGGTGCCACCGGCCTGAATGGAAGCGGCCAGCAGACCACGCTGGGCGTGATGGGTGGCGGCCAGTTGGGACGCATGTTTGTGCAAGCGGCCCAGGCCATGGGTTATTTCACGGTGGTGCTCGACCCCGATGTGGTCAGCCCCGCCGGGCTGGTGAGCCATTACCACATCAAAACCGACTACCTGGATGAACAGGGACTGACGCAGCTGTTGCAACGCTGCGCCGCCGTGACCACCGAGTTCGAGAACGTACCGGCGCCTGCCCTGGTGACCCTCGGCGCTGCGCGACCAACTGCACCCAGCGCTGACGCCGTGGCCATCGCGCAGGACCGCATCAAGGAAAAAGCCCATCTGGCCCGTGGTGGCGTACCCGTGGCACCTTATGCGGTGATTGAAACTGCCGCGCAACTGGCGGCCGTGCCTGACCCGCTGTTGCCCGGTATTCTGAAAACTGCCCGCTTGGGTTATGACGGCAAAGGCCAGGTGCGCTGCACTAGCCGTGCCGAGTTGGCGAGCGCCTGGGATCAGTTGAAAAATGTCCCCTGCGTTCTGGAAAAAATGTTGCCGCTGGCCGCCGAGTGCTCGGTGATTGTGGCGCGTGGCTGGGGTGGCAAGATGGTGCACTTCGCACCGCAGCTCAATTTGCATCGCGAGGGCATCCTGGCGGTGACCGAGGCTTACGCCGGCAATATGGCGCCAGCGCTGGCCGCTCAAGCGGTGGATGCCGCCAAAAAAATCGCGACTGAACTGAATTATGTGGGTGTCTTGTGCGTTGAATTCTTTGTTTTGACAGCAGGGTCACCCGAGAGCGACGCCATTGGTGCGCTGGTGGTCAATGAGATGGCGCCGCGCCCGCACAACAGCGGCCACTACACGCTGGATGCCTATGATGTGTCTCAGTTTGACCTGCAGGTGCGCACTCTGGCGGGTTTGCCCCTGACGCAGCCGCGCCAGCACAGTGCCGCCGTGATGCTGAATTTGCTGGGTGATTTGTGGGTGGATGGCGCGACGCCGCACTGGGACCAGGTGCTGGCCCTCCCTGGTGTTCATTTGCATCTCTACGGCAAGTTGAAAGCCAGCAAGGGCCGCAAAATGGGGCACTTGACGGTCACCGCAGCAACGCCCGATCAGGCACGGCGCACCGCGCTGGCTGCTGCCGCGGTGCTCGGCATTGCACCGTTTTGAAACGTTTTTTTGCGCGCTCTGCCATGATCTTGCCGGGTGATAGGTCTGAGTCGATAGCTGCTGCCGTGGACTGCATCCGGGGCGGTGGCCTGTTGGGGTTGCCGACCGAAACGGTTTACGGTTTGGCTGCTAATGCCGACGACGATCAGGCCGTGGCGCAGATTTTCCTGGCCAAAGGACGTCCGGCTGACCATCCGCTCATTGTGCATGTGGCGGATGCCAGTGCGGTGGCGCATTACGCTGCGGCCATGCCCGAATTTGCCAAGTTGTTGATCCAGGCCTTCTGGCCTGGCCCGTTGACGTTGATCCTGCGGCGACATGCCGGTGTGGCTAATGCGGCTACTGGCGGCAATCCCACGATCGGTCTGCGTTGCCCGTCCCATCCGGTGGCGCATGCTTTGCTGAAGGCCTTGATGAAGGATTCCGTGTGGGGCCTGGCCGCACCCAGCGCCAACCAGTTTGGCCGAGTCAGCCCGACCACGGCGGCCCATGTGCAGGGCGAGTTTGGCGATGACTTGCTGATTCTGGATGGTGGTTCCTGCAGTGTAGGCATTGAGTCCACCATCATCGATTGCACCCGTGGTGCGCCGGTGTTGTTGCGACCGGGTGCCATCACGCCAGAACAGCTGCAGGCGGAGTGTGGCTTGCGCGTGTTGTCGAAAGATGAATTAGATGCATCGTCCGCGCCTGCGCCCAAGGCCTCGGGCACACTGGACTCGCATTACGCACCGCGGGCGCGTGTGCGGTTGATGATAGCTGGCGACTTGCAGCGCGCGGTGGACGTGTTGGGCGCTGAGAAGCAAGGTTTGGCATCGAACGAAGGGCTCAGGGTAGCCATCTATTCGCGTTTTTGGTTGGAGCCATCCACCATACCTGTCCTTTACCGGCGCATGCCCGATGACGCCACTGCCACAGCGCAACAATTGTTCGCCGTGTTGCGCGAACTGGACGCGCAAGGGGTTAATGAAATTTGGATCGAAACCCCGCCCGCTGACCCCGCATGGGCTGGGGTGCGGGATCGACTACAACGCGCAGCGGGCTGACCGCGGCGCCTTGTTGCGGTTGGATCAGCCTGTCTCAGTGGTACTTCAGCTTCATCACCAATATGGCGCTTGCGAGCACCAGCGTGACGAGATTGGCAATAACCACCGGCCAGGCTTCCAGCAGCAGGCCATAGACAAGCCACATCGCTACGCCCAACGTAAACGCGCTGTACATGCCCAGCGAGATGCCGCGTACATCCTTGGTCCGAAAAGTGTGGATGGCCTGGGGTAAAAAACTGGCGGTGGTCAGCACGGCGGCAAGGCTGCCGATCAGGTCGGTGAGAGTCATGGTTTTGAAGTGAGTGTGCGGATGCGCATGCGCACATCACTGGGAAGGATTGTCCATCACGACCCAGTCAATCAAGGCGTCCAGCGCCGGGCGAACCGCACCCGCATTGGGGTGATTGATGATCGCCACCAACACGTAACGCTTGCCGCTGGCCGCATGCACATAACCTGCCAGCGCCGTCACTTCCTTCAGGCTGCCGGTTTTGAGATGTGCGCTGGCGTTGCCAGCCCGGCTGCGTTTGAGGGTGCCGTCTACGCCCACCAGTGGCAACGAAGACATCAGCTCTGGCATGGTAGGTGAGGCATAAGCCACCTGGAGTAATTGCCCTAACTGTTGCGCGCTGATGCGGTTTTGGCGCGACAGGCCGGAGCCGTTGTCAATCAGAGGCACGTCGCTGGCGCTGATGCGACGCTGCCACCATTGGCGCACAGCCTCCCGGGCCGATTCCGGCGTGGCGGGCGCGGGCAGTCCAAGCGTCAGAAATATCTGCTGCGCCATCACGTTGTTGCTGAACTTGTTGACGTCCCGGATCAGTTCCGCCAAGACAGGCGAGGTGATCTCAAACGTGGCGGGACCCTGGAGTGCCCTGCCGTTACGCACCGTGCCTGTGAGCAATCCACCCATGCTGCGCCACAAGCCCTCAATGGCACGGGCGTTGTAACTGGCGGGGTCGGCATAGGCGACGGGCCATGATTTTTCGCCGCAACTTGCGGCGTAATTCCCGTTAAACCGGATACCCGACGGGTCAGAAAAATCTGCCTGGAGGTTGGCACGGTAATCGCCGCAGGCACCGTTTGTACCAGACTTGCCGGAAGTCAACGGTACGCTGGTCTGCAACCTGACACCCCACAGCGGGGGGTCATATTGCACGCGAGCGATGTTGGCCTGCGGGTCGGGCGCAAACGTCATCACGATGGATTTGAAGTTGATCAGCAGGGCATCAGGGGCGGCGTTGTAGGGGCGCAATGGCTCGCCATCAAACTCGGCTGGGTCGGATGTCGGCAGCTTGAAAGCGCTGTTGTCCACGATGATGTCGCCGGCGATGGTATGAATCCCCAAACCCTGCAAACGACGCAGCAGCAACCAGAGCTTTTCCATGACCAGTTTGGGGTCACCCTGACCCTGGATAGTCACATTGCCTTGCAGCACGCCATGAACAACCGGACCGTCTACCCAGACCGGGGTGCGCCAGCTGTAGGCCGGCCCGAGCAGGTCGAGTGCGGCAAAGGTTGTGACCAGTTTCATGACCGATGCAGGGTTCATGGGCTGACCGGTGCGGTGGCTGAGGCGTGGCGCGTTGCCACCATTTGCCTCCATCACTAGCATGGTGACGGCGTCGGCCGGCACCCTGGCGCGGTTCAAAGCTGTCAAAACCGGGATCGGTAACGCTTGCGCCAGGGCGTGAATGCAGAAAAGGTTGCCCAACAGGCAGAGCACGGCGCGTGCAACGAATGGTGTATTGAGCATGAATGGCTTCATATTTGCATTATGAAGCGCGATTCATGGATTGGGTCTATGGATTGCGCCGGTATCCGGACGGTCACGATAATTCCTTGCTCGAGCCTCAGGATGCGGATGCGGATGCGTGGAGGTTGAATATTGAAAAATGAGACAAAAAATGAAACGGCAAGAATGCCGGAAAGGGCAGCAAAATGAGAATCATTGGTCAAGACCGCTGGTGCCCGGAGTGCCCGGTCTGGGGCGACGACGGCATTTTGCTTCTCGTCGGGATGCGCAGGTGGCCCCTCACGCGAATTTGGCTCGATCCAGCGCGTCGATATCGAAACCGGCAAGTTCGAGATTCTGTATGACAGGATCGGCACGAACAAGATCTGCGATCCCAGCGCCCTGGTGTTCGACGCCCATGGCGACTTCTTGTTGACCTACCCTGGCAAGTCGCGCCATCGTGACGCGGACCGAGGCAGTATGTCTTGCGCGAAAGCCGAGGGATCAATGGTTCGCGAAGTGATTTTTCCGATGAACAACAAGCCCTATGGCATCGGTCTTTCACCCGATGACCAGATGCTGTTTGTAGCCGAAACGGAGACAGGACCTGGTGGAAGCGATCCGCAACATCTGCGTTGCCACGCTCAATCGCGGTGGCATCACCGTCTGCTCGCCGAATGGCGGGCCGGTCGAGTTTGCTCCGGTTCCGGGCGACACCCATTTCACCAACGTTTGCTTTGGCGCACCCGGTGGCTGCAAGGCTTATGTGGCGCAATCCTATGCGGGCAGGTTGATCGAAATCGAGTGACCACGCCATAACGGCTGATCATGGACGGCGATTCTTTCAACCCCACCTTTGATGCTCGCTAATATTTGAATGGCTGTGTCCAAGCGGGGTAGGTTGGCAGATGCGTCGCTTTTGTCGAGCAAAGATCAATGTGATGGCTAACAGTATGGCTAAATTGCTTTCAAGGACCCAGAAAGCAAAATGGGCTAACTCGCATGTTGAGCTAACCCATTGATTTATATGGTCGGAATGAGAGGATTCGAACCTCCGACCCCTTCGTCCCGAACGAAGTGCGCTACCAGGCTGCGCTACATTCCGATTGGCTACTCCGACACGTCAGGACTGACGCTCCAGCAGCTGAGCTGCTAATTGTATCAAACACTGCCTGTGCGCATTGTCGGGTAACTGCCCGGCAGCACTGATGGCGCGGCGCGCTTCCGCGGCCGCCGCCTGGCGTGCCACCTCCAGCGCGCCTGTGGCTTGCACAATGGCTACCACCTGATCAATCAGTTCAAGCTTGCCGGTTTCGATGGCACCTCGAATCAGTTCACGTTCGCTTGCATTGCCGCGTTGCATTGCTGCGATCAAGGGCAATGTTGTTTTGCCTTCCCGCAGGTCGTCACCAAGGTTTTTTCCCATGACAGCAGCATCGCCGGTGTAGTCCAACACGTCATCAATGACCTGAAACGCTGTGCCCAATGCCTGCCCGTAGTTGGCACAGGCAGTCTCGATTTCGGGGTTGGCGTTGGCCAGAATGCCACCGACACGCGCGCTGGCCTCAAATAGTTTGGCAGTTTTCGAGCGGATCACTTGCAGGTAGCCGGTTTCATCCAGCGCGGCATTGTGCATGTTCATCAACTGCATCACTTCGCCTTCGGCAATGATGTTAGTGGCGTCGGCCAGCACTGCCATGATGCGCATGCTTTGTGCATCAACCATCATCTGAAAGGCGCGGGAATATAAGAAGTCGCCCACCAGAACGCTGGCCGGGTTGCCGAAGGTTTCATTGGCAGTGGCGTTGCCACGGCGCAAGGACGAGTCGTCCACCACATCGTCATGAAGCAGGGTGGCAGTATGGATGAACTCCACCACGGCGGCCAGGTTGAAACGCTGTGTGCCCTTGAAGTCGAGTGCGCCACAGATTAGTAAAAGCAAGGCGGGGCGCAAGCGCTTGCCGCCCGCAGAGATGATGTAACGCGACACCTGCCCCACCAGTGGCACTCCCGAGTCGAGACGCTGGGCAATGACCAGGTCAACCTCGCGCATGTCCTGCGCGATGATCGCCATGGAGTTGGATTTGTTGGTGTGTGTGGCGTGCAAGACAATGGCCCGGTTAGATGCACGGATTATAGAAAGTCGGCGCGCTGCTTTTGTTTCACCACGGGGCGGTCTTTCCGGGGATTTACTGGCCATGAACTTTGTGTGATAATACCCGGCTCTGCGAAAATTCGTTTGCAGGGTTAATCTTTGAAGAGGTCAATATGTACGCGGTCATAAAAACC
>JACCDQ010463120.1_pt1 | contig 10096 bp, 5 predicted proteins | sample 7446031 | NCBI WGS metagenome assembly JACCDQ01 (sample SAMN15323442, study PRJNA562643) | freshwater metagenome | isolation source: river surface water | place: USA:Blue River Watershed | collected 2017-08-17 | reverse complement strand
GTATCAAGTACATCACAAAAAACACCTTTAAAAAATTATAACTTAATTGATGAAATTAATGAAAAATTTACTAAATTATCATACACGTTAAGTGATTTAACATATAATTGTAGTTTATTTATTAAGTATAAAGAAGAATTTATACTTAATAAATTTAATGAGAAATTTGCTAATGAATATGATTTATTATATTATAAATTTAATACCTTTAATTTATATAATAATACTATTATATTAAAGAATATATATACGAATCTAGAAATATTTTACATAGATAAGAAATTAAAAGATTATGGATATAATTTAGTAGATGAAATTTTAGTAGATTATAAAAATAAGATTTTTTATATTCATTCAGAACAGATTTATTTTATCCAAGATATTTCTGATAATGATAAGTATATAGATTACCAATTTTTTATATATGATAAATATCAATTTCTAGACAAAGGATTAATTCAATTTAATCCTTTAAAAAATATTAACACAAAAAATTGTTCAAAATGTCCATTTAAAGCTATTTGCAATATGTGATAAATGCAACAATTATAAAAATAAGGAGATAGAAAAATGAAGACCCTTAGTTTTGGTTCTTTTCCTTTAGTTCATCTTGATAAAAGAGATAGACAATGTATCGATTCTTATATGATTAAAAATTTTGCAAAATTATTAGTTATGTCAGCAACAATGGGAAATACTACAAATGGAGCTAGAAAATATAGAACACCAAGCGTAATATTAAATGCTTTAAAAGGAAACCATACAACAGGTAATAGAATTCTTCCAAATGAAGATACTATGAATGATAATATTAGAGCATTTCAAGCATTTAAAGAAATTTATAATGCGATTGGTAAAGACCCTTTTTATAGAGATAATATTGTATATCCAATTTATATTGAACAAAAATCTGAATCAATAAATGCTTCACACGGTTTAAATATTAATTATGATTATGATTTTTTATTATTAACTAATGACTTACAAAAACATCAATCTTTAGATGAATTAACTTACAATGATGATACAACTTTATCATTTTTACTTTTAAAAGATTTATTATATCCTTTAACAAAATTACAAAATTTTGAAAGAATGGATAGAAAAGAAATAGAAGACAAAAGAGATTTAAGAATGAATTTTGTTAAATTCTTAGAACATTCTAAAAGTAAAAAGATGGATCCAATTATTGTTTTTGAAAAAATAATTCAATCAGTTGGAAAAACATTAAGCACTAATAGATTAGATAGAACCTCAATAGATAGAAATACCCTTCTTAATAAATTTGTAGATACTTTACATAGTTCAACGAGTAAAGAAACTAATGATAGATTCAATACTAATTTTAGAAATATGTTTAATAAAGATGGTCAATTAATGTCTGCCTCTAAATTGATAAATTTAACATTTACTCAAATTGGAGATTTTACAACTGAACCAGAAGATAGTTTAGATGGTTATAATGATAATTATTTAAAAAGACAATTTAATTTTACAAAAACTCAAGAATTTACAAGTACATTACAAGTATTAGATTCATTATTAGAATTTAATTCATTAACGATTGCTGATGCTTATAAAGACGCTAATACAATATCTAATAAGATTGACTTAAAAACTGAAGAGGGAACTTTTACAGTTGATATGGATTCTTTTTATAATAATTTAAATAGTATTTATTTTCCAGATTTTATAAAAGATGTTTCTGATCAAATTCAAGCTCAATTTGATTTTATAAATAAATTTGACCCAAGTAGTATGAAAAATTATGATGTAAATAATGTAAATGGTAATGCACGTACTAATAAATTATGGTTAAATGAAAAAAATCAATTACAAGCAACATTAGATTTATTAAATGAATATATTGCTTATAGTAATGATCCACATTCTAATAAACCTGGTTTAATTATTATGCATCATGATGCAATTAAGAAACAATATACTCCTGGTTTTAATGATAATGAAAGATATTCTGGAGTTATGTTAAATGGTTTTAATAAATTATTTATAGAAGATAGTTTATTTAATTTTCATGCAACAAATGATTACAGTGATTTATATAATAAAATTACAAGTACTGTTCCAAGTAAATCAATGTTATTAAAAGATGCTAATGTTTTTATAGATAATTTAACTAATGGTAACAATTTAACTAAAATGGTTAATTATTTACAACAAGCAATTAGTAATCTAGATAATAATATAAATAATAGTATTGCTGCGTTTAATGCAACTACTATTAATAATACTGTTAATGCTGTAAATAGTACTAATACTAATATTAATTTACTTGATTTCCAAAAAGCATTTTCATTTATACATGCAGATATTGTTAATTTTACAAATAAACAAAATGGTGAATTATTCGCATCATTTATACAAAATAATAAATCTTTATTACAAAATGTAAATGAATTTATAACAATGGAGCATAGTAATCCAAAATTACAAGATAATGATTTATTTAAAACTTGTGAAATGTCTTTAAAAGAATTAGTTGTTGAATTAGTATATTATATTAAAACAAAAATTACTAATTCAAATTTAAGTCAAGAAGCTTTAAATACTATTGATAAATTCTTTAAAAACTTTGAAGTTAGTGTTTATAATATTTTTGATAAAAGAATTACAAAAAAGATTATAAAAGATTATAATTCAATGAATGAAACTAATTTTGTAAAATCGAATGATAATATAATAAATCAAAATCCAATTCTTAAAAAAATTATAAGTGACCAAAATGGTTTATCAAATTTAAAAACATTTATTTTAACTGAACAAGTTTTAATAGATTTTTATGATATAACTTATTATTTTGATTCTTTAAAATACAAACACGGAATTATAAAAAATATAGTTCAACGTTTAAATAATAAAGAAAATAAAATTAATAGAGCGTTAATTAGATTAGGTTTAGATAATTGTCCTGTATTTATTATTGGTAATAGTAATAATATTTATCTTAAAATGCCAGATTTTTTAAGTTTAACTAATAGTAGCTTCTTTCAACAAATTAGAAAAGAAGATTTAAAAAATAGTTGTAGATTAAAAGGTTTGTATAATATGTGGGATGAAAAAGCTATGTATGATTACATTAGTACTTTCAAACGTACAAATATTGTTCCATCAAATGCATTTAGAGGCAACTCAGGTAATTTAAATAGTTTGGCTACAGTAAGAGCTGAAATAGATAAACTACAAAAAATAAACCAAAATACTAATGATAAAAAAATTAGAGAAAGAAATAAAAATCTAATTAATAAATATAATGCTCAAATTAAAAAACATGACGAAATTATGAATCAAAATAGGCATACAAATAGTATGATTAATAGATCGGTTAATAATCCACTAAATCATTTAAATAATTTAAATAGGCTTAATGGTACTATAGATCAAAATAATAATACTAACAATGGTAATACCGGTTATAATAATAATAATAATGCTAATAATGCTAATAATGCTAACAATGGTTATAACAATAATCAAAGATTTAATAGATTTAATAACTTTAATCTAAGAAATAATTAGAAAAAATAATAGAAACATAAAAGGAAAAATTATGGAAAGAACTATATTTAATGTAAAAGAATTTAATAAAAGTATGAATAAATTTCATAGTTCAAAAGTTCTTGAAGAGAATGAAAGAGTTGATAATTATTTATCAAATAAACAAATGTTTAACGAAAGTATTATGGAAATTAAAATGGAAAAAGATGCAAACTTTTTACATAATTTATCAGATATTTATATGAGAGACAAAATTAGTAATTTACAAGAAGAAAATGAACAATTATCTGCAAGTAATATTAAAAATCCATCTCAAGAAACTACTAAAAAAATTGAAGAGAATCAAAAAGAAATTGTAAAACTTTCTGAAGATGTAAATGATTGGAATGTAATATTTGAATCTGTTTTCTATGATACTCAAGATTTATATATTGAATTAAATGAAAGTGCTGCGTTTTATGCTCCAACAGTATATTCAAAAAAATTAGGAAGATTCAATAGTAGATTTAAAACTGAAATGAATCCACTAACAGAAGCTGAAGAAATTAATCTTTATAAAACTACATTTACTAAAAATATTGAAAATAACTTTAGTAAACCAATTGAAGAAGGTACTTTCAATGAGAAATACTCTAATGAGATTAAATTAATTTTAGAAAGTATGACAAATAATAATGTTAAATTAAAAGATATTGATGTAGAAATTTTATCTAAATATGCAATCTTTGAAAATATTGTTATCAATGAAATTAAAAGAGTTTTAATTCCAGATTCAATTGAAGAAAGTGTAGTTGAATTTGCTAATAGTGCAGATCCAGATTATTTTGAAACATTTGATAGAAATGTAAATAGTATTAATACTGATATTGAAAACAAATGTAAATGTTTAGGTAATTTACTTGCTCCAAAAATGTTTAAAGATGCTGCTCAAGATGAATTACCACTAGATCCAGAATTATTAAGAGGGTCAGGAAAAATTATAATTATCAAAAAATCATTCACAAATCCAATGGATTCTACTATTGATCCATTAGATACGATTGAAGCTCCAAATACTATGGACGTAATGGATCCAGAAACTAATCAATTTATGTAATAACATAGCTCTATGTAACAACATAGCTCTATGTAATAACATAACAATTTGTATAATATGCATTTTTCGCATATTATACAAAAAATTAATATACAAATGAAATCTTAAAACAATAAACAATAAATACAAAAAGTAAAATAAAAAGGAATAAATCTTATGATAAATTCAGAAGAAACTAGTGGGTCAACATTATCTACTACAGCGAAAAAAATGCCAGAAGAATTTCAATACGTATTAACACGTTTAAATAATAATGTTAATTTATTTAATACATTAAAAGCCCTTTTACAACAAGATTTAAGTAGAATGGTACAAATTGGTATGGGTCATCAAACATATTGTAACTTTTTAAGAGTTCCAAATGAACAAAATTTTGTAACTAAATTATTAAAAGTATATGGTTTAAATGAAAAACAACTATTAAAAGCTTTTGGTGAATTAGGTTATGATAAAAACATTAATAAAATGTATGTTGTTGAAATTTATCAAGTACTATCTTTAACTTATTGGATTGGGTTAGAAAAAGATGATAGAGATTTAAGATTCTTTGCTATATCTTTTATGGCAGCAAGATTATTTAATGGTAGATTGAAAAGATTTTACCCAAATGGTCCAAATGGTTGTAATGAAGAAATAGCAAATTATGTTTTAAATAATATATTAAATAATAATAGTGTATTTAAAAAATATAGATCACCAGTTATGCTAATACTACAGTATTTTGCTCCAACTATGGATCAAAAATATGCTGAAGAAATAAAAAATGATCCAAATAATAAAAATAGAGGGTTAAAAATATTAATGAATCAATTACATGCTAGAATTTTTCAAGCATTTAAAGTTACAAGTAGACATTATTATCAAGCTTATCAAGATGGTAATAAAGAAAGTTTACAAAGTAATATTCATACTTTTTCAGATAATAATAAAGTTGAGAAATATGAAGGTTTTGATAGTAATATTAGTAAATTGGCGGATACTATTGTTAAAGGTTTAATGTTTAAAAAGAAACCTTTAGGTGATAAAAATATAGAAATACTAAAAAATAAATTTGGAATATCAGATAAAGTAACTAAAAGTATAATGGATTTTATTCACAATGATGAAGATGATGAAATTATTAGAGAGTATTATGAGTATTTATTAAGAGCTTTAAAATTATCAGATGTTGAAAAAATATGTTCTTTACATATTATGTATATAACTAATGAAATAGTTGGTGCAAAAGGTAGAGATGTTAATATTGTTCAACTTAAAGATAAAACGGATATTCTTATCAAAAATATTTTTAATAAAATACAATTTACATCAAGACATGCAACACAATTAATTAAATTAAGAAAAGTTTTAATTAGTTTAATTATATTAAAAATGAAAGAACAACTTTGTACAAAACAAAAAGATTTTTTACTTGAATAAAATAAATTAAGGAGATAACTAAATGGCTGGTACGTATAAAGAATTATATGAAAAAGGTCTTTCTGAGTTTTTAGATAAAGCTATAACTCAGAAATCGGAAATTACAAAAATTGCTTATAAAAATACAACATTTGGTTACCTTTATAATTATAATCCTCATATAAATGGATTCTTTTATGTTTTTATGGAACCTGGTAGTTGGGAAGAAGAATATCCAGGTGGTCCAGTAGAAGGTTTTTTATTAAATGAAACTGGTGCATCCGAAGATGGTCTATTTAAAAGATTTAGAGACAATTGTGGAATGTTAGCTTATGATATAGATATACCTCAATTAAATATGGAATACGAAACATATAGTTCTAGAAATAAAAATCTAAATTATGCTACAAAAACAAATCTAATGGGTGATTTCAGTATTAAATATTTAGAAACAAGTGATATGAAATGTATAAGATATCAAAGTTCTTGGATTCAATATATTGATGCTTTAAAGAAAGGTTATTTAGGACCAGCTCCAGAAACATCAACAGATCTTGGTGAATTTATTCCAACTCCTTATTATAATAGTGTTTGGGTAATTATTTTTGATAAATTTGGTACTAATATAAGAGGTATAGTTAAAATTATGGGAGTTGCTCCAGTAAATTTACCTATAAAAGATGTTATTGGTGAAAGAGGACAAAATAATTTAAGTATGGTTACTTGCAATTATAAATGTCACGATATGATTTATGAATTTTATGAATCAAAGGATTCTGCTTTATCAAGTTTTCTTGGAACTGAATTATCTGCTAAATTAAATGAAGGGGCTTTAGTTGATGGAAGTAATGGTATGCGAAGTATTGGTAACGTTACAGGTAATAGTTTAAATACTAATATCACAAGTGCTAATTATAATGCTACTATGGAAATTTTTAATAAACTAAATGATGCTACTATTTTTAGTCCTTTATTTAGTACAAATACAAATTTAAATAATGTATTTAACTTAGATGAAACAACTCAAAGTACATTAAAAGATAGTTACAATACAAATAATAGTACTAATACTACAGTTCCTTCTGATATTACTACTTATAAGCAAATTGATAATATTACAATTAATGATACAAATACTAATGATTATAATAATATTAAAAATGCATTTGAAGAAGCAGTAAAAGCTTTTAATTCTGATATCCCTGATAGTACCATTGATAAAATGTTCGATTATTATAAAGATAAATTAACTGATTCTTTAGCTGAACAAGGTTATATTGATAAAAATAATAATGTATTACAAGAAATATTTGATAATGATGGTAAACCAAAATTAGACAATATATCTCAAGAAGAATATAGTAGTATTATGCAAAATGGTCATGATGCAATAATAGATGATAATTCCACAGATGGAACTTATTTTAAAAATAATTTAGATATTGAATCTTATAAAGATTTAGATGAATTATTTTTAGATACTCCAGAAGTTTTAGGTTTAATAGATTCTATTAATATGGATAATTTTATTGATAATCCTAAGTTAGAATATTTTGATCAAGAAAAAGTTCCAATAAATGGTGAAGATTTAACTTATGTAGATTACAATTTATTTAAAGAACAATTAAAAAAATTAAAAGAAGATTTAAATGTAAATGTTGATGGTATAGATCAAAGATTTAAAGATCCATTCTTTGATGATTTAAGTACCATCAACCCAGATGATTTAGATTTCTTTGGGGATGGAAGTTCTGGTGGTGGAAGTGGAAGTGGAGGTTCTGATACGGATTTAAATGATCCAGCAGTAAGAACCAAACAATATTTAAAAGGTATAGTTGCACAAGCAGTTGATGAACGTTTATCTCAAGATGATTTAAAAAATACTCGTATAACACGAAGTACAATGTATATCATAAAAGATGATGTTATAAATAGAGTAATAGAAATTATACAAGCTTCAAATCCTTCATATAGAAATATAGAATATTTAATTAATAGATCAGAGATAGCTATTGATTTATCAATGTACTTTACTTATATGTTATCTTTAAATCCATATAAAGATATATATGATGACTATTATAACACATAAAAAATAAAAAAATAAAAAATAAAAATTAGGAAATAAAAATGGGAAAGACTTTCGATACTTTTTTTGAAGAAGTATTTAACGAAACATTACGATTCGAGGGTGGAATCGTAAATGATAAAAATGATATAGGTAAATTGACATACAAAGGTATATCAAAATACTTTAACCCAAAATGGGATGGATGGGAACTAATAGATCCAGTATTAGTTGGTTATGATTTAGAAAATAAAGAACATAGAACAATAATTAATAAAAAATTAAGCGAAGATAAAAATCTTGAAAAAAGAATTATGAATTTTTATTATAATTCTTTTTGGAAAGGTATCTTAGATAAAATTAAGTATGCTAACTTAAGTAGTAACTTATTTGACTTCAGTGTAAATTCTGGTATTGGAAGATCTACAAGATTTTTACAAGAGATTTTAGGTATTAAAGTTGATGGTGATTTAGGTCCTGCAACAAGAGCTGCTGTTGATGCTTATGTATTAAAAAATTCAGAGATGGACTTATTAATTAGATTAAATTTAGAAAGATGTAAATTCTATTTATCAAGAGTAGAACTAAAACCTAAACAAGCTGCATTCTTATATGGGTGGCTTTTAAGAACTATAAATTTACATAAAAAATTCTATAATTTAGATCTTATGGATAAAGAATACGTAGAAATATTTGCTGCAGCAAATAGTATTGAAATTACAAAAAGCTTGAAAAAATTAATAGAAATAAATGGTGTATTAGAAGAATGTAAACTTAATTTTAATAATAAAGCTACATTAAATACAGCAATTAGTAATATAATTTACGAAAGATAAAAAAGTGGAATAACAACTTATTCCACTATATAATAATAATAAAGGAAAATTATGAGTGTTAATAGTGCTATAAATGTTACTCCAAATTTATCATTGATAGATGCAATCAATACAGATATGGATTTTGAAAAAACTAATCTTTATCAAAAACAATTAAATAATATTGAAAATAGTATAAAATTAAATTTAAATATTAGTGACCCAACTTTAGTTAAAACTGGAGCGCTTGGTAATATTATAAATTTAATTACACATGCAAAAATTGATAATAAAGTGTTTTTAAAAAATCTAGTTAATCAATTAAACCCAGTTACAGCTGATACATTCAGTTCATTAGCTTTTCATGCTGGATTATGTAATTATAATATTTCATTTGCTAATCCAAGTACTTATACTATTCAATTTTTATTACCAGAAATTGATTTTGGTGTTAATTTTGAGAATGAATTATTTAAATACACTGTAGCTCCTGGTTGTTATATCACAAGTTCTACTGGTTTTAGTTTTAATATTGAAGATAAAATAGAAATTGTTCAAAAGAAATCTGGTGTGTTTGCAACTTGTTTTTCCAAAGATAGAGGAAATTATAATTTAGAAGTTTCTAAAGTTCAAAATCCTACAAATAAAAGTACTAATATATTTTTAATTAATTATACAAATTTAAAACAATATAAAAGAACTTTTTATTTATATCCATTATATAATAGCTTAGATAGTAATTTACAAATGTATATTAATACTTTTAATATTAAATTAGATGATATTTCAAAATTAAATGAAATTAATGTTTGGAAAAGAAAAATAAATGTAGAAGAACCAGTTTTTATTCTTAATAATGAAACTTTTTCAAAATATATCAGTGATGATTTTGTCCAGGTATTTAATTTAGAAAAACAAGATATTAAATATAATACGTTTAATAGTAATAATGATTCAAAAGATGTATTTTTAGATTTTGGAAATAATAATATTACTATAACAACTGGAAATGGAATTACTGGAGAACCTTGTTTTAATGGTGAATATCTTTTAATTGAAGTTAAAGAAACAGAGGGTATGTATGCCAATAGTAATTTTATTCAAAATGATGATATGGTATTTAATAGAGTTACTAAAGAAATTCTAAATATTTATAATAATAATGTTAAAACTTCTGGTAAAAGTGATATCAAAGCTATAGCC
>JACCDQ011764475.1_pt1 | contig 10099 bp, 15 predicted proteins | sample 7446031 | NCBI WGS metagenome assembly JACCDQ01 (sample SAMN15323442, study PRJNA562643) | freshwater metagenome | isolation source: river surface water | place: USA:Blue River Watershed | collected 2017-08-17 | reverse complement strand
GTCCTGGCTTTTGTAAACCAAGGAGTAAACCATGTCCGATGTCATCTATCTCAGCGATTGCCGCTTATCCTTCCCCAACCTCGCCGAGCCGCAGAAGCAGCGCAACGAGACCACGGGTGCCGAGCGCGTCAGCTACAACTGCGAACTCATCATGCCCCGTGACCACCAGGGCTACTCTCAGTTCATGCAGGTCTACGCACGGGCGATTCAGGAGGTGTTCAAGGAACACGCTGGGTCGGTCATGCAGATGATCCAAAACGACCGCAAGAGCCGCTGCTTCGGTGCAGGCGAGGAGAAGGTCAACAAAAAGACCTTCCGGCCTTACGACGGCTACCCCGGCATGGTGTTCATCACCACTGGTTCCAAGAACCCGCCTCAGATGATCCAGGGTGACGGCTCTCCGGTGGACCCGACCAACACGATGGCCTATCAGGCACTGGCCCGCAAGATGTACGGTGGTTGCCGTGTCAATGCCGCGGTGAAGCCGTGGGTGCAGAAGAACCAGCACGGCAACGGCATCCGCTGCGACCTGATCGCCATCCAGTTCTTCAAGGACGACAAGCCGTTCGGCGAGGGTGCCGTGGACGTGTCGGGCATGTTCGGTGCGACTCAGGCGGCGCCTGCCGCCGCGCCGGGGTTCGCTGCACCCGCGATGCCCGCACTGCCGATGTTCGGTGCCGCACCTCCGGCGTTCGCTGCGCCGAAGATGCCGTGGCAGTGATGTGAAGTTTTAGCGGGGGCTGTGATGGGTGGGCCAGTTGCAGGCCGCATTCTCACGAGTGACCAACCACCGGGCATAGCCCCCGCACCCGAGTAACCCGTAACTACAGGAGAACTGTGATGCCACGAGGATTGAAGCATGGTTGCAGGAACACACCCGAATACGTCACATGGGTGAGTCTGCGCGTGCGGTGTAAGTCACCGCAAGGACATGATGTGAAGTATTACGAAGGGATCACTTTTCCTTCTGAATGGGAGGACTTCACGGTGTTCCTTCGGGATATGGGCAAGCGACCATCGGACGATCACCAGATCGACCGAATCGACAACACCAAGGGCTACTCTGCCGAGAATTGCCGATGGGTACTTAAGACCGAGCAGATGCGCAATACCCGCATCTCTAAATGGTGGTTCGTGCGAGGTGTGCGATATGCCAGTCTGACAGAAGCGGCAGCAGCGGAAGGGGTCACTGTGTCTCGAATCAAGGCGTGGTGCGATGGTCGGTCCGATGGGGGTTATGTCTACCCGCCGAAGCAGGGTTGTTGGTCGGAGAAGAAGTATGTCTAGTACATGGGTGTTTGATATTGAGTGCTATCCCAACGTCTTCACCTTGACCCTGCTGGACGCCGACTCACCTCTGCGGTGGTGCTACGAGATCAGCGACTGGCGCAACGACAGCCGCGAGATCGTCAGCCTGATGCACCACCTCGCCAGCATCGACGCCACGATGGTCGGGTTCAACAGCGTGGGGTTCGACTACCCGGTCCTGCACACCCTGTGCCGCATGGGGCAGAGTGACGCCCACACGCTGTACCAGAAGGCTATGGCCATCATCGGTGCACAGGACGACGAGGACCGCTGGGTCCACTCGGTCAAGCCGACCGACCGGCTCGTGCGCCAGGTGGACCTATTCAAGGTGCACCACTTCGACAACAAGGCCCGAGCCACCAGCCTCAAGGCGCTGGAGTTCGTGATGCGCCTGCCCAACATCAGCGACCTGCCGTTCCCGGTGGGCACCACGTTGACGCGGGAGCAGGTGCAGGTGCTCAAGGACTACAACCTTGACGACGTGGAGGCCACCAAGCGGTTCTATCACGAGAGCAAGGACATGCTGCGGTTCCGCCAGGAGCTGACGGTCAAGTACCCCGGTCGAGATTGGTCGAATTTCAACGACACCAAGATCGGCAAGGAATACTTCACCATGCGGCTGGAGGAGTCCGGTGTCGCGTGCTACGACTACGGCCCCAACGGTCGCCAGCCCCGGCAGACCCGCAGGCCCAGCATCGCGCTGCGTGACGCCATCCTGCCGTGGATCAAGTTTGAAAACCCCGAGTTTCAGCGGGTGCTGGACTGGCTGCGCGAGCAGACGATCACCGAGACCAAGGGCGTGTTCACCGATCTGGTGGCACGAGTCGGCGGCATCGACGTGGTGTTCGGCCTCGGTGGCATCCACGGCTCGGTGGAGAGCGAGATCATCGAAGTGGGGGATGACCACATCATCGTGGACATCGACGTTGAGAGCTACTACCCCTCGACAGCCATCGCCCAGCGGTTCCGTCCTGCCCACTTCCCCGAAGCCTTCTGTGACATCTACGCGAACCTCAAGGAGCAGCGCAAGAGCTACCCCAAGGGGTCCGCTGAGAACGCGATGCTCAAGCTCGCCCTGAACGGCGTGTACGGCGACAGCAACAACGGATTCAGCGTGTTCTACGACCCGCTGATGACGATGCAGATCACCCTGAACGGTCAGCTTCTGCTATGCCTGCTGGCCGAGAACCTGCTCAAGATCACGGGCCTGCGGATCATCCAGATGAACACGGACGGCCTGACCGTCAAGCTGCCCAAGCAGCACCGCGAGTCGCTGCATCAGGTGGTGCAGTGGTGGGAGGGGATCACGAAGCTCAAGATGGAGTATGCCGACTACTCGCGCATGTTCATCCGCGACGTGAACAGCTACATCGCCGAGAAGCTGGACGGTGGGGTCAAGCGCAAGGGCGCCTACGAGTACAAGCGAGGGTGGCACCAGGATCACAGCGCACTGGTGGTCCCCAAGGTCGCCGAGCAGGTGCTACTGCACGGCAAGCCGATCCGCGAGACCGTGGAGCAGTGGCCCCACATCATGGACTTCATGATCCGCATCAAGGTGCCCCGATCGAGTCGGCTGGTCATCGAGTCAGGGGGTCAGGAGTTCCCGCTCCAGAACACCACGCGGTACTACGTGGCCAAGGGTGGGGGTCGGCTGTTCAAGTGGATGCCGCCTCTCAAGGGCAAGACCGAGCACCGCAGGATCGGTGTCGAGAGCGGCTGGGGTGTCCATGTGTGCAATGACATCGCTCACGCGGGTCAGGTGCCCATCGATTTTGACTATTACATTCGAGAAGTGGAGAAGCTCGTCAATGGGCTTGCATGATGAAACACCCAAACCCCCGAGTGCTTGAAATGACAAGCATGAACAGGATGTTGAAGCGTCGCGGTGTCGTAATCGAATGGCGACCGATGCTCGGCGTTTGGGATGTGTTCCGCTACTGTGATGCGACAGCCCCGATGTGGAATGTTGCTCAGTTCATGATGACTACACCCAAGGGTCGCAGCGATGACTGGTTCGAGGTCTGCTGCTACGCGCTGAGTCCGAAAAGCAGGAGAACTAAATGACAAACGCACTTGACAAACAGGTCGCAGGCGACCACTACAAGAACCTCGCAATCCAGCCGGTCGAGTTCATCCATGCCAACAGCATCGGGTACTTCGAGGGCAACGTCATCAAGTACGTGAGCCGCTGGCGCCAGAAGAACGGCATCGCCGATCTGGAGAAGGCGAAGCACTACATCGAACTGCTCATCGAACTGGAGAGTCGTGAGGGTGCTGATGCGAAGGTGTCTGCGGACGATGACGGGTGGATCAAGTGGGGCGGTGGTGATCGCCCGGTGTCGTCAGGTACGAGGGTTGAAGTCAGACTTGAAGACGGTGGTGGCTTTACCGAACTCGCGGGCTGTATTGGTTGGGGTCATGACGGGGAACCGGGTGACATCATGGCTTACCGTGTGGTCAAGGAGAGTCGCAATGGGTAAGGTCATCAACCGCAAGACGGACCAGTCCGTTGCACTGGTTCATGAGCCGCGGGACTACCGCAAGGAACTGTGGGTCCAGATCGCTGTTGCGGTGGCTCGGGCTGAGTCGTGCAAAAGCGCCACCGCACCCGCGACGTGGGCCAATCAGGTGCTTGCTGAGTTCGACAAGAAGTTCAAGGAGAACCGCAATGCTTGAGCGCGACATCGAAGCCAAGGTGTGCGACTACGCGAAGCAGCGCGGCCTGCTGGTCTACAAGTTCACCAGCCCCGCCAGGGCCGCTGTGCCCGATCGCATGTTCATCATGCCCAGCGGAACGGTGTTCTTCATTGAGTTCAAGCGCGAGGGTGCCAAGGCCACAGCACCACAGAAGCGCGAGCACGAGCGCCTGCGGGGTCACGGTGTCGCCGTGTACGTGGTGGACAACGTGCCCGAGGGTAAGGGGATCATTGACTTCCTGATGGGGGTGATGTGATGCGCAAACTTGAATACCCGACTCAGGAAACACTTCATGAAGCATTCGACTATGACCCTGAAACGGGTCATCTGATTCGCAAACACGCAACCAAGGGCTACGACGCAGGGCGCCGCATCACACGAGTCAATCACTCGGGTTACATCGTTACCACGTTCAATGGTGTTGGCTACAGAGTTCACCACCTGATCTGGATATGGCATCACGGCACTGCGGTTCTGGAGATCGACCACATCAACCGAGTCAAGTCGGACAACCGAATCGAAAATCTCCGCTCGTGTGAACACATCCCGAACTGCGGGAACACTGGTCCACGGGTGCACAAGTACAAGGGCGTCACTTTCTGCAAAACAACGAATCGGTGGCGTGCTCAGATTTCACCGAATGGTGGTCACAGGTGCCTCGGTAGATACGACACCATCGAAGAAGCTGCGCTTGCCTACAACACCGCCGCGCTGGAACATTACGGCGATTTCGCCTACCTGAACAAGGTGTGATCGTGAAAGAAAAACTCAGAACACCTGACGACTTGCACTCATATCAAAAGAAGGCAGTTCATTTTCAATGCACCAATCCCGCAACGATGATGTGGATTTCAATGGGTTTGGGAAAAACGGCCATCACGCTCACCAGCCTCTCGCACCTGATGAGCACGGGCTTCCTGCGCGGTGTGGTGATCGTCGCACCGATCCGCGTGTGTCGCCTCGTGTGGCGCCAGGAAGCCGCGAAGTGGACCCACACCAAAGACCTGCGCTTCGGGATGCTCACAGGCACCAAGGATCAGCGCACCAGGGCATTGCTGCGCCCTGCGGACATCTGGCTCATCAACTACGAAAACCTCGGGTGGCTCGCTGAGACATTGCAGACCTACTACGTCAGCAAGGGTCGCCCCGCCCCCTTCAACGGGCTGGTATGGGACGAGATCAGCAAGTGCAAGAACAGCACGACCCAGCGCGTCAAGAGCACCATGAAAATCTTGGGGCACTTCGACTGGATCACCGGCCTCACTGGCACACCCGCATCGAACGGCTACCAAGACCTGCATGGTCAGTTCCTCGTGGTGGACCGTGGCCAGCGCCTCGGGGTCAGCAAGACCAAGTTCATGACCGAGTGGTACAGGAAGCCCGCCGAGGGGTCGCGCAAGGTCATCCCGTACAAGGACACAGAGGATCGGATCAAGCAGTTGATCGGCGACATCACACTGGAGATGAGTGCCGAGGACTACAACCCGCTGCCCGACCTCATGGTCAACGACATCGAGGTGGAGATGCCCGAGGGTCTGCGGGCCAAGTACGACGCGATGGAGAAGGACTTTTTCCTCCAGCTCGACAACGGCAAGACCAAGGAAGTGTTCAATCAGGCCAGCCTCACGAACGTCTGCCTCCAGTTCGCCAACGGTGCCGTGTACCCCATCGCCGGGATGCCACTGTGGGAGCCGGTGCATGACCACAAGCTCGACGCGCTGGAGGAACTGATCGAGGAGGCCAACGGTCAGCCGGTCCTGTGCTCCTACGCATACCGCTCCGACGCCGAGCGCATCATGCGCCGCTTTGCGCACCTGAACCCGGTGAACCTGACCGAGTGCAAGTCCGAGGGTGCGCTGAACGACGCCATGTCACGGTGGGCCAATGGATCGTTGCCTCTGATGATCGGACACCCCGCATCAATGGGTCACGGTGTCGATGGTTTGCAGAAGCGCGGGCACATCATGGTCTGGTTCGGACTCACATGGTCGCTGGACCTGTACGAGCAGATGAACGCACGACTGCGCCGCCAGGGTCAGGGTGTGCCGGTGATCTGCCACCGCATCATGATGCGCGACACGCTGGATCAAGCCCAAGCGATTGCACTGGACAGCAAGGCCGAGACTCAGCAGAGTCTGAGGAATGCGATCAAAGAGTATCGCGTTTCTCGCGGGATGTGATACAGTGTCTAACACCCCAATCAGCGGCGGAGCGTCCGCTGCATGACAGAGTTGGGCTGATGCCCAGGAGAACGCGATGACCGACGACCTTGAAAACTATGAACCTGGCGAATGGTTCATGGCCCACACCGTTGACCAAATGCAGGCCTTCTACCGCTCGCGCTTGCCGGCGATCCGGGAAGCCGCCAAGGCCTGTGGGTATGCGGTGGGCGTGCACGGCTCCGAGCGCCGTGACTTTGACCTGATCGCCATGCCTTGGAGGGCGGACGCAGACGACGCCGACAGGCTGGCACACAAGATCGCCAAGGCGGCATGCGGAATCACCCGCGACGGCCCTTACCAATGGGAGGCGAAGCCAGCCGGGCGGATCGCCACCAGCATCCCTATCTGCTGGGCCGCCAAGTGGGCAAACAACATGATGGGTGTCGGCCACATTGACCTGTCGCTGATGCCGCCGAACAGCGGAGATCAGCGATGAGCGAAGCGAATTCGATGGATTGCAGAGTTGGGCGGATCTTGGAACGCTGCGCGACGCTGCACGGCGAGGGGCTGGTCGGCGTTGAAGACCACGATGGCTGCATCTTGGTGGAGGGGCACGATGGCCCGCACGAGTTCATTGCGCGAGACGGCGGCCACTGGCTGTGGGAGACGGACCTTGAGTGCGAGTGCGAGCACTGCATGCGCTGCGAGGGCGACTACTGCACCACCTACTGGCAGAAGCCCAACGCCAGGTTAACCGCGCCCGACACGGCGCACAGGAGTAACGATGAATGAGACGACGCAGCCCGCCGTGGCGGGTCCGGTTGAACCGACAGTTAGGCGTCTTGCGTGCAGCGTGCCGCCTGAACTGCGCGTGCCGCTGCGCGAGCTGGTGGCGCTGAAGTTGGACATGGAGCGCCACACCGAGCGCATGAAGGTGCCGCCCTGCATAGAGTGCGGCGCCGAGACGGTGGAACAGGCTGAGACGATGTGCCACTGCGGAGGCGACAAGGACGATTGCCACGGGTGCCGCCTGTGGCCTGACGCCTAACACAGGTTCTACGAACACCCCTGCTGTGTAACCCATTTATCACGACAGCAGATCAACCTCGGCCCGCCTGCGCCGCGTCAACCCCCGCAGCACGCGCCCGCCCGCCTTGTTCCACCGCATCAGTTGAGCAGGCACCTCGTCCCACTGACCCGCGTTGACCTTGCGGCGCAGGGTGCTGGTGCGCAGGTTACCCTCGCCCAGATTGAACGCGAAGTCGGTCAGTGCGGCCACCTGTTGCGGTGTCTCTGCACCGGGACACAGCGACATCACAGCGGGAATGAATCGGCGGGTCAGGTGCCAGCGCAGCAGTTGCTCGGCACGGGCCTTGCTGATCGGCGGGTCGGTCATCATGACCCTGCGACCGTTCTCGTAGAAGGTGGCCCCGTAGCCGATGGTTGGCACGCCAGCGGGGCAGAGATAGGGGCGCAGGTACAGCCCCTCGAATCGCTTGCACAGCGCCTCCGCCATGACCAGTGCGTCCATCATTTCCCGCGCTTGCCCAGGCTGCGGTCGGCGGCGAAGATGCCGAGGAAGGCGTACACCACCGACGCAGTGCCGTCCGTCACCACCAGAAGGCGCATCGCCTCGGCGGTCAGCATCACGATCCCCCAGGTGGCCACGCCCGGACGGATGGCAGAATTCCACGCATCGACCCAGCGCACCCCTGTAGCGCGACCGGTGGACTTCACGGCCTCCAGCCAGCCCTGCGCCTCCAGTTGGTCCACAGCACCCTCGGATTGCACCTCGATGGTTTTCACGCCTAGTTCGCCTTGCAGGCGCAAGGACGATAGCGTGCGGGCGTGCTGGCCGGCGTCCAGATCGGCCTGCAGGCGCATGCGCTCGACCTCGTGCTGGTGGTCCTGCTTGCGCGTGAGGTAGGCGCTGACCTCACCCCACACCATGCGCAGCGTGGAGCCGCCGAGAAAGGACAGGATGGCTTCAATCATTCTCGATCTCCTTGCGCAGTGCCGCGGCCAGTTTGGCTCGCTTGATCGGCAGGTCGTAGCGGATGCCGGTGTAAAGCTGATACGCGAGCCAGCAACCCGAGAGCACACCGACGCCCACGTTCACCAGCCCTGCGAAGGTGCCGATGCCCAAGAGGGCTGCGATGTAGCTGACGATTGCTTTGAGCCATTCCACGGTGGTGCTGTGATGCTCGGTCATTAGCTCACCATGTGCCAAACAGCAGACATGAACACGTAGGAGACAGCATCATTGCTTGCCAGCGTGAGGTTTGTTCCACCACGATTCAAGATGTAGCCGCCCGGACTGTTGTTGATGACCAGCGAGTTGAGCGAGTCGTTGACGATGGTCAGACGGTAACCGTAAGGGAACCGCACGCCGCTGGTCATCTCGCGGGCGATGGTCGAGACAGTCGCGCCAGATGCTGGGACCACGCGCATGAAAGACTCTTTGTTCCGACCGTCGTAGATCGGCGTCAGGGTCTGAGAGGTGCCGGTGACCGTCACGTCAGAGAACCCGTCGCGGGGTATTCCGACGCCCGACAAGTTGAATTTGCCGCGCCCGATCCAGTTGTTCGCGTAGCTATTCGCCAGCGCCATTCCTGCAAGGCTGGTCGTGCTGTAGTTGACAACCAAGTCCACGTTGTCGGCGCTGTAGCTCGCCACGCTGGAGCCGATGTTGATGGCGTCGGCCACGTTGGGTGAGCTGGCCGACAGCGACCCATACAGACCGTTGATGCGCAGAGCCTGAACGGACCCGGAAGTGTCAATCACCCTGCCACCTACACCGACGCACGATCCTTTTCCTACGTTCGCGGAGTAGATCGAACCCGCACCAGCGGAGAACAGCATCCCGGTGGTGACGGCAGAGAACGAATAGTTGTCGATGTTCAGATCGTTGACCGCGATGCCGGTGGAACCGTTCACATCGACATACAGACCACGGGTAGCGCCAGTGCCTGTGATGTTGCTGATGTTGATGCGCTCAATCTGGGCATCGAACGACATGACCCGGACGCAGTTGCTGGTGACGCCTGCCGAGCCTTCCACGACGATGTTCTGTGCGTTCACGTAGTCACAGTCGCCGTACTGTGTGTCGGCCTTGAAGATCACACCATCCGACCCTGAGAGGCGGGAGATGATGTTGCTGATGTCAGCTCGCTGGACCTTGAATGCGAACGGGAAGAAGCTCTTGATCCCGATGCAGCGATCAACGAAGCAGTCCGCATACCCCTCGACCAGTATGGCGTGATACGTGTCGGTGCTGTTGGCGCACAGACCGATCACGTTGGACAGCCGAGCCATGCCACCACGGTTCGCACCAGCTAGTGGACCGGGTGCGTAGGACAGCGAGAGTGCGTTCTCCGGCGATGCGGGGAAAGCATCAGAGCCGTGATCGACACCGAGATTCGAGATCGTTGGGTTCTCGCCGGTGATCTTGAGCGTGCCGACGAGGATCGAGCCAGACTCCAGCGCAGTGCTTGTGCTGTTCGCGCTGGGCATCTTCTCGCCCACGATGCACACGTTGTCGATGGCCTGAGCGCCTGTGGTATAGACCAGCCGACCAGACGGGATGTAGAGCGCTTTTCCAACCGCAGCGGTTGCGACCATACCGGCCAGCATTGCTGCGGTGTCGTCGGTGACGCCATCCATGACAGCGCCAAATTGCAACACGCTCACGCGCTCCGCGTTCACATCGGCCTGCGTCTGGTAGTCATTTGCACCGACCATAGCGCTACCACCGGACCCGGCCAGATCGAGCCGCACATCGGTGGCGCTGTCAGTCGCCGGTACGGCGGTCGTGGGGTTGCCGAGGTTGTCGAACGCCAGCAGCTTGTTGGCACGCACCGCCTGCGTCGGCAGTTCAGGACTCACCGTGTCGGATACCGGGAATCGCAGGGTGCGATCGATGCTGTCCTGCT
>JACCDQ012164259.1_pt1 | contig 10100 bp, 11 predicted proteins | sample 7446031 | NCBI WGS metagenome assembly JACCDQ01 (sample SAMN15323442, study PRJNA562643) | freshwater metagenome | isolation source: river surface water | place: USA:Blue River Watershed | collected 2017-08-17 | reverse complement strand
TGGCGGCGCAGGGCTTCGCGCAGGCTGTCGCCGATCATGGGGTCGTCTTCGACGAGGAGCAGGCGCATGGGTCCGGGTCTGTTGCAAACACGACAGCATTGTGTCGGGGTCGCAAGCGTAAGCCGGGCAGCGCGCGTTCTGCAGCGATGCCACCCGGCGAGCGGCCGCCGCCATAACGCGGTTCTGCCACGGAACTGCCATGACGCCGCCACGACGGCGCCATAAAGCGTTCGCAGAATTTCCGCGAGCCGGCACATGCTGCGCCGGCAGCCACCGAGGACGCACATGACAACGATGGACCGCCGCGCCGTGCTGCGCGGCCTCGCCGGCGCGGGCGCCACCGCCGCGCTGCCCGACAGCATCCGCCAGGCGCTGGCGATTCAGCCGCAGGGCACGACGGGCACGATCAGTGACGTCAAGCACATCGTCGTCCTGATGCAGGAGAACCGCTCGTTCGACCACTACTTCGGCACGCTGCGCGGTGTGCGCGGCTACAACGACCCGCGCGCGGTGAAGCAGTACGGCTCGGGCAAGTCCATCTTCGAGCAACCCAACCTGAACGCGGCCGGCGTGACGCAGTCGCCCGCCACCATCCTGCCCTTTCATCCCACGGTGGCCAACCTCGGCCAGCAGTTCCTGACCGGCCTGCCGCATGCCTGGGCCGACGCGCACAAGGCCTGGAACAACGGCCACAACGACCGCTGGGTGCCGGCCAAGGGCAAGGTGTCGATGGCCTATCTGCAGCGCGCGGACATCCCGTTCTACTACGCGCTGGCCGACGCATTCACGATCTGCGACGCCTACCACTGCTCCATCATGGCGTCGACCGACCCCAACCGCTACTACCTGTGGAGCGGCTGGTGCGGCCAGAACGGCACACTGCCGGGCGGCCTCAACGTGGCCAACACCGGCAGCACGCCGGGCGCGCTGGCGCTCAACGCCAGCGGCGCAGACGCCGGCAACGGCACGGCGCCCTACGGGCCGGTCGTCAACAACGCCGAGCGCGGCTACGGCTGGACGACCTATCCCGAACGGCTGCAGCAGGCGGGCGTCACATGGAAGATCTACCAGGACATCGGCCACGGCCTGGACAACGGCGGCTCCTGGGGCTGGGACGGCAGCAACCCCTATATCGGCAACTACGGTGACAACGCGCTGCTCTACTTCGACCAGTACCGTAGCGCCCAGCCCGGCGATGCGTTGTACGAACGCGCCCGCACCGGCACCGACCTGCTCAACGGCGGCGCCTTCAACAACGGCACGCTGTTCGACCAGCTGCGCGCCGACGTGCTGAACGGCACGCTGCCGCAGGTGTCCTGGATCGCCGCCCCCGAGGCCTACAGCGAGCACAGCAACTGGCCCACCAGCTACGGCACCTGGTACATCCAGAACGTGCTGAATGCGCTGACGGCCAACCCCGAAGTCTGGGCCAGCACCGTCTTCATCATCTGCTTCGACGAGAACGACGGCTTCTTCGATCACATCGTCGCGCCGACGCCGCCGGCGACGGCCGCCCAGGGCAAGTCCACCGTCAGCACCGTCAACGAGCTCTACCCCGGCACGGGCAGCTACGCCGCCGGCCCCTACGGCCTGGGTGCGCGCGTGCCCATGCTCGTCATCTCGCCGTGGAGCAAGGGCGGCTGGGTCTGCTCCGAGACCTTCGACCACACGTCCATCATCCGCTTCATCGAGAAGCGCTTCGGCGTCACGGAGCCCAACATCTCGCCGTGGCGCCGTGCGGTCTGCGGCGACCTGACCTCCACGCTCGACTTCACGCTGCCCAACGCGACGGCCGCGCGCCTGCCCAGCACGGCGTCCTATGCGCCGCCGCAGGCCGACGTCGTCAGCGGCAAGAAGTACGGCACCTACACGCCCACCGTGCCCGCCAACCAGGCCATGCCGACGCAGGAGAGCGGCCTGCGCCTGGCGCGCGCGCTGCCCTACGAACTGCAGGCCGACGGGACACCCGGCAGCGATGGCGCCAGCTTCGGCATCGCCTTCGCCAACACCGGCACGGCCGGCGCCTGGCTGCATGTGCGCACGGCCAACGACTGCGTCGCCGGCGGGGGCACCGGCCCCTGGGGCTACACGGTGGAAGCCGGCAAGACGTTGGCCGACAGCTGGACCGCACCCGGCGCCGCCTACGACCTGTCGGTACACGGCCCCAACGGCTTCTTCCGCCACTACGCCGGCAGCCTGGCGGCAGGCGCGGCCCGGCTGGTCGCGCGCTGCAGCTACGACCGCGCCAGCGGCGGCGTGTCGCTGACTGTGACCAACACCGGCAGCGCGGCCTGCGACGTGACGGTGACCGACGGCTACACCCGCACCAGCGCACACCAGCTGCTGCAGCCGGGCGCGAGCTTCCGCTCGGACTGGTCGCTGCAGACCAGCGCGCGCTGGTACGACCTGCTCGTCAGCGCCGGCGGCGACGCCCGCTTCGTTGCGCAGTTCGCAGGCCACGTCGAGACCGGCGCCGCCGGCACCAGCGACCCGCTGCTCTGACTCTTCCAGGACCCCACGATGCATTTCCTCTCGAAGCCCCTGCTGCTTGCCGCGACGCTGGCCGCCACGATGACCGCGGCCCACGCCGCCACGTTGTTCGACAACCTCGGCGCCTCGCGCGACGGCGCCGACCCGCTGCTGAGCTAAGGCCCGCTGGCCGACTCCTTCAACACCGGCACGCAGGCGGGCCTGGTGTTGACGCAGGTGACGGCGCTGCTGAAGAGCGACAGCGCCGACCTCGTCGGCGACCTGCGCGTCAGCCTCTACAGCGACAGTGCCAGCGGCCCCGGCACGCTGCTCACGACGCTGGGCACGCTGTCCAGCGCGGCCGTGTCGACGAACCAGTTCGCCGCCTACACCTTCACGCCCACGCACGGCGTGGCCCTCGCGGCCGACACGACGTACTGGGTGCAGATCGAGTCGCTCGGCGCCAGCGCGGTCGAGTGGTCGTGGTCGCAAGACCTGAGCGGCACCGGTGTGGCCGGCGGCAGCAACTACAACGCGCTGTTCGGCAGCAACGCGAACACGGCGTTCGCGCCTTATCAGATGTCGGTCAGCGTGCAGGCCGTGCCGGAGCCAGCCTCGGCGGCGCTGATGCTGGGCGGCGCCGGCTTGCTGCTCGCCGCCCGGCGCCGCCAGGGCTAGGGCTTCGGCGATAGGCGATCCGAAGCGCCCCGACTCGGGTTGGGGCTGCGGGGCACCGTGGCAGTGCAGCCCGCCGAGGAACCGTCCTCGTTTTGTGCACCGCGCTTGCATACAAGGCAGATAAGCGTTGGCATGGAAGCTGCTGTGCAGCCGTCATGGGCATCTCGGCCACCGACATCAGCCAGCGCATCGTCGAAGCGGTGCTCGCGCAGAAGCTCGCCCCCGGCGCGCGCCTGGGCGAGCAGCAGCTCGCGATGCTGTTCGACTGCAGCCGCACCATCGTCCGTGAAGCGCTGACGCGACTGGCGGCGCGCGGCATCGTCACCGTCAGCGCGCGGCGCGGCTGGTACCTGATCGCGCCGACGCCCGACGAAGTCCGCGAGGCCTTCGAGGCCCGCCGCGTCATCGAGCTGGGGCTGATCCGCGGCCAGGGCCGGCTGCCGGCCGAGGCCATCGCGCGGCTGCAACAACATCTGCAGCAGGAGCAGGCGGCGCTGCAGGGCAGCGATGTCGGCACGCGCAGCTTCCTGCTCGGGGACTTCCACGTCTGCCTGGCCGAGTGCCTGGGCAACGGCCTGCTGGCCGACACGCTGCGCGACTTCACCGCGCGCACGACGCTGATTGCGATGCGCTACCAGTCCTCCCACGATGCGGCGCTGTCCTGCCAGGAGCATGTCGCCATCGTCAGCGCACTGGCCGACGGCGACAGCGCCCGCGCCGAGGCGCTGATGGCGCAGCACCTGGCCAGCGTGCAGGCGGCGCTGCGCCTGCCCGCCGACGACGACCCGCTGCAGCAGTTGCGCGAGGCGCTCGCGCCGCTGCCCTCCACTCACCCCGATGTACCTGCCGACCCGGCCTATCTAGGAGCCTTGCTATGACCCCGTCGTTCCCCCGCCGCCTGCTGCTCGCCGCCGGCCTCGGCCTGCTGGCCCTCGGTGCCCAGGCCCAGACCGCGCTGGACGCGATCACGAAGAGCAAGACGATCAAGATCGCCATCCCGACCGACTACCCGCCCTACGGCTTCGTCGGCCCCGACATGAAGCCGCAAGGCCTGGACGTCGCCATGGCCGAACTCATCGCCGCCAAGCTGGGCGCAAAGGTGGAGCTGGTGCCGGTGACCAGCGCCAACCGCATTCCCTATCTGCAAACCAAGAAGGCCGACCTCGTCATCTCCACGCTCGGCAAGAACCCGGAGCGCGAGAAGGTCATCAACTTCAGTGCCGCCTACGCGCCGTTCTTCCAGGCTGTGTTCGCGGCCAAGAGCTTGCCGGTCAAGAGCTGGGCCGATTTGGCGGGAAAGAGCGTCGCCGTCACGCGCGGTGCGATGGAAGACCAGGAGCTGGGCAAGGTGGCGCCGCCGACGCTGGAGTTCAAGCGCTTCGAGGACAACAACGCCACCATCGCCGCGTTCGCGGCCGGCCAGACCCAGGTGCTGGCCACCAGCGCTGCCGTCGCCGGCAACCTGATGCAGCGCAAGCCCGAGCTGAACACCGAATACAAGCTGCTGCTCAAGGACAGCCCCTGCTTCGTGGGCGTGGCCAAGGGCGAGGACGCGCTGCTGGCCAAGGTCAACGCCATCATCGCGGCGGCCAAGGCGGCCGGCGAGCTGGAGGCGCTGTCCAAGAAGTGGCTGGGCCGCGGCACGGGCGACCTGCCGTTGTGAGCTCACCCCCACCGGCTTCGCCGGCCCCCTTCGAGGGGGCGCCGCCAGCGGCCCAGCTGAAGACATGGGGCGCATCGAACCACGGATCTGCACATGATTCAGTTTGACTTCATGGCCGTGCTGGCCGAATGGCCGCTGCTGCTGAAGGGGCTGGCGTGGACGCTGGGCCTGACGCTCATCGCCACGCCGCTGGGCCTGCTGATCGCGACGCTGGCCGCGTGGTCGCGCGCCTGCGGGCCGGCCTGGCTGCGCCGCGGGCTGGGTGTGTACGTGGAGCTGCTGCGCAACACGCCCTTCATCGTGCAGCTGTTCTTCATCTTCTTCGGCCTGCCCGCGCTGGGCGTGAAGATGTCGCCCGAGGCGGCGTCGCTGATCGCGATGACGCTGAACCTGGGCGCTTACGGCTGCGAGATCCTGCGCGCCGGCATCCAGGCCACGCCGCGCGGCCAGTGGGAGGCGGCGCAGAGCCTGGCGCTGAGCCCGGTGCAGGTGTTCACACGCGTCGTGCTGCCGCCGGCGCTGCAGCGCGTGTGGCCCGCGCTGACGAGCCAGATCATCATCGTCATGCTGGGTTCGGCCGTCTGCGGGCAGATCTCGACCGAGGAGCTCAGCTACGCCGCCAACCTGATCCAGAGCCGCAACTTCCGCGCGTTCGAGGCTTTCATCATCGCCACGCTGGCCTATCTGGTGCTCGCCATCGCCGCGCGCCGGCTGCTGATGTGGGCGGGCCCGCGCTTCATCTTCGGCGAAAGGCCGCGCCATGGTTGAGTTCACGCTGTGGGACATCGTCCGCAACCTGCTGCTGGCGCTGCGCTGGACGGTGGCGCTGTCGCTGATCGCCTTCATCGGCGGCGGCCTCGTCGGCGCCCTGCTGCTGACGCTGCGCCTCGGGCTGGGCGCGCGCACCCGCCGCGTCATCGGCTGGTATGTGCAGCTGTTCCAGGGCACGCCGTTGCTGATGCAGCTCTTCCTCGCCTACTTCGGCCTGGCGCTGCTGGGGCTGGAGGTGTCGGCGTGGACGGCCGCCGCGCTGGCGCTGACGCTCTACACCAGCGCCTATCTGGTCGAGATCTGGCGCGGCTGCGTGGAGGCCGTGCCGCGCGGCCAGTGGGAGGCCGCACGCAGCCTGGCGCTGTCCTTCGGCGAGCAGCTGCGCCACGTCATCCTGCCGCAGGCCGGCCGGCTGGCCATCGCGCCGACGGTGGGCTTCCTCGTGCAGGTCATCAAGGGCACGGCGCTCGCGTCGGTCATCGGCTTCGTGGAGCTGACCAAGGCCGGCAGCATGATCGCCAACGCCAGCTTCAAGCCTTTCCTCGTCTTCGGCTGCGTGGCGCTGCTGTACTTCGCGCTGTGCTTCCCCATCAGCCTGTTCGCCCAACATCTCGAAGGCAAGTCTCATGTCCGCTGAAGCCCTCGCCGACCCCATCGTCCGCATCACCGCGCTGCGCAAGTCCTACGGAGCTAACGAGGTGCTCAAGGGCATCGACCTGGACGTGAAGCGCGGCGAGGTCATCGCCATCATCGGCAAGAGCGGCTCGGGCAAGAGCACGCTGCTGCGTTGCGTGAACGGGCTGGAACAGTTCCAGGACGGGTCACTGACCGTCAATGGCCGGCCGCTGCTGCATGACAGCGCGATGGCCATGCGCGCACTGCGGCAGCAGGTGGGCATGATCTTCCAGGGCTTCAACCTGTTCCCTCACCTCAGCGTCGGGCGCAACGTGATGCTGGCCCCCACGCTCGTGAAGCAGCGCAGCCCCAACCAGGCCGCCGAGCAGGCGACCAAGCTGCTCAACCGCGTGGGCCTGGCCGACAAGTTCAACGCCATGCCCGACCAGCTCTCCGGCGGCCAGCAGCAACGCGTGGCCATCGCGCGGGCGCTGGCCATGGAGCCGGCGGTGCTGCTGTGTGACGAGATCACGTCGGCGCTGGACCCCGAGCTGGTGGGCGAGGTGCTGCGCGTCGTCGAGGCGCTGGCCGAGGAGGGCATGACGCTGCTGATGGTCACGCACGAGATGAACTTCGCCCGCAAGGTGGCCGACCGCGTCATCTTCATGCACCAGGGCCGCGTGCACGAGATCGGCCCGCCGGCTGAGCTGTTCAACAGCCCCCGCACACCGGAACTGCAGCAGTTCCTGTCGGCGCTGCACGACTGAGGTGGCGTCAGCCGTCCTTGTCCAGCGTCGCCGCCAAGCCCGCGTCGTCGAGGCGATCGCGCAGCGCGATGAGTTCCGGCGCATGGCGGATGAAGGCCGAGACGATCTCGGGGTCGAACGCCGTGCCGGCCTGTTCGGCCAGCATCGCGAGGCCGAGGTCGTCGGCGCGCGCGGGGCGGTAGCGGCGCCGCTTGGTCAGCGCGTCGAAGTAGTCCACCACCGCAACGATGCGGGCCGACAGGGGAATCGCCTTGCCGCTCAGCCCCTGCGGGTAGCCATTGCCGTCCCAGCGCTCGCGATGGTGCAGCGCGATCTCCGCAGCCAGTGCGAACAGCGGCAAGCGCGAGCCGCCCACCAATGCGGCCTCCCGCTCGGCCTGCGCCTGCCGACGGCGGCGCTCCTCACCGGTCGTCAACGGCCACCACGGCTCGAAGGCAGTCGTCAGGTCCGACTCGGCAACATCGAACAGCGGTGCGGCCAGGCGCAGCAGCTGGGCGGTCTCGCCATCCAGCCCCAGCCGGCAGGCCAGCAGCTCCGACAGATGGCCCAGCCGCGCGCGCTGGCTGCGCGCCAGTGCATCGGCCTGCCCGCGCGCGGCGCCACGGCGCGGCGGCAGCGCGGCGCTGGGGCCGCTTGCGGCAGGCGCGAGTGGGGCGGGAATAAGGATCGACGGCATGGTGTGTCTCCTGCTGTTGTATTCATTATCGATTCAGACCGTTTTTATCAAATATGCACAACTGTGCGCCAGCCCCGGAATTCGGCAAAATGTCCCGCGTGAATGCCAACTCCAATGTTCCGGACACCTGTTCCACGACCGAAGCCGCCCAGCGCCTGGGCATGGCCGTACGTTCCGTGCAGTTGATGGTGGATCGCGGCGAACTGCAGGCCTGGAAAACACCAGGTGGCCATCGCCGCATCCTGCGCAGTTCTCTTGACGCCTGGCTGGCAAACCGTGGCGGCTCCGCAACAGGCCCGGCGCCCGCCTCGGCCCAGCCCAGGCTCGCAGCCGGTGCGCGGCCGATGACGCTGCTGCTGATCGAAGACTCCGTCCACTTCCAGAACCTCATCAGCCTCGTCGTGAAGCGCGAGCTGCCCGAGGCCGAGTTGCACATCGCCTCCGACGGCATCGCCGGCCTCGCACTGGCCGGCCGGCTGGAGCCCGATGTGTTGCTCATCGACATCCTGCTGCCCGGCATCGATGGCGCCGCCCTCATCACCAGCCTGCGCTCCCACCCGCAGTTCGCACGCAGCCGGCTGCTGGTGATCACGGCGCTGGACGAAGCCCAGCGCGCGCCCTACCAGTTCGCGCTGGAAGGCGTGCCGGTGGTGCACAAGACCGAGCTGGTCACGCAGCTGCCACGGCTGCTGGCCGAAGCCGCGGCGGCATTCGCCGCCTGACTCCCCCCACGCGCCATGACGGCCCGGCTGCTGCTGATCGAGGACGACGCCTCGATCGCCCGCTTCGTCGAGCTGGCGCTGGAGGAACTGCCGGGCCATGCGCCCGCACTGCCGCCGGTCGAGTTCAACCTCGTGCGCACGCTGGCCGGCGCGCGCGAGGCCTTGCAGCCCGGCGGCTGGCACCTGGTCATCAGCGATCTGATGCTGCCGGACGGCTCGGCCGAGGCGCTGCTGACCGAAGGCTTTGCCGAGGCGGACGGTGCGCCGCGCTGGGTGGTCTTCAGCGCCGGTCTGCAGGAGAGCCGGCGCGCCGCGCTGGCCGCCCGGGGCGTGGCCCGCACCTTGCGCAAGCCGGTGGGCCTCATCGAATTGCTGGACACCGTGGCCGAGTTGCTGGGCCAGGCACCCGCCCTGCCACGGCCGATGGCGGACGACCCGGTGCAGCGCCACTTCGGCGGTGACCAGGCCTTGTTCGACAGCTTTCGTGCCGGCTGCATCAGCCGCTTCTCCGACGATCTGGCCGAAGGCGACGCCGCGTTCGCCAATGGTGACGCTGCGGCGCTGCGGCGCGTGGCGCACGGGCTCAAGGCCGTGCTGGAACTGATCGGCCACCCCGACCTCGCCGCCCGGGCGCGCGCCATCGAGGACGCCGGCGCGCAAGGCCGTGTCGACGCGGGCTGGGCGGCGCTGGCCCAGGGCCTGACACGGCTGGGCGCACACCGGCGCGGGTGATGCAGCATGGCAAGCGGCATATCCAGCAAATCCGCAGCGGCGGAGTCGGCTTTACTCTGGCTTTACCGGCAACGCATTCGTTGAATTTGATAATGCGTGCCTGCTGCCTTGCGCCATCCACCATGACCTTTCTTCGCCACGCCTCGCCACCGCGCGCCGCTCTCGCGGCCGCCATGGGGCTGCGGCGCCAAGGAGCCTAGCGATGCCCCTGGCGCTCTACGTGGAAGACGACGAGGTCAACGCCATGCTGATGCAAGGCATCTTCGAGCTGCGCCCGGCCTACCAGCTGCACGTGGCCAGCACCGGCGCCGAGGCCCGGCGCTTCGTCGCCGAGCACCGCGTGGACCTGCTGCTGTGCGACATGCATTTGCCAGATGCCAACGGGGACGCCCTGCTCATCGAGCTGCGCGCCAACGGGCTGCCTCCCCATGTGCCGGCGGTGCTGGTCACCGCTGAACCCGACAACGTGGCCGCCGACCTGGCCCAGCGCGGCGGGTTCGATGGCTACTGGTCCAAGCCCTTGGACGTGGCCGCGACGCTCCAGCAGCTGACGCGTTGGCTGAGCTAGCGGCCCCCCCACCACTCATCCCCCGCGCCCCGCCGGTCAAGCGCTGATCGAAGCCGGCAGCGAGAACCGCGCGACCTCCGCCACCAGGCTGTCGGCCTGTGACTTCATCGACGTGGCCGCCGCGGCCGTCTGCTCGACGAGTGCGGCATTCTGCTGCGTGGCGCGGTCGAGTTCCTGCACCGCCTGCCCGATCTGCTCGATGCCCTGGCTCTCCTCGCGCGCCGCGCGCGCCACCTCACCCAGCAGTTGATCGACCCGCCTGGAGCCGTCGACGATCTGCTCGATCGTGCCGCCAGCACGGTGCACGATGGTGGCGCCAAGCTCCACCTGCTCCACGCTGCGTCCGATCAGCGTCTTGATCTCCCGCGCCGCCTCGGTGCTGCGCTGGGCCAGCATGCGCACTTCTCCCGCCACGACGGCGAAACCACGCCCTTGCTCG
>JACCDQ012008094.1_pt1 | contig 10101 bp, 7 predicted proteins | sample 7446031 | NCBI WGS metagenome assembly JACCDQ01 (sample SAMN15323442, study PRJNA562643) | freshwater metagenome | isolation source: river surface water | place: USA:Blue River Watershed | collected 2017-08-17 | reverse complement strand
AAATCGCAAAGGAATTAAGACAATGTCTGGCGAAGATAAAATGTGTATTTAAGAGAAAATCGCTTGTCTTGTACTTGACCAAGATTATAAGACAATGCGAAAGAAATTTACACCATTAACCGAATCCTCCGAAGTAATGCTACAAATAGCATTTATTTCTCTTATAGCCAATCGCTTATAATCGCAAAATATTATCTTATCATTTTTCAAAAAATAGTTTATAAATTTATGAAAAAATAAGTTAATGAAAGCTGTTTTTGAAAAAGTACAAACCGAACGTTCTAGCTCGTTTATTATCAAAGAATTTACTGTCAAAGATTTTGATGCACCTTTTCATTTTCATCCAGCATTTGAGCTGACTTTTATCGAGAAAGGTGAGGGATTGCGTTATGTCGGAACTCAAGTCAATCATTTCTTTGAAGGAGATTTAGTTTTTTTAGGAGCAAATTTGCCACATTGCTGGATTAATCGTGAAATGGAGGAGGTGTCGGCTGTATTGATTCAGTTTGAAGCTGATTTTTTAGGAAAAGAATTGATGCAATTGCCGGAAATGAAGAAAGTTCAAGAGTTTTTGACAAAAGCTTCTTCTGGTTTTGAAATTGTGGGGGCGATAAAGCCAATCATTGCAGAGAAAATGAAACGAATGGTGGCTCAATCTCCGATTGAAAAAATTGCTTCTTTATTGCGAATATTGGAAATTTTGTCGATTGCCGATGGATTGGTAGGTATTGATTATTCTTTTTTTCAGCACCATTATAATCATGCCGAAACGGCTCGTTTTCAAAAGGTTTTTTCTTTTATGATTGAGCATTTCAGGGAAAATATCTCATTAGAACAAATGGCTCAAGTTGCTGGACTCACTCCAACGTCGTTTTGTAGGTATTTTAAGAATATTACCCAGCAGACTTTCATGGAGGTTTTGATAGAATATCGGATTCAGTATGCCTGTCAGCTTCTGGAAAAAAGCGATTGCCCGATTGTGCAGGTGGCGTATGAGAGTGGATTTGGAGATGTTTCTTATTTCAATAAAGTATTTAGGCGGTACAAGTCTTGCCCGCCTTTGACATATAGAAAGAGCCATCAAAAAATTTGAATGATTCCATCACCAAGATTTTGTCCAAGCATCCCAGTCGCTTTGAGCTTCGATGTTTTTTTCTATTTCGTCGGGTAATTTTGCGAAAAAATTATAACCCGTAATTTTTTCTACTTGATCGACAGGGACTATATAGCTATTCATTCGTTTGCCGTGTAAGGCTTCGTTTGGCAATAAAAATGCCAAGGCTCTTGGCTTTTTACCAGTTTTAGGTTGATAAAATAATACAATTTTATAAAAAAACTCAGGAACAGCAACCGAATTATGCCGACCGATGGTTGGCAGTCCATCTCTCAACACGGGTCCTGTTACGACTATCAATTCACCATCACGGACAGCCCAATCTCTCACCCGTTCTTCGATATTTTCCCAAATACCTCTATTAAAATCCGGTACTTGAGGAGCAATATTGCTCATATAAAAGGTTTCGTTCATCCATTCTTGGCAGCATTTAAAATCTCCCGCAGGAACCATGTGTCCACGGTCATATCCCGAATTGCTATAATCATTGCTAAGTGCCGTATGATTTTCCACTAATTTGTCTGGAATGAACTGATTCCCTTTTCTATTGGCAAGTCCGTCGGTATATTCACCTTTCAAGCGATGAACGACCCAAGCTGGTACTTCGTATCTTTCTTCATACTTCAAGGTATAATTTTCGTGTCGAATGATTTCGTCATCTCCGTCGATGGCAGGTAAGGCATAATCGGGAATTTGAGCCTCCTCATGCTTAGTTTCGTCGGTATCACCTTTGAGTTTGTCCAATAAACTGCTACTTTCTTCTTCGGAGCTTTCCGATTCAGTGGCATTAGAAGTAGCACTAGCAACCGAATCTGGCTCAGGTGCTTTGTAGGGGTTAGATTTTTGTTTATCGTGCGATTTGAACACCCCCGTCACCGTTGTCCAAAAATCACCCAATGGACCCGGTTTGTCTTTGAAATACAAAAAATATCCAATCAAAAAAAACAAAATGACTAAAATGATACGGTTGGATTTCATAGAATAGTAATTTATACGATAAAAGTAGTTTGTGTTTTTTTTCCTTTTTTTTGGCTTTGTATAAAAAAAATAATTCATTTTTGGTGTGGTTCTAAACTTACAAGGCTATTGAATCTGCAAGTTTACAACAAAAAATAATTCTTTTTTAAAGTATTTTAATTTTAATTTTTTTTAAAATTAGCTGGGGTTCTTGAAAATGAGTTTATCTTTGTTTTCTAAACCTTAATTTTTCTACAATGACAAACAAAACCATTAAAAGTTTGATTTTTGGTCTGTGTTGGGCAAGCGTTTCTTTTGCTCAAAAAAGCATACCTCTCCAAGATTTGTCTGCTTTTCGCCCTATCCAAGAAAACTGGAGTATCGTGGGAGCTGTACGGGCAGATTTGGAGAAAATCAATGTAACTTCAGCTGAGCCTGGTACAGGGATTTTATACTGCCAACAAGAATTGGGTAAATATGGCATCAACAAAGATTTATTAACCCAAATGGAGCATGGCGATTTGGATTTAGAGCTTGATTTTATGATGGCAAAAGGCTCTAATTCTGGGATTTATTTGCAGGGAAGATATGAAATTCAGCTTTATGATAGCTGGGGAAAAAAATCGTCGAAATATAATGATTGTGGAGGGATTTACGAGCGTTGGGATGATTCGAAACCTGAGGGTGCAAAAGGGTATGAAGGGGTAGCTCCGAGATTGAATGTTGCCAAAGCTCCTGGTTTATGGCAAAATATCAAAATATCTTTTCAAGCTCCAAGGTTTGATGCCAATGGCAAAAAACTGAGCAATGCCAAAATTTTATCTATTATCTTAAATGATGTTTTGATTCATGAAAATGTCGAAATTACGGGGCCTACTCGTGGGGCATTAAGCAATGATGAGGTGGCTTTCGGTCCGATTCGTTTCCAAGGAGACCACGGTAATGTGGCATTCCGCAACATTCGATATAAAAGCTTTAATCAGAAAAAACTTACTTTCAGTGAGTTGAAATATGGCGTTTTTAAAGGCAACTTCAGAACGGTAGATGAAATAGAGAAAATAAAAGCTTCTGATATTGGAAAAGTAGAGACACTGAATTGGGCAGTAAGCAATGCAGAAAATGAATTTGCTGTCAAATATACGGGAAAAATAAATGTTCCAGAGGCAGGGAAATATACGCTTACAACCGTTCATGGAGGTAATACTCAGCTGAAAATCAATGGAAAAGAAGTATTCAAAAACGGTTGGCTGTATTCGGGGGCAAGTCGTCAGGCAATACTCGATTTACCAGCCGGACAAGTCGATTTTGAGATGTATTATTGGAAATCAGATGGTTGGTTGCAGCCTTCTTTAGGTTTATATGCCGAATCTGAAACTATTCGCAAGCATGCTTTGCACACTACAAATTCTGCTTTGGTTTCTATCCCTACTTCTCCAATTTTACTACCGACTGCCGCAGAACCTGTGTTGTTGAGGTCTTTTATGGATATCCAAGAAGGAGAAAAGAATAAACGAGTAGTACACGCCATTTCGGTAGGAAATAAAGAGAATATTCACTTGACATACGATTTGGATAATGGCTCGGTATTTCAGGTTTGGAAAGGAAATTATTTGAATACTACCCCTATGTGGAACGACAGAGGAGATGGAAGCTCAAAGCCCATGGGCAGTGTTTTGGTATTAGGAGATACTCCGACAATGGAAGTGCTTGAAAATGGAAATCAAACTTGGAAAAATACAGAAAGTTCGTATCGTGCGAGGGGATATGAGTTGGATGAGTTTGGGCAACCGACTTTCAAATATGATGTCGGACAAGCGAAAGTGTCGGATAGAATTGTCCCTAATGAAGATGCCAAAGCATTCAGAAGGGATATTTCTGTGCAAGGAACTACCAACAATCTTTACGTAAGATTGGCTACTGCCCAAAATATCACCAAACTATCAGAAGAGTTGTATTTGATTGGAGATGCGGCATATTATATCAAATGTGGAGCAGGACTTATGGCACAAATCAGAGAATCAAATGGACAGAAAGAATTGGTAGCACCAGCAAGCGAAAAATTGAATTATCTGATAATTTGGTAAATTCGGCAGGAATCTGTTGAATAGTCGTAACTATTTTTCAAGCATTAAAAAATTATAAATAAGTACTATGAAAAATTACATTAAAATATGGGTACTCTCTTGGGTGTTCTTTGGAGCATTTGCCCAAAATAATGCCGAAAATGAGTATTATCGAATCCAAACATTACCTGTTCCAGAGAATATGTTGTTGGAAGTGGGAGGAATTACGAATTTACCCAACGGAGATATTGCTCTTGCTACTAGAAGAGGAGAGATTTGGGTGGTTAATAATCCTTATTTAGGAGGAGGAACGACTCCTTTTTACAGAAAATTTGCAAGTGGTTTGCATGAAATTCTGGGTTTAGCCTATAAAAATGGGGCATTTTATTGTGCACAGAGGGGAGAGCTGACCAAGTTAGTGGATAAAAATGGCGACGGCAAAGCAGATGTGTACGAAACCATTTGTAGCTTACCTATTTCTGGACATTATCACGAATATACTTTTGGCCCGAAGCTAATGCCCGATGGGTCGATGATTATTACAGGTAATGTGGCTTTTGGTGATGAAGAATGGTGGAGAGGAGAAAGCCGAGTGCCTTGGCGTGGATGGGCGATTAAAATCACAGAAGATGGAAAAATAGAGCCTTATGCGACGGGAATGCGTTCGCCTTGTGGTATAGGTGAGATTGATGGAGAATTTTGGTACGGAGATAATCAAGGAGATTGGATGGGTTCTGGATTTATTGCCCAAGTGAATAAAGGAGATTTTATGGGGCATCCGGCGGGTTTAAGATGGACAGGAGAGGCAAATTCTCCTCTAAAACTGACCACCGAACAATTGTATGCCCAAGTAAATCCTCGTCAAAACAAAGATGCTAATGGTTTTTATATCAAACCTGAAAATATTGAGTCGGAGAGAGGCAAATATTTGTTTGAAGTCAAAAAACAAATACCAGAAATCAAATTACCAGCGGTTTGGTTGCCTCATGGAATTTTGGGTATTTCTACTTCAGAAATCATCAAAGACCAAACGGAGGGGGCTTTTGGACCTTTCGCAGGACAAATATTTGTTGGCGACCAAGGTAAAAGTAATATTTCGAGGGTATTTGTAGAAAAAGTGAAGGGAGAATATCAAGGAGCTGCTTTTGCTTTTAGAGAGGGATTTCAGTCGGGTATTTTGAGAATGGTTTTTGGAAAAGATGGTTCGTTGTTTGTGGGTGAAACCAATCGTGGATGGGGGTCTGCTGGTACTACTACTTCTGGTTTGGAGCGTTTGGTATGGACGGGCAAAATGCCTTTCGAGATGAAAGCCGTGAAAGCAATGCCAGATGGATTTGAAATACATTTGACCAAGCCCGTGAACAAACAAACTGCCAATGATTTTAAAAATTATCAAATTAAAAGCTTTATCTACAAATACCACCCAGTTTATGGAAGTCCACCACAAGACGAAAAAAATCTCTCGGTGAAGGGCTTGAAGGTTTCGGAAGATGGCCTAACGATTCGTTTGCTGGTAGATGGTTTGCGGGAGCATTATATTCATGAAATTAAGCTTGATGGACTAAAAGATGCCGAAAATAAGTTGTTATTGCACAATACTGCTTTTTACACGCTAAATAATATCCCTGATGGTGATAAAATGACTGGCTATTCGGCTCGTCCTGCTAATATGCCTACTGCAAAGACAGCTTCTGTTTCGGTCGAAAAATTGCTTAGCCCGGATGATGTTACTGCCAAAACAAAAACAGTCAAAGCTCCAACATTCGATGAGGTAAAACCTTTGCTCCAAAAACATACTTGCCTCGCCTGCCATCAGGTAGATAAGCGACAAGTGGGCCCTGCTTATAAGGATGTTGCCAAGCGTAAATATTCCAATGAGAAAATTGTAGCATTAATATACAAACCTAATCCTAAAAATTGGCCAGATTATGCCACAGAAATGGCTCCCATGCCACAAGTGCCTCGTGCAGATGCTCTGAAGATTGCTGCTTGGATTAATTCTTTGAAATAATTGAGCGAATGTTCGAGATGTAGGTCTTTGAATGGACATTTTTTGTATAACAATATTCTTAATCGACATCAAGCATACTGATGTCGATTTTTTTATAAAAAAAACCCTTGCCGAACATCAGCAAGGGTTTCTAATTAAACGTGTTTACTAAACTTTTTTCTATTTTTATGAAAACTGAAAAAATTCTAAACTATCATCGAATGAGTAAATAAAATTTATCAAAAAATTCATTGAAGTAGGGGGGTATTCCAAGCCATTCTTGAATGAACCATCTATGAAATTTTATTTTCCAACATACGCTTATTTTTTAACTTACTTTCCTCCCATTTTTTTACCTTTATCGCCCCTGACTCTTTCTTTCTCTACCGTTACGCCATTGGTCGTTTCGGTATATTTCAAATCACAAGTTCCATCTCCATAATCCACTATTTTTTTAGTGCCGCTTTGGTCGGTAATTTCCTCCGTGCCACTTACCGGAAATCCTTTTGCATCTTGACAAGAGAATTTTGAAAGTAAAGCTTTGGTAATGATAGTTGAAAATGTAGTTCCGTCACTCGATTTACCATTGGTAGAGCCTGTCACTGATGTTTCGTCGTCGTTTCTGTTGTTTGTTCCTTTGTCGTCGATGCTTCGGGTACGTGTACTTGTATAGGTAATTGTTTTATTGGTATTTGAATTGAAAATCGACATGGTCGAAAGCTTTTCACTCGCTTTAGGTTTTCCGTTTACCAAGGTAGTGGTGATGGTATGCGTTCCGTTCATTGTCAAAGAATCTCTTTTCAAATTATCATAAGCAACCGTTCGAACCATTGTTCCAGAGAAGGCAGAGTCGGGTTTTACCGGCATCGTTATCGTCATTTTACCACCTACTTGGCTTGTGCCACAAACACCCCCGGCAACACTCGTAAAGTCATATACAATTTTGATGACATTGTTTTCAACAGTTTTGGTAATGGTCGCACAATTGGCATCTTTTCCTTTCCATGGTTTGTCCCAACCCATTCCTAATTCAGGAAAATGTCCATTGCCTCCTTTGCCCAACTCATCGGTTGACCTAAAATTTCTACCACCAAAAGGCACAAAAGTAACATCATCTACCAATTGGTAAGCGATTTCGGATTGTTCATTGACAATCTGATTGTCTGTGACAATATTTGAAGCTTGTGTGGACGAAGAACTGTTTACTTCTTCTTTGTTGCAAGAAAGCATAACAAACCCCAAAGAAATACTTAAAAGAGCAATTTTTACAAAATGTTTTTTCATTGTACAAGAATAATTAATTGTGAAACATTAGATGTTTGTGTACAAGTACTTCCATAGAATGTTATAGAGGGTTTTTTGTTCTTTTGATAAGGACGAGTGAACACAAATAAATAGTTGCATGGGTTGTATGATTTTTTTTAAATAATTGTACATTCACATATTATTCCATAAACCAATGATAGATAAATATTACCTTTTTGTTATTTTGGCTCTCATTTCCGAAATTATAGGCACCATTTCAGGATTTGGCTCTTCTATTTTATTTGTGCCAGTTGCTTCCATGTTTTTTGATTTTAAAACAGTGCTAGGCATTACGGCAGTGTTTCATGTGTTCAGCAATTTATCTAAAATAGCTTTGTTTCGACAGGGTGTGAATAAGGAAATTGCTATTAAACTCGGCATTCCGGCTGTGATATTTGTGTTAATTGGGGCATGGCTAACCTCCTATATTCCTTTATTGGAGATGGAGTTATTCATGAATATTACGTTGATTGGTTTGTCGTTATTTTTACTCTATAATTTCAATAAATCCATTGCCCAAACCAATACCAATTTATATTTAGGTGGAATTTTTTCTGGTTTTTTGGCTGGATTGGTAGGGACTGGAGGGGCTATTAGAGGCATTACTTTGGCTGCATTCCAATTGCCTAAGGATATTTTTATCGCTACTTCTGCCCTGATAGACTTGGGAGTAGATGCCGGAAGGGCTATGGTGTATGTTAGCAATGGTTATTTTGAAAAAGAGTATATTGTCCTGATTCCTGTACTGATGTTGATTAGTATAATTGGGAGTTATTTGGGCAAATTGGTTCTAAAACATACCTCCGAATTGGCATTTCGGTACATTGTTTTGGTGATAATTATCATTACTTCTATATTTCAATCGATTAAGTATTTTCATTGATGAAGTTTTTTTCCTAAATTCTATTGAAGGAAAGAATGGTTGCATATCCTAATCTATATAATTTAAAAATTGCCTGAAAAAGCGGGGTAAACCGATGGGAGAAAGACCTGAAAATATATTTATTTCTTTGAAAATAGTTTGTTTTTATAGCTGATTTTCAACAATTTTACTTGAAAATATAATCAAAATCAAACGATGAAACAATACGTATTAGTGGCTCAAGATGGGAAAGACGACCAAGCTCTTGAGCGAAGAATGGCAGCAAGACCCGAACATTTAGTTGGGGCTAAGACACTGAAAGAGCAAGGACATTTGATTGTGGGTGGTGCTATGTTAGATGATAATGAAAAAATGATTGGCTCGGTAATGATTTTGCAATTTGAGAATGACGAGCAAATGAAAGAATGGTACGACAACGAACCATATATCCAGCAAGGAGTTTGGAAATTTGTTGAAATTATGCCTTTTAAAGTAGCTACTATTTAAAATGAATTGCCAACGATTGTCTATGTACCCAAACATCGTTGGCAATTATATTTCTTTTATTGTTTCTTTTTTCTTTCTCGTTCGTCATCTTCTGCACGACGTTTTTGCATGGTTTCGGTTTTGTCTAATTCTTCCGATTCTGAAAATGCTTTCCAGTCGAATTTTTCATTGATAGGGGTCAAGGCTTTGCTTGGGTCAAATACTCGTAAATCGGGAGCGACGGCATTGTAAGGCGAAAAATCAGCCTGCTCGGTAAATAAATCCGATAAATCGCTTGCTCCAGCATCGTACTGATTTAAGTTTGGTATTCCTAAAATTTTCCAAAATGTCTTGAAAATACTGCCGAAACTATAATGTTTTTTGCCGATATAATTGCGTTTGGCATAAGGTGAGATAACCTGCAAGAGGCTGCGGTGTGCATCAACGTGATCGACGCCTCCTTGGGGGTCGTCTTCGGTAATAAAGATAGCCATATTTTTCCAATAGGGTGTTCTGGATAAAAATTCGATAGCTCTTCCTACTGCTAAGTCGTTGTCTGCCATATAGCTTTCTTGAAATGGAAATCCAGCATTAGGGCGTTCTTTCGTTCCGTGGTCATTCGGGAGCATCAATGTTATCAGGTCTGGGAGGGTTTTACCTTCACCCATCCATTTTTCATTAAATTCTTTGATAAATAAGTCGGTTCGAAACTGATCCGGAATCGCCATATTGTAGGTCGGAAAAGTTTTGGAGGTTCTGTCAAACAGAGGTGCTGGAATCGGATAATTGATGGTATAAAGCTCCCCGATATATTTCATGGTGCTATCGCTGTATGCACCAGCCATTTCTACTCCAAATCCAAAATTGAAAAAATCTTTGTTGTATCTTACCAAATGGTCCCAAAGAGAGCCTGCTTCGTTATAGTCTTCGGGATAAATAGAACCTGCTGAACCATAAATTGCCAAATTTCCAGGAGCAGCCGAGGAGTCTTTCATCCCTCGTTTGCCACCATAGGAAGCAGCGGTGGCGGTTTCACACCATTCATTTGGATAGGTGCTGACAAGCCAACGATGTCCGTCTGCCGATACATCCGAGTCGCAGTAAAAATTATCGCTTATAGCAAATTGCTTGGCTAAAGCAGTATGATTGGGCATGATTTGTGCATTTTCAACGATTTTTGTTCCTTTTTTGTTAGAAATTCGACGATTTAATCCAAATCTTGCCAAATTAGGGTTTCCGTTTCCTCCTTCCAATTGCCCGAATACTTCGTCGTAAGTTCGGTTTTCTTTGGCAATAAAGACGATATGTTTGATATTACCATTTT